>JAEEGH010001730.1_pt1 | contig 61679 bp, 87 predicted proteins | sample 9134181 | NCBI WGS metagenome assembly JAEEGH01 (sample SAMN16246544, study PRJNA631951) | gut metagenome | biome: gut microbiome; feature: rumen; material: DP-attached | host: Bos | place: Iran: Karaj | collected 2018-10
TTAAGATCTGGAACACCAGGAAGAACTGCACGGAGTACCTTTACAGGCTTCGCCCGACGCGGTTCATCGAAGACAAGGCGCTATGCCTGAAGTTGGACGATGCGGAAGCAAAACGAGCAAGCGAGTGGCTGACCTTTATCGGCATCAACCACGAAGTAATCGAAGTAGAAGGGAATCACTAAACAACATACGACTATGGTAAAGCAAGAATTTTCTGCACTTGTATTAGAGTGCCTTGGTGTGAATGAAAAGGTCATCGACAAACTCCAGGTTGAGTTAGATGTGACAGTCAGTGAGGATGCGGTTAAAAAAGCTATAAATCATTTTGCCCATTGGGGTAACAAGGACGATGTTCAGATGATGATAGTGCGTCATATCTTTCAGACCGTCATCGACCGCTATGAAGCCCGGCTCGACAAGAATAAGTTTAAGATGCACTTGCAGTTTGACGACCCTGACCCACACCTCGAATATGACGGCAAGAGAATCCGTTATTATCAGAACCTCGATAACATCATCCGAGAGCAGAAGGAAATTGAGCAGTGGGAAGCACAGAAGAACGCTCCGCGTGAGTTCCATCTGACCGACGAGGATAAAAAAATCTTGTTGGAATGGGGTAACAGGGAGGAAGAATTGGACCAGATAGAGCTTGAAGCAAACGTGTGCGAGTTCACACAATGCTACAAATCAAAGCCCGACCGCAAGATCACCCGAGAAGAAGCCATCAAGATTCTTGGTCGCAGGGAGTTCCTATCTGGTATAGAGCGCACGGCATTTCACTGGAATTGCGGACGCGAGAACGGCAAAAAGTACGTTCATTTCGAGAGCGGACTTGTAGGCCGTAGTGTGAACAAGTATGTGTATTAATCCCTAAACGATACGACTATGGCAAAGACAAAATTCAAGTTTGTGTTCCCGAAGAAGAACGAGGAATACGAGGCACAGTGCAACCCTATGCACCTGGAACCTTGCACCGCCCTTATAATGAGCGAGCATAAGGTTGACCTCTGCATGGTTTATCTTGACGATACCCTGCAGTTTATCTGCACCTACGATGAAAGCAACGGCTTCCAACGATACTACAAAGACAACACCCAGCGCACGGAGTTGTATCTGGTTTATGGCAACGAAGACCTGATGGAGTTGGCCGACAGTGACGACTTCGAGGGAGACGCTAAGGTGGCTGACCGCGAGACGCTGCACAATATTGTGGCTACCCGCAACCCCGACTTCTACACCCAGGAGGAAGCCAACGCCTACGTTAGAGGCGTGGAGGATGCAATGTACATCTGCGACCACGAGGATGACTACCGTTTCGTGAGCGAGCAACGCTATTACGAGTTGAAGAACTGGTTTGAAAACGAAAACTAAACATTTTCCAGCAAAGATAGCCGTAATTCAGAAATTATTCGTATCTTTGCAGCAGCTACAACAAATTAAGACCCCGGACTGATCGGTTAAACAGTTACAACAATGGCAAACAATCAAGCATTTTGCATTACCTACGGTGGCACAAGTCGCAATGGTAACACTTTCGCACCCTACACAGCAATAGCACATTCGGCTGACGAAGCTATTGCCATCATCAACACTTGGAAGACCTACGGACACCGCGAGGAGAACATCCACGTGAACGACTACACGGCAGGAAAAATCCGCGAGTTGTTCGAGAAAGGAATCAAGCCTGAGCACCAAGGACAGCGCGTTTGCTACGGAGATTTCCGTACCACTGGCTGCGGTTGTTGGAGTATCAGCTTCTACCCTGCACTGGCTGATACACTGGAAGAGCACGAGCGCATCTACAAAGAGAAGCGTGAAGCAGCCAAGCAAGAACGTATGAAAGCCATCGAGGAAGCCCGCAAGCGCCGACTCGTGGAACTGAACGAGCAGAAGCGTGGCTGGTACCACGTATCGCTGGAGTTGCGCCTCTATGTCTTTGCCAACCGTGGAAATGACTGGATGGAGGATGCAGACTATTCCTGCAATCTGATTGCCGACAGCGGCATGGATGCCTACGATAAGGTGGTGAAGTACGTAAAGGAACACCCACAGGAACTGACGGTGCGTGGCAACATCACCGCCCTGCAGTCGTACTGCGGTCCAACCGACGGCGGCTTCGAGTGTAACTTCCTTGGTGTCAAGACCGATGAAGGCTACAGCGTGGAGAAGTGGGAAGAGTGGCACAAGAATGGTGAAATCTAAAATAATGGAGGCAAGAGTATGAAGACAAGAGTAACATTCAGTGGAGGTTTCCACAATAGCAAGGCGATCAACCTTTACATTGAGTTTCCAAACGCTGCACTTTGCGACTACGCAGACGGCAATATCAGCGCAAAGGAGTTGATAGACGAACACCTGACTCCGTACCAGCGCAAGCGTCTGGAGCGTCACTTCTGCGGCATCAAGGGCTGCACCTGCGGACACTGGCATCGCGCCGACATCGACAAGGATGACATTAAAAGCAATGCAGAGAGCGCACTGTTGATTCGTAGGATGAAAGACCGAAAACGCTCGACGTTTTTCGAGAAGTATGCTGGCATGGGCGTGCGCTGCGACAATGTGGGCTACAAGATTGAGAACCCTGAAGAGTTTGCCAAGAAGTACGCCGAGGAGAATGGCTACGCCCGCTATGAGATTGTGACTACAGGCCACAAGTTCCCGACTTTCCCAGACGTCTATTTCTCGGGCGACGGCATGGCCATCGGTTTCTTTAAATAAGGCCAAGAACAATGCAATTTGGTATCAACTGGAACGAAGGCTATGAGGTATGTGTACTCATGCCAGACGAGAGGGGACTGCGAAAGTGGTTCCCTCTTCGTAACTTTGGAGACCGTGAGGGTGATGCAAAGGCTTTTAAGTACTTTGACTGCCCCGATCTGACAGACGCACAACTGCGTATGCTTATCAAGCGCTTTGATAGAAGCGTGAAATACAAGAGGATTAACGGAAGGCATTTTGTGAAACAAGATCAGTAACGGCAATGAACGAGACATCAAAACAACTGATAGCCCTGATGGCTGCGATACATGCGGCGTATCAGAAAGGCGAGTTTGCACCGCCTGAGTTTGAGGACAACGACTGCGGATTCGGCAGGCAAGGGATGCTGTGGGTGCATGAGACGGACAACAAGAAGGGCGTGAGCATCGACCTCTACGACCTCTTCGACGACGGACTGCCGAAGTTGGAGGGTATGGTGTTCGACAGCACGTGCCCAGCAGACGGGAAGCCGATACACCAGCTCGCCTTTTGCATCAGCTACAACCCCGAATGGGAAGAACACCCCGTGCTGGTGCTCTGCAACGATGCAAGCGCCACCGAGTTTGATGATAGCTTCGATCTGACACTGGAGTACGTGCCGGAAGAGGTGCAACAGCGCATCTACGACTGGATAAAGAATCTGTGGCATCCTGTAGCCAACGTGTACCGACTTGTGCTACGAGCACCCGATGGCAGGGAGCAGCGCACATTAGCCTGGTTTCCGACGGAAGAGGTGAAGAAGCAATACTATGACAAAGCCCACAAACGTGGACTGGTGGTAGAGGAAGTGTGACCATTTTCGTGAGCTCACGAAAATGATACGCACACATATATAATATATACGCGCGAGGGCTGCAATGGCTTTCGCGCGTTTTAAATCTTGTCTGGCCCTGGCTCTGCAGCCATGCCAACAGTGGTGCCGAAATACTGATTGAACTGTACTTCCATGCGGTTGTGCCTTTCAAGCAAAGCATTGTGCCGTTGAAGCAGATCCTTGTATTTGGCTGTGATGTCTGCGACGGTAGCGTTCAGTCCGTTGAGCCTTTTTGTCAGGGCAGCAACCTCTGCGCGGACGGCTTCGTTGTTGCCCGCTTGTGGCGCGACAGGCACGGCAGGTTTGCGCCCTTTGCCCTTGCTGCACTCTCGGTTCTCGTCAATGAGAAACTTAAACGGAGAGATGTTGAAGTAGCTGCAAGTATGAAGAAAGTCCGTTACCTTGAAACGTCGGCGCAGGGTGAAACGCTCGTGTGGTTTCTGTGAGCTGGCTTCCATAGCCACGGCCACATCTTTCCAGTAGATGCGTCCTTCGCCGTCGCCGAAAGTCTGCTCAACAGCTTGTGTGTTCCACTCGATAGGATGCCAGTAGTCGAGTGGGATAGTAGCGTCTTCACGATTAGGGATTACGAAATTGTTGTTCTCTGCCACAAAATAATATACTGGCATACGCAAAGAGTTGCACAATTTTATCAGTATTTGCACCGATACAACAATTTCGTTTGTCGTATATCGGCTTAGTACTTGCTGTCTGAGTCCGCATCTGCGGGCAATTTCCGTGCCTGTGATGTCTAAAACATCTGATAGACTGCTGAATAGCGTCGTGTTGAATTTCCATCTGTCCATACCATTTGTCATGCTTGCTTTAAAATTTTAACATTCACTTTTGGATAATTTTTCACCAATTCTGTTTGTTATTTCACAGAAAAGTTGTACCTTTGCCGCAAAGTTACAACAATTTCGTGAAATATGAACGAAAATAAAGAGAAATTATCACTACGCATTAAACGTTATCTGAAGAACCTGGTGAAGGCTCTTCGGGGTCTTGATCCCTACCGTGAGGAGTTGGAAGAGACGAAGGAAAAGCTGGAGAAGTCTGCAGAGAATATGACGGCCATGCAGGACCAGTTGTACTCTGCGCTCGACAAGTGGAACGAGGTGGTGAAGACGTCGGAAGATCTGAGTAGTCAGGTTGAGAGTTGCGAGAAGTTGATTGAAAACCTGCGTGAACGTATCAACGAGAAGGACGAAGAACTGAAACAGCAGGGCAACGACTTCCGTGAACGTATGGAGCGGATGAAAGGCGACTACCAGAAGCGATTGGACGAATACAATAAGCTGGTGGACTTCATCCGTTCCAACAAGAATGTTCCCTACGAAATCGGTGTCATCATCGACAAACTGACCGAAAGAAGATAGGAGGAGGAAAGCAATGGATATAGGACAGGCAATCAAGGAACTTCGCACCAAGCGCGGCATGACCCAGGAGCAGCTTGCCGATAGCGTCGGCATGAGCATCAACGCTATCAGTTCATGGGAACTCGGCAAGACGATACCGCCAAAGGCGACCATCGAGAAGTTGTGTCGTGCGTTTGGCATACCTGTTTCGTACATGCTGCTGGCGGCTATCGACGAGCAGGATATCCCAGAAGAAAAGCGCGTGCTGTACCGTGCGCTTTTAGAGCCGCTGAAAAATGAGTTGTTGTAGAAACAGTGATCAGTGAACGACGCTAACCTGAAGATATTGAATGGCATTCCTCTCGTGGAAGTGATGCGAGGATGGGGGTATGTACCGGTGCGCGAGGCGAGAAACGGCGCAACGGCATCGTATATCTGTCCTTGGCATGACGACCACCATCCATCGCTGGTGGTGGATAAGCAGTTGCGTGACGGTGCCACCGACTTAGGCTTTAAGTGCTTCGCCTGCAAGCAGGAGGGGTATGGGGCCATACAATTGGCTGCACGGCTCATGGGAGAGCCTGCCGGACAGTTATCAAACGGGGTGCTGAATCAGGTGATTCACGAATTGCTGACCCGTTGCAGCGTGGAGTTGGAGCCTGAAGAGGGCGACAAGCCGTGGCGCGATAACCTCCGCATAAAAGTGGTAGGTTGGGACGAGTTCAAGCGTGATGAACCGCAATACCAGGACTGGACGGGCGACCAGCCCATCTTTGAGACTGGCGAGTGGACTGAGGAAGGACTACGCGCGCTGGGCTTGAAGGTGGAGGTGGCCACAAGGCGTGCGAAGAAGACCGACATACCCGCCGACGCGACGGGCACAACGGCAGAGGTGCGCATGGGCGATCTGCTGACACAGTTTGATCCCGACAGTGGCGAGCCGTTGTATCGTTGCTCGTTCGGCAAGGATTTTTATCGTGGTCCGCAAAAGGCCGAGACCCGTACCATAGCCGCATGGGGCGAAGAGGTGGGGCGCGTGTTTGGCGTGACACCTATCAAACGCTTCTGCAAGCGTGACACTCCGAAGCAGGGTGGGGCAGTGGTTCTGGTGGTGAATGCCACAAAGAACTACCCGATGTTTATCTTCCGCTATCGTTGGGGAATCAAGAAATACGAGCCGAAAGCCGGTTATGGTAGTACGAAGTGGACGTGGTGGGATGTGAAGGAGGATGCCGACCTCGACCACCAGTGGTATGCAGACGCTGCTCTGACCGAAGCGCTGGAAGGATGTGTGCCACAGCAGGACGACCGCCATAAGTACGATGCTATGACTGACAAGGATGGCAAGCCGACAGGTAAGGTGAAGTTCCACCGTGTCGTGCTATGCTCTGGTCCAAGGGATGCGATAGCCGTTTATGCTCATAGCAATGCGCACGTCGTATGGCTTCACAGCGAGCAGGCCGGTTTCGACCATAAGGGCGGCAATGTCAGGCCGAACCGATGGCTCAGGGCTTTTCTGAGGAAGTTGCAGGGCATCACCATAGATGGCGGTCTTTACGTCTGCTACGATGAAGATGCGACGGGACTGGCTGCAAGCCAGGCGATAGCCCTGAACAGTCCGAACATTCATTGGCTCAGACTCCCCAAGGAACTGACGGAGATAGCCATTGGCAAGGATGGCAAGCACCTGAAGGATGTGACGGACTTTGTGACGCGCTTTCAGGAGGTAGAGGGCAGGATGCCTGCAGAGGTACAGCACGACGACCCCGTGGAGTGGTTTGACAATGCGCTGTTTGACACGCCCACCTGTCAGTTCTGGCAGTGGGAGAGTGAGCGTAAGGATGCCGACGGCACAGGCCGTGCAAGGTATAAGTTCGACCTAAGAAATACCCCTGTATTTCTCAGAGCAAGAGGCATGGTTCGCCGCGTGATGCAGCAGGGCAAGACATCGTTCTCGCGCTTCTTCATCATGGGCAATGACAATACATACACCGAGGTGTTCCCCGGTGAGAAGGGAAGTAACAAACTTGTGGCACAGGCCCGCGACCTGATGGCTGAATGGCTGCGTGCGCACAAGGAATTTAACGACGAGAAGGGTGCGCTCAGCCGTGCTATCTGTTCGGCCAAGTTGGAACAGGGCACGTTGGAGAGCATCGAGACGATGGACTTTGACGAGAAGAGCTATGGTGAGGACTTCGATCATTTCTTCTTTGACAACACCGCTGTTAAGGTAACGAAAGACGGCATGGAACTGGTGCCATACAGTCGCATGAAGTGGTGGACCAATACGGAGGCGATACTTAACGGCACGTTTACGATGCAGAAGCAGGCGTGGCGTGTGGTGCTTAATCCGATGTATGCCCCTGAATTGGAGAAGCACGAAGAAATCATGCGGACGGCACGGACATCCGACGAGCGCGCACAGGAGAACATGCGCTGGGATTCGTGGGCTTCGCTTTGGAAGTACCGCCTCATTATGGATAAGCCGCTGGATGAAATGCCGATGCACTTCCGTTTCCTCTACAACACCTCCCGCATCTTCTGGGAAAAGGAGTCGGACAATACGGAGTTGAGCAAGACTGAGAAGCAGGTGCAGGATATGTACTTCATAGCCATGTTACATGCCATCGGTTCAGCTTTGGTGCGCCACCGTTCAGCCAACAGGCAGCAATTCCTGCATATAACCGATAACGGCACACGTCGCGAGGACCTGGCAAGTGGCGGTACTGGTAAGACAGCCATTCTCGAACTCTTAGGACTGATGCGCCGTGTGCTGAAAGTTGACGGCAAGGCTTTGGAGGGTGGTAATATCACGCTGACACAGGAGTTGGATAAGATTGTGCCTGGTCTGCAGAACATTGTCGCCATTGACGAACTGCCACAAGGTTTTTCGCCCAAGACGCTCTATAACTATACGTTGTCGCTGACCTCGCGAGGTCTGTACCGCAGTAGTGTCGTACTCGAAGGCGATGACCTGCCGAAGTTTGTCGTTGCATCCAATGAGCAGTTGGATCTCAGTTCAGATTCAACCTCACGCCGTACCTATCAGGTGCTGGTCTCTGACTGGTACCATCCGAGAAGCATGGATGGCAGCCGTCCGGCACATACGCCTGCAGATGACTTCCGTAAGGAGTACGGCATTAAGGAGGTAGCACGCAATCTGCCACCTGCATTGCTCAACGAGGCCCGTAATTTCCTGCTGGGATGTGTGCAGTTGTTCTTCCAATTCCCTGACGAGACTATCAGACCGCCTCGTGACAGCCGTGCGTTGTTGCGTCAGGCTCTGGCAGCATCGAAGGACGAGCAGTTTACCCGTTGGATAGCTGGTTTTCTTTTGGATAAGCGTCACATCGGAGAGCCTATCGCCCAGCGCGAACTCGCTATCTCATTGCTTGACTACTGTGGCATCACCGTAGGCGAGAAGACTATCAAGAGTGCCTACAAGCGCATTCGTGACAATATGGACGATTACATCAGGACGAGTATCTATGTGGTTGACCCGCCTGTTGTATTGTCAACACCAACCGACCGCGAAAACGGCTTCCGTCGCTGTGCTGCATGGCAGCATCCAAAGGCCAGTGACGGCTATAGCATTGCCACCGACGCTGATGGCAACCGCCTGCCAAGGGAGTTGGTGAAGAAAGCACCATACCCAAGGGTATATTACTTCTATCGCAAATCCAGGGTGCCCCGCCACTTCTTTGACGAAGCGCACGTTGGAGATATGGACTACGTGCAGGGCGCCAGCGACATCGACCCGGAGACACAATCGAAAAGTGAGGACTAAGGCATTATGAAGAAACGTCGTTCTGTTACCGTCATCCTCCGCTCATGTCTGACTGGCAAGGTCGTGTGGATATACAGAGGTCCTTCGCAGGAGGCTGCAAGGAAAGCGTACTTCCGTGCTTGCAAGAAAGAGATAGAGCATGTGCGTAGCTGGGCTGAACGTATGGCCCAACGCACAGCCTCCATTACACGGCTGCTGACGAATTGCCTGGCCGACAAACCCATTGACGCAGAGTTGACACCAGAGCAGCAGGAAGCCGCCAAGGAACTGCAAGCCATCAGCAAAAAGCAGTTGGAGTGTCACAGCGAGTTTTATGATCACATCATGGAAGAGCGCCGCCGCCGGGAAGAAGACCGTGAGATACGCCGCAAGATGCGTGAAAATGCTGCCAAAAAAGAAGTCGAAGAAAAATAACAAAATAATAATTATGATAAATAAAGAGACAGGTCAGGACGTGGAGCCCATCGAATACGGCATCGACAGCGAGGCCATACGACAGCAGGCAGAAGCAAACCTGCAGAACGGCAACCGCGAGTACCGCAAGCTGAAACAAGAGCTTGACGGGCTTGACTTCAGGCGTGACTTCGTGAAGATCAACCTTGTGAAGACGAAGATGAAGCACTTGGTAAACGTGGAGACCAACCGCCTGTGGATGCTGGAAATGGAAAAGCGCAAGAGCGTGAAAGACCTCAGCGACCTGCTCCTGAAGAAAGACCGTGCCGAATATGAACACTTCCAGGAACTGATGGCCGGACTGTCGCTGTTGCTTGACATGACGGACAACATATTCTTCGATATCAATAAGCTGCTGAACCGTAACAACATCGGCATTGAGATGAACAACTTCCCAGAACTGAAGGCTGCAAAGAAGACTGTGCAGGATATGGCAATCAAGGAGCAGTACGGGATGGCACGCTATAAGGAAGACCTATGGAACGACGAGTCAGAGCGCATATACAAGTACCTGCTTGAGCGCTGCGCCACCTACCGTCGTAAGGTTGACCGCATAGAGTCAAAGATGAAGAAAACTGAAAATAAAGGATAGAGACGATATGAAACATCTGGATATTACAATAGACTTTGAGACCTGCGCCATGACAGCCAACGCGGCTGTGATGCAGGTTGCAATGGTGCCTTGGCTGAGAGACAACGATGCAGACCCATTCTCGTTTGACGATATGGATATATATGAAGGCTGCGTGGATCTGAGGACATGCGTGGTGGATGGCTTTGACTTTGACCCAGAGACTATCAAGTGGTGGTCAGAGAGAAACCTAAAGGCAAAGGAGGCGGTGACGAAGGGAGAACCGGAAGCTGTTGACGACGTGTTGATTGGCATGCTGAACTACATCCGCGAACTCAAAGAGAAGCATGCGCTGACAAGCATCTTTGTATGGTGTCAGGGCATGGACTTTGACATTGCGATACTGAGGAACCTGTGTCGTAAGTATGGCGTGAAACTTGAAGAGAACATACCGCACACGTCGTTCAGGGATTGCCGCACGGTGATACTGGAAGCTGCACTGATAGAGGCCAGTCGCAGTCTGAACGGAAAGAGTACACGTGCTAACGGCATCATACTGCCCGAGCAGATACTTGCAGGCAGCTACGATGTTTACAAGATGTTTGATCCCCTGCCAGAACGCTATTCTGCAGGAAGCGAGGCTCACGACGCACTCTACGATGCCTTGCGCTCAAGTTGGAACACCTGGCAGGCACTGAAATGGTTGAACGCTTAACAAAAGGAAACGAATGATGAACAATACTATATACATCAGCGGGCCTATCAGCGACCCGACTACGAGCCAGCCGAGGACTGGATGGCAGAAGGAATTTCTGGAGGCCGAGGCGAAGTTGCGCCGGATGGGCTTTTCAGTAATGAACCCGGTTGACATTGCGCGTGAGGTGGAGGAAGCCTTCAGGCAGGAGCCAACACGTGCGGACTATATTCTGGCTTGTTTGGAGCGGATGAAAATGGCACAAGAGACAGGCATACTGCACGGCGTGTACCTTATCGGTGATATCGACGCATGCAAAGATTCGCATGGTGTACAGATGGAACTTCACTTGGCAGAGATATTGGGCATCCCAGTATTTGCAGAGTTCCGCGCTGACAATGAGATATGGACTGACAGTTTCTATCTGAAGTCGGAAAGAACTATAGAAGGGCTGCTGGAAGATAAAGCGTAATATTCACTATAAGATATAAAGATGATGGCAAACCCAGTCCTACCTTCTCTCCCACACTCTTGGAGCGAACTGACATGGCAGCAGCTGTGCCAGTGCTGGAGTGTAAAGATGCGCTACGGTGGCAACGCTGATGTTGCACGGGTGGCTGCATTGCTTACACTATGCCATCTTGACGAGGTAGACAGTACCACGATCCGTACCAATTCGGGAGAGACGTTGTACAGGCTTCGTGATACAGACGGATGCCTGTGGACGGTGACAGCCCGCGAGGCGGCACATCTGGCAAAGGTAGCACTGCCTTGGTTTGATTTCCCTTATGGTGATACTGGTGATAAAGAGGAGACGGACGATGATGGTAATATCATCAGGGAATACCGGGAGGGTGTCAGCGGTTATGTCTGTCCTGAATGGAAAGACGCCATGATTCTGCCGCAAGATACCTTGAAGACAGGTGGTCACTATTATGCTCTGCCGCAGGTGGCCTGCAACAATATCACTTGGCAGCAGTATCGCTCGTTACAATCCATAGCTCCACAACTCTTTCAAGAGGATGTCAGCGAAGAGCAGGCCAAGATGCTGCAGGCGCAATTCATGGCACATTGCCTTGTTCCCCGATCGCGGTCCTTGCTTGATAGCAACGGCAAGACCATCAAGATACGTCCGCACTATGTCTATGAGTACGATGCAGACCAGGCAGAAGGACAGGTGAAGTATTGGCAGAAGCGTTTGGAAAAGGAGGACGCCATCATCCTGTTCCATATCTGCTTCCAAGTGTATCAGACGGCTCTTAGCTACTATGCGAAGTCGTATCCTGCGCTCTTTGATGACTCGGGCAAGAAAGACCCCTTACGTGATGCGCTGACTGGAGAGGTGGGCACCATCAACACCATTATGAAGTATGCCGGTTATGCAGAACAGCAGCAGGTGTATGACAGCAACCTTCCCTTTGTGTTAGACATTCTGAATACAATGACTAAGGAAGCTCGGGAGATTGAGAGGATGAATAGTAAAATCAAAAATAAGAACTGATAAGGTATGAAAGCAGATTACATTTACTTTGGCGACGCTGGCATGACCAGCACCAGTGCCAACCATGCGGCGAACATGGCGAAAGAGAGTGTGAGGCACCTGATGGACGAACTGGCAGGTGTGAGTTTCTATGGTACTACGGTGAGCCTATTGAGCAGCGGTGCAGGCGCCAAGCAGAGCAAGGTCGGCAACACAGCTGAGCAGCTTGACGGCACGTATGACAAGCTGAAAACCATCGGCGAGGCCCATGCGCTGATAGCCTGGCTGCGTGAAGCCATCAAGGCCCGTGAGCGACTGTTGGCAGAGGTGAAGAACATGACGCTGGCAGGGTATTGCAAGACGGTGTTAGGCGGTGTTGAAGTGCCAAAGGCAGACACGAACATCGTGGACTGGATGAAGGAGAAAGGTTATACCAAGCCAGACATCAACGGTGAGTTTCCTGATGTGGAGCATAAGCGTATCATTGGCATACCGGTTGCCCCGTTGGAATTGTTCTGCAAGAAGTTCGGGCTGAAGATGCCCGATGCGGTGAAGAAACAGGAGCCGATGACAGTCGATGACTATATGGCCGGACTGAGTGTAAAGGATCGTAACCGCATGTTGTTGTTGGAAGCCAAAGCCGCCGTGATTGGCAAGTTCATCCATGAGGACGGCAAACTCGACAAGGAGCGTAAGTCTCTGCGTGAGGTGTTGTCGCATCCCGTCGGAACACATGGCGAGGGACAGAACATGCTCCTATACCAGTTTGAGCCCACCGTGACGCAGGAGTATGTAGATGGTATGTTCTTCCGTCTGGCTGCAGAGCATCGTGCCCTACAGGCAGAGTTGAATGGTATGCTGGCCGAGCGTGACCGCACCATCGAGGCCGACAAGCAGGCTAAGGCAGCAGAGTTTCAGAAGGCATCTGCAGACTTCTCGCGTGAAATGAGTGTGTTGCAGGATAAGTTGTCGGCATATCTCGTGGAAGAGCAGCACAAGTTGAGCAAGATGCAGGACGAATACAATGCCTGGTCTATGGACCAGAAGAACCGCCATCAGGAGTTGTGCGCAAACATGGAGACATGGAAGCTGGCAGAAGCCAAGCGTATCGCTGAGCTGGGCATCATCATCCCGAACGAGTTGCGTGACATCTATGAGTGGGTGAACGGACTGGGTAAATAGTCCATTGGATTTCTTTGACTTATTGAGACACAGGTAGCCGCAGACTGAATGGATTTCCTGCGAAACTGCGGCGCACCGGCAGCGGAGGGTGGTCTTGTTTATAGCACGTGCCAACATTTACGGGCTATTGGCAAGTATCAAAAGACAGTTCAGAAGGTCGCGGGTTCGATTCCCGCCTTGCGTGCTAAGCAAGTAGTTCAGCTGGTTAGAACGTTTGAAGGTTGCAAAAGTTTGCAGGTTCGAGCCCTGCCCCGTCTTGGACGGGTGGCGGAAGTGGTAGACGCGGGTCTTTTTGGTAGATCTACTTATCGCAAAAACAAAAAATGACGTTGCCGCACGACACTCATACGGAGAGGCCGTCGCCTCCCGAGAAGGATCTTGCTCTTGCTGAGTGTGGCAATGGTTCTTGCTTTTGTTCATGCCTTTGTCGCTGAAATCATCTGCCGTCGCCGGGCCTGTGTCTTTTCATAGAATACGAATATTGACAAATACAAAGCTACAATTATGTCAAATACAACTTCAGACTTAAAACCTATAAAGGGTAAGTGTATCTACACAACCAAAGGTGCCGCACGAGAGTATGGCCGTATAGGCTGTAACTTCTTCAAGGGATGCCCGCATGAGTGTGAATACTGCTACCTTAAACGTGGTGCGCCATCGGCAGAACTGGGTGGTAATACTGCTGTGCTGAAGAAATGTCTTGTCAACGAAGACAAGGCACTTGAGATATTCTGCAAGGAGGCACGGAAGCATATTGAAGTGCTTAAAAAGTATGGTGTATTCTTATCGTTCTCAACAGACCCGATGCTGACGGAGACCAGAGACCTGACGTTTTCTGCCATCAACTTCTGCATCAGTAATGACATCCATGTGAAGGTGCTTACCAAAAATGCGGATTTCATTCTCTACGACCGAATGAAAAACCTGTGTGGCTCTACTGTAGCCAGGGACTATGTGGAGTTTGGCTTTACGTTGACAGGGCGTGACGATATGGAACCAAAGGCTTCATCAAACCACGACCGCATCGAGGCTATGCGGCTTTTGTATCAGCGTGGATTCAAGACTTTTGCAAGTATTGAGCCGGTCATCGACTGGACGCACTCAAAGATGGTGATAGACCTTTCTATTGACTGCTGCAACCATTACAAGATCGGGCTTCGCTCTGGTGTAAAGAAAGACTATTATGACGTGTTGCGAAGCGGCATGGCCATTCAGGAAATGGTGGAGAAAATCGTGTCAGCAGGACGTACAGTCTACCTGAAGGAAAGCCCCCGTGCCTTATTGTGCAGATGCTATATAGAAGAAGAGAGTGAGCGCATATTGAGTAAGACGCTTGACATTGACGGCAATCCATACAAAACAATTAAATAACAAAAAGTATGCAAGACCAAAGATATGACCAGCTCCGCGAGATTCTGGGAGCGAATGCCGAAAAGGGTATTGACGAAAGATTCAAAGAACTGTTGCGTAATAATGAACGTGACTTTGATGAAATGATGGAGGTACAGCGTGATTTGGAACCTAAGTACGTCATTGTGAAGGAAGGTGAATTGTACAGGTTCCGAGCCAGGTACGTAGACATGCACCGCACGCTGCTCTCGCAGAACGAGATACGCCAGCGTCTGTGTGACGGTGGTGGTTTCTGGGGCGTTGACGGAGAGAAGCGGCTGGTGACGCTCTATGACAGCAGCTCTGACTTCGGATTTCCAAAGCATATTGAGGAAGCTATCCACATGGACGGATGGCACCTGCTGGAGATACTTGGCCGGGTGTGTGACAAAAAAGGTGGACTGGTTGACCTCTCGGGTTATCAGATCTCCTATATGGACCGTCAGCATGAGCGTCACTATGTGGACTATCTGAGCAAGGAGGAAGCCGAGGTACTGGAGTACGGCACAAAAGTACAACATCGTGACATCCGCGATAACGACAATCCCGAAGCAGTTGAGCGCATGAAACGACTGTCACGCGAGGACTACGAGAGATTCGGTCGTTGTACGAACTATACACCTCCCAGCACTGTGAACAAGAAGAAGCGCAAGGCAAAGAACCGTCAGCAGAAGCAGTCACGTAAACGTTCAAGAAGATGAATGACTATATAGAAAGAGCAGTTGCAGACATTGCACGGAAATGCCATGTCAAGCAAGATGAAGTCTGGGTAGCAATGAAAAAATTGTCAAATTTAAAATGTAAAAACAATGGATAAAGCTCAGGAATTAAAGATGCAACTCTTGAAAGAGTTTGGCATTATTGACGAAAAGAAAAGCGTGGACTTCTGCCGTGAAGCCTACAAGTTCCTAACCGAAGGTGAGCAGAATGATACACCTTCAGCCGCTCCGGCAGTATCCAGTGAAGAAGCCATTGCCGTAGATATGGGCCTTCCGTCTGGCACGCTATGGTGTGACCGTAATGTGGGCGCGAAATTCCCCGAAGATTACGGTGCTTTCTTCTCTTGGGGCAATACCGATCCGCATTATCCAAACCGTGACAATATGGACTGGGGCGATGATGACGATGGCTTTGACTATAGCTTTGACAGCGATACCTATGAAAAGACAGCGGGTTACAAACTGGAAGGTAACATTGATATGGCCCATGATGCAGCCCGTGTCAATATGGGTGAACTCTGGCAGATGCCTACGGAAGAACAGATTAATGAGCTATTTGATAATTGCGACTGGGTGCGTAAAACCATCAACGGCATCAACGGCTATCTGGTTACTTCTAAGATAAACGGCAACGTTATTTTCTTCCCTGCTTCCGGCTACGGCTACGGGACGACGTGGCACCCGCGCGGCTCCTACGGGGTCTACTGGTCATCGTCGTGGTACTCTGCCCGCGACGCTCGGGTCCTGAACTTCAACCCTTCGGGTGTGAGTCCGCAGTACACGTACGGTCGGTACTACGGTTTTGCGGTTCGTCCGGTCCAGTTATCTCACCAGGAATAAACCATAAGTCAGGGACAGCCACCAGCCGCTCCACCAAGAGCGGCACAAGGCTGCCTCTGACAAACAAGTCACAAACCTACAAATAGCGTAAGACATGGCAGGACTACACGACATCGACAAAAAGGACTGGGAGAGACTGTTGAAAGACAACGGATTCCAATTTGAGCGGGCGGGTAAGCACCATATCTGGAAGCATGAGGACGGCAGGATTATACCTGTGCCTATGGGCCCTAAGATAAGTGCTCCTGTAGCCCGCAGGATGGTGAAGGAGAACAAGCTGGAGGGTGCTCCCTTCGGATGGAGCGACCTATGGAAGAACGCCGATGCAAAGGCAGAAGCCATTGAAAAGCAGCGCAAGGAAGAAGAGGAGCGCCGCCTGCAGGAAAAGGCAGAACGCGAAGCCAAGGAGCGTGAGGCAGAGGAGCGTCGCCAGAAAGAGGCCGAGCGTCTGAGGAAAAGAGCCGAGGATGCCCGCCGTGAGAAGGAACAGCGTCAGATAGCAGCTGATGCCGCCAACCGCGAAGCATTGGAGAAAGCCAAGGCTGCACTTGCGGATACTGTCGAACAGCAGCCTACAGCATCGGTAATCCCCACTACTACACCTGTGGCAAAAGCAGCACCAGTTGCCAAGCCTACTGAAACATCAAGCAATTTAACCCCTAAAGCAGTGATTTATATGAACGAAAAAAGATTGGAGAACTTCCACGAATACCTCTGTGCGGTCGTGGACTACTATCACAAGAACGGCAAGATCCTAAAGAATTTCTCTTTCCTTGCCAAGCAGTACAGGGTGAAAGGTATCACCCAGGAAATCTTTAAGAAATACAAGTTGGGCGACCTGAAACCCGGAGAGAAGCCCTCACGCAAACTGTCGGACACCATCCGTTTGGAAATGGCCGAGCAGGACATGAAGGCCAGAGAACAGATGCTGGCAGCCTACCAGAAGTCGCAGGACGAAAAGGAGGCCGAACAGCAGAAAGAGCCTGAACATGAGCCAACACTGGAGGAACGTATCGACACCTTCGAGGCACGCTTTGACCTGCTTGGCCCTATGTTCGCACAAATAAGCAGTCAGCTGGCCGAAAGCTACAAGAAGAATTTCGGTCCTCACGCCGACGATTTGCTGGGTAAGGACACATGGCAGGTGCGTCTTTCTCCTGAGCCTTATCTGAACGAGTGGGCAAACAATGTGGAGTTTGACCTGACAAGGATTGTGTTTGACAATGCCGAACCAGAAGAGGTGAAGATGCTGTTGCCAAAGTGGAACGACAAGATTCTTCATGCCTACCTTACGTGGCTCTATGGTGGCAAGGACGGTACGCAGATTAAGTTGAACTTCGACGAGCGTGGTCAGGCCGACTCACAGAATGATGCACTGATAGACCTGTTGCGCGACCAGGGCTTGCTCGACCAGATGATGTTTGTGAAGATCGAGTCGTGGAAAGGCTGTGCCCATTGTGTAGCCGTCTATAATGATGCACCAGACATTCTGATGGTCATTGGCGAGGGCGGTGCCGATTTCTATACCGTAGCCGATGACATTTGGTACTCCAGTCAGGGCAGCACCATCATCAATCCGGACGCTTGCAGCGAGTTTAGCGGTTGGGGTACACGTAGCATGGTAGGTTTCTGCCTGCGTCAGATGCTCTCTGAGGATAATCACAAGGCTGCATTGAAGGAGCAGCAGAACGTGAGCAAGCAGATGCACGGCAAGTTGATGGACGACATCAACAACTACCGCGACATCTGGCAGATGTATCACGACGACTTCAACAAGCAGCAGCGTAAGAACATGGTTGATTTTGGATAAAGGAGTACGACTATGGGAGGATTGAAGAAATTCGTGTCGCAGGGCATGCAAACAAATGTAGAGTCCATCGAGGATAGGGTGAAGCGCTTGAAGAGCGCCACCCTCCCCGGTGTAATACATACTTTGCTCGACCTGTACTATAACGACCTGAAAGGCGAGAGCGAGGCCTACACCGCCCGTCTGGAACTATGGATGGAAGATACTGTCAGCTATCGTACCATACATGCCCGCTGTGGTTCTTTTGATGAAGCGCTGAAGAAGATACAGGAGTACGAGGCATGTCTGATTGCAGGTAAGAAGACGGATGGCTTTGAGGTTTATAATGGTAAGAAGCGTTACGAGGAAGAACTCAGCGACGAGCCAGATACGAACGGCCCATTCGAGACAAGGGCTGAGTTTACCACATGGACGGATGTACTGAACAAGCACATGAGATCCGACAAGAAGGGAGAAATCAGCGACGAACCGCGTACTGTTGCCGAACTGCCTCGTCTGAGGCACGGCATGGCGGTAGTGGTGCCTATCCCCAAAAAGGACGGAAAGATTCGCTGGTACATCGACTGGTTTGACTATGCCATTTATAAAAAGGACACAAAGGATGTCAAGTTTGTCTGCATCCACGACGAGCACGACGGCATCTTTCCGCTTGATCCCTACATCAGCCATGCCCTTAATGTAGGACACCCGGTACCACAAGCCTATACGCTGTGGTTGAAGAAGACCATCGGTGATATAAAGGCTACATTAAAAAATAATAAGGAGTACAGATAACTTTTAAAAGAAAAATTATGGAACAGAACAAGATTCAAGAAGCTGCCAGACAGTTGGCAGAACGCAGTAAGAACCCCGTAGAAAACAAGTCAGAAGGACGCAAGGGTTGTCTCGTAGTAATAGACAGCAAGCCACCCGTGGGCGACAATACCACGCTGATGCTATATACTGTAAAATTCCGTGCCGTTGACGAGAAGAAGCCTACCGCCTATTTCTCACTTGAAGAGTCAAACCAGCAGGTGGTCAATCGGCTCATTGCCATTATTACTGGCATTGACCTGCAGAAGATAACCGACGGCACGCTGAGTGAGGACGAGTGGCTGCTTCTGGACGAGAAACTGCCTATGCTGATAGATGCGCCGCTCTACATCGACGACACCCCTGCCATATCGCTGGCTAACCTGAAAAAGCGCATGAAGAATCTGGCCAACCAGAACGGTGTGCGCCTGGCAGTGGTAGACCATCTGCAGGAACTGACCGACGACGGACAGCCTGCCAACGTGCATCGCATCGAGGCCGACCTAAAGTCCATTGCCGAAGAGCTGGGTATCACCATCATTGCCGTACAGGACTAACGCATTATGACCGAACAACAATTCCTACAGCAAGTGTGGCGCCCATACGACAGTATTACCACCAACACGGGCATCAGGGGTCGCGTACAAAATGTATGCTTCCCTACCCGCTCGGTGCGGATCAAGATGAAAGACGGCCTGCCTGAGTGGTTCCGTTGTGAACAGATTGTTACCCATACTTCTGCCAGCGGTGAGACTACAGACCTTGATATCATCAGGGAGCAGCAGCAAATCATTAAGAACCTCGAAGCGCAGAACGCCCGTATATCAGAGGCAAAGCGCAATACAGAGGAGAAGCTGCATGAGGTGCGACAGAAACTTGAAGAGCGGATGCGTACTCCCGTAACCGCTGACCTGTTGAAGCAACTCAATGTCATCCTAAACCTGGTTCGCGAGAAGAAAGCAAGAGCCGAGAAACTGGAGGACTGTATGGAGCAAGTGAGTGAGTTCTTAGAGAAAATGAAATAAGACGAATTATGATAGAGATACCGAAATATTCCATTGGAACGTTTAATCCGAATGCGCTGGAAGATAACCGTCGCACGGATTTCACACGCCGCATACCAACGGGCCTTTCAGACAAGCAGATGGCACGCGACTCAAAGATTGCCATGCAGATTATCCGTGCAGCAGAAGGCGGTACCGACGGTGGTGGAGAACAGCGTGTACTTGATTTGTTCTTCCGCAAGGCAAAGTTGCTGAGCAACCCACGCTATTGGGAGTTGATGCGCACGGTGTGGGTAGCCGCTGGTTCTACTGAGACGGCACAGAAGTTCCGAACACTGATGAAGTCTGGTCGTCCCTGCCGCTCATGGTTTATGACACCAGAGGATGCAGAAGCGCTTGACAAGATGGAGTTTCCGATTACCGTCTGGCGGGCCTACGATGCTGTGCGCTACCCGATGCTGGACCCCGGCATATCATGGACGCTTGACCGAGAGTGGTGCGAAGGATATGCCAAGAGCAAAGAACGTATCGTCAAACAGCGTGAGGTAAACCGCAATGAGATTTTCGCCTACGTCACCCGACGTGGCGAAGAGGAGATAATTATTTTGGACTGAATCAAAGCTACAAGATTATGAGAATGAAGACTGTAAACGGTTCCGTAAAAATGGGGGGGGTAAAATCGCCCTTCGCAGGAAATGGGCTAAGCCGCACGGCAATGCTGTTTAAGATTGCAACGGTGGCAGGTCACACGTTGACGGTACCGCAACTGAACAAAATCAAGGATGTAAATCCGCGAAGTCTTGAACAAGTGTATGACGAGGTAGTCCGCGTGGGAGATCCAGGCAATGCACTCTTCGCACTAAAACTGATATTAAAATAAAGTATTATGGCACAAGAAACAAAATCAGGAATCCTGCGCTTTCCCGAATCCCTCTGGGACGTAGCTCTGCGCAGCATCGGCATCACACTGCCAGATGAGTATGTGCTCCGCTTCACGCGGCTACTGACTGCCGCCAAGGACATGGGCATCGACAAAGTAACCCTCGCCGACGTCGCCGACATAGAGCGCGACTGCCGCGAGGAAGTGAAGAAACGATTAAAGGAACAGGAGGATAAGGCATGACAGGCGACATTAACATTCCAGAAATCTGGTATTCGTAAGGAAATAGGGGCGGGAGTAAGAACTCGGATAATGGCCCGAGTGGGTTTTTGTTTTTCTTTGACCCAGCCAGCGCCGTTCCTGTCCCTTACATTTATAAAACATTAACAGATAACAAGATATGCAGAAGATAATGTTTGAGCACCGCATCTTTGGGCTGGAACAGGCGGTGATAGACAGACTGAAAGGAATGACGCGGCGCACGGCAAAGTTGCCAGATGGACTTGAACCAAGCGACGTGTGGAATCCTGTAATGGGAATTGACAGCAAAGGCAGGGTGTATTTTACGGTGGACTGCATAGACGGTAAGCAGCGCGACCTGTACCCACGATACCAGATAGGCGAAGAAGTGGCCGTGGCGCAGAGCTATCTCGACATCAAGGGACGTAAGAAGCTCTTCGACCCAAAAGACTGGTGGGAGATAGAAGCAGCGCATAACAAGCCAATGCACGCCATCAAGGGAGTCGATAATAAAATGTATGTCAAAGCCGACCTGATGCCACACCGCATCAAGATTACGAACATCAAGCTGGAGCGGATGCAGGACATATCGGACGAGGACTGCCGCAAGGAAGGTATCATCTATGTGAAGTGGCGCCAGTATCCAGAACCGTTCAGTGATCGCTATGTTGACCACGACCTGTGGACGCTTCCTAAATACGAGCAGCAATTTACCGACGCATGGTCGGACGATGACCCTGACGCATGGGCTGCCAAAAGTCCAAAAACCGCCTTCACCGTGCTTATTCGCAAGATGTGTGGAAAGAAAGCATGGGACTCGAATCCTTGGGTATTCGTGTATCAATTTGAACTGATTAAATAACAATTTAAAGCTACAACATTATGAAGACAAACGAAATTATTGAAAAGAAAGTCATCGCCCTGCACAAAGAGGGTTGGCAAGTACCTAACATCGCCAGCATTGCCCGTGTAAAACCAGACGTGGTAAAGCAGATATTGAGAGAGAAGAACCTGCTGATGTAATACAGGCTATGGCAAAACATGGATTAACAGTAGCAAAGGCTACTAAGGAAGAGTTCAAGCGTGTTTGGGATTGGCTTCATACAATGGAGGCACTGTTTGACGGGCGCGGCATGTTCAGCACAGAAGAAGATTGGCGTGAGTGGGATGACGATGAGCCTGCAAAGAAACAGCTGCTGCAGATAGAAAAGGAAGTTATCGAAAACGATGGTGCTATGTGGGATGGAAAGGCCGATAACGATCGCGTGCTTTTCCTGTGGATGAAGCGGTCCTTTCTGAAAGCGAATAAATCAGGGAGTATAGGCCGCATACTCTTCGATTGTGAGACACTGATAGAGAATGCCTGCGACCCGAAGTTGGACTATTTGGAGTTTAAACCCAGCATAATGTATGCTGAACGTAACGCTTTGGAGAAGGTAAATAAAATCATTAGCCGTGGCGAACTGAAAGGGCGGAACCCGCAGAAGATAATTGCATCCATCAAGAAACTGATCGAGAAATCAAAAAAGGAGGATTGAACAATGGCAAATGAAGTAGTTTGTAACTCGTTTCACGATACGCTGAATTGTGGTATGCGTGAAATTCATAAAATTGAGTTGGCAGCCATCGAAGATATCTTGCGCCATCATATCGAGAATCCAATAGAAGGAGAACTGACACGTGAGAAAGTAAAACGTGCTGGAGTCCGTTGTATAGTGTACGACGCTGACATGAACGGAGAGTATATGCCGGATATGAAATGGGAGGATGGCAACTTGAAATTAGAGATCACGAGTCCGCTACTTGGTATAGCACAGGGTGAATGGCTGATTGGACGTAACGGCATCCGTCGCAGGTTGACAGAGAAAGAAGAGGCATACCTGTCAAGACTGGAGCAGGAAGAATGGATGGAAGAAATGGGATTAAACAAGAATAGAGAACTGAGCAATGAAACCGATACTTGATGCCTGTTGCGGCGGTAAGATGTTCTACTTCGACAAGGACGATCCACGTGTATTGTTCCAAGATGTTCGCTGCATTGAAACGAAGTTGAAGGACAGAGGGAAACTCAGAACTTTCTCTGTTAGCCCAGATGTGCAGGCCGACTTTACGTCTATGCCGCATGCCGACAATATGTTTCGTATGGTCGTTTTTGACCCCCCCATTTGAAATACACGGGCTCAAAGAAGGAGGCTCAGAACTGGCAGATGGTGAAGTACGGTTGGTTGCCTGCTCATGGCTGGAAGGATATCTTGCGTAAGGGATTCGCTGAGTGCTTTCGTGTATTACAGCCAGGTGGCTTCCTTATCTTTAAGTGGAACGAGACAGACATCAAAGTCTCTGAGGTGTTGGAATTGACAGAACATAAGCCAATCTTCGGTCATATCAGCGGCAAACGTGCCAACACCCATTGGATATGTTTTATGAAACCAGAAGAAAGTATTGACAAATAAATAACGACTATGCAGACATTACAGATTATCACTACGCTAATGAGCATCATGTGTTATGGCGCGATGACATTTTTAGCCAGTTTTGCTTTCGTCAGGCTCCGCAGGCTAAGCAATGAGGTTGGCAGACTTCACCACGATGTACATACAACGCTGTGCATCACGATGGGCGAGCACATCCGCAACAACGTTGATGAACTGAACAATATGAAGGAACGCCTTGAAGAGCTGCTGGAAGATGAGCGCTTTGAGGATGCCGGAAGGTTGAAGAAAATCATCGAACATCAGGAACATCTGATAGAACAGTCAATAGCCAGATTCAAAAATGTTTTTGGTGAGGATGCCGTGAGAGTTGAGATGACGAAGTTTAGAGTGAATTAAGTTTGAAACTATGGCAAAAGAATATGTAAACCATCCTGCACATTACAATCAGCATCCTGCTGGTATTGAATGTATCGACATCATCAGACATTATACCTGTGATATCGCTAATGCTATCAAATATCTGTGGAGAGCTGGGCTAAAACCTGAAATGGGGAAACAGGATGCAGAGAAAGAGATAGAAGATTTGCACAAGGCCCTATGGTATATCACGGACTATATGACAATGTGCGCAACACTTGGCAGACAGCACCGATACTTGGGGTGCGCTGCCAGTGTGGTACTACTTCGACTGACCGGACATGGCATTGACGATGTTGTCAATGGCTACGAGGAGAATGTGGCCACCGCAATGAGTGGACTGCTACGTATTGGTATTATCAGCGATAATACTGTCTATGCTGTTATGGAATGGGAGTTTTGGATTGATAAAGCTCAGAAAGCCATCATACAGCGTATTGACGATATTGAGGAGCAAATGAATGAGGGCTGAACGTATGGACGACAACTGGAAAGAACTACCTGCTGACAAGTCGCTGATGTCTCAGCCTGAAGGCGAGCATGTACCCATTGGGAACATCATTGTCACCAGTGAGATTGACGAGAAGTTGAGAGCTGCTGCAGATGCCTACCTGAAAGAGCAACTCCCGGACTGTCAGATAAAACGCTGGATTGACGACGTGGTACTGGAACGACTGAAGGAACAGGAGAACTGGCCAAAGGGTACGGAGGTGATTATCTACTGCCATAACGAGGATCGTGAGGCGATAAAGGCCGAGGTGGAGTGCAAGGGATATAAGATTGCGGGCTATGTGTCTTGCAACGAACTCTGGTTTCTCGCTGATGCTATCAAGAAAGGGCAGTATGTGATGGCGAAGAAGGAGGTCGTCCAATGGAATCCCAATCCAAGCACCTCTCATTACGCTCGTATGCACTTTTGAAAACAAAAATAAAGAAGGACTGAATATGATTAATAAGAATAACAAATAAAAGCTACAACATTATGACAAAAAATGATTTCAAGAAACTGGTGCCTGACGTAATGTGTCAGGACTTGGTAGTAACGACTGACAACCCTGCAACATTGAGCGAAAAGGCTCGTAACGTGGCCGACATGATGGAGACGGGTCTGATAGCATACGACTTTACTGGAACTGCAAAGGGCTACCGTCTGAAAGTGTTCACCAGTTATGCCTTTAAGACGTTTCTCGACGCATTGAAGCCAGGTGCAAAGGTGACTAATGCGCGTGGCCGTGAGTTCACTATTGAGAGTGAGCCTTATGTTGAAAACCTCAGAATGTGTGTCCGTGCCAATGGAGACTCATGGTTTTGTGATACTATTTACGATAAAGATAAGGAGTATTAGTTATGGCTTACGGAGTATGTAAAGTATGTGGATGCACAGACAAAGATCCGTGTCACAATCTGGAACACGGTAACTGTTGGTGGGTAGACGACACGCATGAGTTATGTAGCCATTGTGCAGACCCTGAGATTGCGAACCATCCTGCCACCAAGCATCGTATTAACAGTAATGGATTCGACCCATACCCAGGTATTGAACGTAAAGACCTTGCATCATTGGGATGTCCATACCCCGATGATGATGGTGAGATGTGTTCTGAATGTTCTCATTATAACTCCTCCAGTGTTTTTACGGGAGAGTGTGATTTAGGAATTAAAATAGTATGATGAAAAATAAAGGCATAACATTATGAGACTGAAACACATTACATTTACCGGCATTGATGCAAAGACTGACATCAAGTCTCTACAGGAGATTCAGAAAGAGTACCCTATAGCAGAGTTTGGAGTGTTGACAAGTTACCACTGGTACGAGAATGGAAATCGCTATCCCGACTTGCGAGAAATGAAGCCTTGGCTGAAATACCACGGGCTGAACCTTGCGCTGCACCTGTGTGGCTCGGCGGCCCACGATGCTGCATATGGGAGTTATGACGATATCCACTTCCTGACCTACGGCATGTATCCTTACTTCCAGCGCATACAACTGAACATTGCCAACCGCAGCGACAACCCGAAGCAGGTGGCAGCTGCTGACTACGGACAGGAAATCATTGTGCAACAGCGCGACATCGAAAGCCTGACACTCTTCAATGATACGTTGGAGAAGTGGAAGCCTTATCTTGGCGATGTGTCGGTGTTGCTCGACGCATCGGGCGGTCAGGGTATCGACACACCCATCAAGGTATTGCCGAATGCAGGAAAGCCGTTCAAGGTTGGCTATGCCGGAGGCTTCAATCCCGAAAACGTAGCCGACAAGCTACACTATCTGCTGACCAATGACGAGGTGGGCGACTTCTGGATTGATATGGAGAGCGGTGTACGCACAGATGACTGGTTTGATCTGGACAAAGTGAGACGTGTGCTTGCTATTTGCAACGATGTGATTAGAGACTTGGGAATGGAGGAGTGAGCTATGGGTAAGAAGTTAGGTTATGTTCAGAGCCTCGTTCTGAGTACATATATCGACTGCAAAAAGAGAACGAAGAAAGATATTGAGTTCCGCAATGAACACGATTATCTGAAAGCCGACGAGGAGATGATTCGGTTTATGCTGGAAAATTCGAGCATCACCGACCATCATACGGACAATGCTTTCGACGAGGTGAACAATGCTGTCATGCTCTTCTGCCGCAAACTCTGTCCAGGACAGTGGTGTAACCGCAGCCATTGCCAGTATTGTAGAAGCGGAAGTGCCTACAACTGCTCAAAGGGTACGCGCCCATCTGTATGCAAGGACTACAAGCGATGGCAAGAGAAGAAAAAAGCAAGAGAAGAAATTAACAAATAAAACGAATTATGAGAACGATTAAATTCAGAGGCTACAATGCCAAGAACAAGGAGTGGCTGTATGGTTTCTACCTGCAGAACCGTGGGCATCACTTTGTATGCCCCGATGAGTTTGCACCAGAGGGACGCTCGTGGGATGACTACGAGGTAGTTCCGGAGAGTGTGGGACAGTTTACGGGCATCTGCGAGAGCGGCAGTTATCAGGACGGCGTTGCCGACGATGAGCAGTTGGGTGGACGAATGGTCTATGAGGGCGACATCATCATTGCCGGCGGTGAATATGAGAAGCCGGTTGTTGTGGTGTTCTATGAGTGTATGTTTGGGCTGGCTCCCATCAAGGAGTACGAATTCCTGAAGCTGGGGTCGCACCCCTACCTGAACGACTACGCCCACCTGCCACTGCTGGGCGACTTCCCGACGCAGGGCGAGGTGAAGGTCATTGGCAACGTGTTCGACAATCCGCACATGGACCTCACGACGGAGAGCGACGAGCGCCGCATCATCATTATCGGTGAGCATGAGATGCAGGACCGAACGGCAGAGTACGACCGCATGTTCAACGGCGACGCGATGACGCCAGCCGACCTGCGAGAGGCTCTGTTATGTGTGGCCGACCCCAATAATTCGGAGCACTATCAGGAGCAAGGAAAGGAGTTCGGCTATAGCGTCAGCCCTCAGTGGCCCGACCGCTGCCACTGCTTCCGCGTGGTCTATCACGGCAAGTATGCCAGCGTATTCAAGTATTGGCTTGGTAAAGCGTAAACGACGTATGATTCTGCACAGATTTATGTCGAAGCGTGAGTATGATGCGCTAATGGCTGGTAAGCAGTTGGTGAATACCATCGACCACGGAGCACAAGGCGAGAGAACAAGCAGCATAGGCTTCTGTTTTTTCCCTGAAGAACCAAGCGAGGCAATCCACTGGTTGTCGTTCATAGTTGATGCAGACTTTTGTGTCACAATGGAGATTCCAGGTCATTTGGTTACGGCATCGAAGGGACGCTATCGTGATGTGGAAAAAGATAAAGGTAACGGATTGTTTGACGAGCCGCCGATGCTATGGCGAACGGAATACTGCGCTACGGAGTATAGTCTTCAACAGGTGCAAGTGCTTCACGTTACCGAAGAATACCGACTTTACGGTCGCATACCTGAGAACGCATCATTCTGGGAGCGCATCGAGCGCTGCAGACTGATTGGAGAAATGGAGAATAAACGTAGAAAGAACTGCAATGGATAAACGACAACAGCATAACAAGGTAGTATCGTCCGACGAGTGGTACACGCCACGGTGGATCATTGACGAACTGGGACCATTCGACACAGACCCATGCGCTGCCCCTGCAGACGTCAGACCGTTCCAGATTGCGCCGAAGTGTTTCACAAAGGAGGATGATGGCTTGTCGCCCGGAAGCCAGTGGGCAGGTGTGGTGTTTATGAATCCGCCATACAGCCGCGAACCTCTGAGACGCTTCTGCGAGAAGATGGCACAACACGGCAACGGCATCGCTCTGCTGATGAACAGGCAAGACAACCTACTCTGGCAGGAGGTTATATTTCCGACTGCTGCGTCAATGATTTTCATGCGAAACCGTGTGAAGTTTACCAAACCAGACGGCAGTAGTGGTTCTCCATTCTACGGCTCCTGTCTCGTAGCATGGGGCCATGAGTGTGACCGTCGCCTTCGTCAGTCAAAGATTGAAGGAAAGTATGTTGTACTGAATGTGTGAACAAATGACGAAACTTATGAAAGAAATAAACCTCTTATACATTGACCTCTTCTGCGGTGCTGGCGGTACATCAAGCGGTGTAGAGTATGCCCGCGTGGACGGCAAAAAGTGTGCCGAGGTGATAGCGTGCGTCAACCACGACGCGAACGCCATCAAGAGCCATGCGGCGAACCATCCGAAGACGATGCACTTCACAGAGGACATCCGCACGCTGGACCTGGCACCGCTGGTCCGTCACCTGCAGAAAATGAAGCGGAAACATCCGACGGCAAAGGTTGTGCTGTGGGCCTCGCTGGAATGTACGAACTTCTCAAAGGCAAAGGGCGGTCAGCCACGCGATGCTGATAGTCGCACATTGGCAGAGCATCTGTTTCGATACATTGAAGCCATTGATCCAGACTATATCCAGATTGAGAACGTGGAAGAGTTCATGTGCTGGGGCGACCTCGACGAGAATGGACACCCAATCTCGCGCTTTGAGGGACGTAGTTACGTGCGGTGGGTAAAGCACGTCACGGATTATGGCTACGACTACGACTGGCGTCTGCTGAACGCCGCCGACTTCGGGGCCTACACATCGCGCAAGCGGTTCTTCGGGCAGTTCGCCAAGAAAGGATTGCCGATAGCGTTCCCTGTGCAGACGCATGCCAAATCTGACGTGTCTGTTGCCTCGCAACTTTACGGAAACCTGTTCCCCGGACAGTACCAGCCGTGGAAACCCGTCAGAGAAGTGCTCGATTTGGAGGACGAGGGCGAAAGTATCTTTGCGAAGAAGAAGCCGCTGTGCGAGAAGACGCTGGAGCGCATCTATGCCGGACTCATCAAATTCGTAGCTGGCGGCAAAGAGCTGCACGAGGCGTGGATATTGAAGTACAACTCCACCAATCAGGACGGCCATCACAACCCGCCAAGCATAGACGAGCCGTGTCCTACGGTGGCCGTGCAGAACCGCCTCGGACTGGTCAAGGCACAGTTCCTCTCCAAGCAGTTCAGCGGCGACCCGATGTCGAAGAACCAAGGCATCGACCGCCCAGCGGGCACCGTCACCTGCAAGGATCATCACGCATTCGTCACAGCCTACTACGGCAATGGCTTCAATCATTCGGTCGATGAACCCGCGCCGACGGTCACGACGAAGGACCGCATAGCACTGGTGAGTAGCAAATTCCTTACGGAATATTACGGAGGCAAAGACCATAACCATACTTTGGAGGTCCCTGCCACGACATTGACAACGATGGCTCGTCATGCACTGGTGTCAACGCAGTTCCTCGATAACCAGTACGGAAAGAGCAAGCCTACAAGCATCGAGAGTCCTGCGCCGACGGTACTCAACAATCCAAAGCAGAAAGTTGTGTCGGCCCAGTATCTGATGAATCCTCAGTTTGCCAGTGCAGGCGGCAGCATCGACAAGCCCTGCTTCACACTGATAGCCCGTATGGATAAGATGCCGCCATATCTGGTGAGCACCGAGCAGGGTGTTGGAATTGCTATTTATGAGGACGACACACCGATGACCATCAAGGTCAAGGAGTTCATGGCCATGTACGGCATTATCGACATCAAGATGAGGATGCTTAAAATTGTCGAGCTGAAGCGCATAATGGGCTTTCCAGAGGACTATACGCTCATCGGCACACAGGCCGAGCAGAAGAAGTTCATCGGCAATGCTGTCGAGGTAAACATGAGTCGCGTACTATGCGAGGCTCTTTGCAAGAAACTTAAAAAAATGGAGATATAATTATGATGAAACTATTTAAACGAATCCTTGACTTCTTCAACATCCATCCTGATAAGAACCAGCGATGGACGCTATCAACAGTATTTGTTGTCGGTTTGCTCTATACATACGTGCAGCCGGCTATCACTAAGGCGTGGGTGTCAGAACTTCCTGCAGAGTGGATAGCCTTTCAGTCGCTGGCCTATTCCATTTGCGGTTTGCTCATCGGCATGATCTGGAAAGGATGGGTTCGCCGCAAGGCCATTCAGTGGTTTACCATCCTTTGCATCATTGAGTCTGCTGCAGGCTTCTTTGTAGGTATGTGGCTCAGCTTTGTGGAGTACAATGTGTGGGTGTTGGCTATCGCCTGCCTTTTGTACGGTACGCTTATTTCGGAGTTTGTCGGCAAGTGTCTGATGACCTTCCGTCCGAAGTTGTGGAACGAGCATGAGCGCGAGGTGTACGACAATAACAACGACGTGGTGTGGCATCTACTGTATTGTTGGCTATGCCTGTTCGTTGCTGTTCATGCCATCGCTTCAGGTCGCCATGTTCGTATGGGGTCTTACGTGTGCTCTTGATAATATCGGATGGCTTGTGGTGTACCATAAGAACCGCGACAAGTTCAGGGAGATTGAGAACGAAAATAAAAGCTGAAGTGTAATTATGGATGTGGAACTTCATAGCTACGACAAATATATTGTCAGTTTCTCAGGTGGAAAGGATAGTACAGCGTGCTTACTCTTCCTGATTGAAAATGGTGTGCCAAAGGAAAAGATAGAACTTTGGCATCAGGACATAGACGGTAGAGGAAGAACGCTATTTGACTGGGAGGTTACTCCAGACTATTGCCTTAAACTTGGAACAGCCTTTGGTGTGCCTGTATATTATCAGTGGAAAGAAGGAGGCTTTGAGCGTGAGATGTTGCGTGAGAACAGTCTGACAGCCCCAATATTCTTTGAGCTGCCAGATCATATCATCTGCCAGACAGGAGGTGAGAAAGGAAAGCCTTCGACGAGAAGAAAGTTCCCTCAACCGTCGCCAGACCTGCGTACCCGCTGGTGTAGTGCCTATCTGAAAATTGACGTATGTGCAGCAGCTATTCGCCATCAGCAACGCTTTCAGGGCATTCGTACCCTTGTGCTTTCCGGGGAGCGTGGCGAGGAAAGTAAACAACGCGCAGGATATGCAATACTGGAACCAGATAAAGCAGACCTGAGAAATGGACGCAATCCACGTTACGTTGACCGTTTTCGTCCACTCCGTGATTGGAAAGAACAGCAGATATGGGATTTGCTTGAAAAATACCGTGTCCGTCCCCACCCTTGTTACTTCATGGGATTCGGACGGTGCAGTTGTAAGTTCTGCATCTTTGGTAACTGTGACCAGTTTGCCTCTGCTGCATCTGTCAGCCGTAGGCTGGCTGATACTTTGATACGCTTTGAGCGTGAGTTTGGCTATACGATGAAACGTGATACTGACCTTCCAACTCTGATAAAAAAAGGTAGTCCCTACCTTGCGATTACTGAACATTTGAGGAAGCTGGCGACATCCTATGAGTATGCGGAATCCATTCTTGTACCCTCAGAAAAGACCTGGCAACTCCCATCAGGAGCCTTTCGTGCATGTGGTGGACCGACATAGAACGATAAAGCGACGAATTGAGAATATAACATATACAAGCAAAACAAAAATTTGGAAACAAACGATTATGCTGGTAAAACGAGAATTTCACAATATTGAGTGCGACTGTTGCGGACAGTTGCTTGATGAAGAAACGTGGTGGGATGATCAGGACGCGCTCACGACAACTATACTCCCTGAGTGCGGATGGATTGAGTGTGAGGGTGGTCGCCACTATTGCGACGAGTGCTGGACGCGCGACGATGACGACAACATCGTGACTAAGGACGGACGCAAGTGGGATGATTACGACCATAAGGAAATACTGACAGATGTTCAGCGTTACCGTCTTGACTACTTGAAAGATTTGCTTGACCCGAATCTGACGATTACGCAGATACGTATGGAAATCATCAAGGCACAACTGCTCTGTCGTTCGATGGTTGGTACGTTATATAAGAACGCCCTGCTCGATGAAATAGAAAGAGCATTTAGCCTGTATAACGACCGACGAGAAAGTGCATCGGAGAGTGAGAAAGATGCCTACGACACTTTTGCCGAACACAGCATATTCTATCACCTCCTTTATGAGGGATTCCCCAACGATGGAAAAGACGTAAACATTTACTAAAAACGAAACGAATATGAAAGAACAAAAGACATTGACACTCGCCAACCTGCAACAGTGGGTGGAGGACTGGGTACACAACTGCGAACTGAATCACAAAGACCCATCGGAGGTTGAGTTGATCATCAAGGATTCTACGGAGCGTCACGAATACCGTCCGTTCAGCGGTTTCCTCGCATGGGGCAGCGACGGCACGACAGTGGGTATCGAGTTCTTCCGCTCCGACATCATTACGTTTGAATCCAAGGACGAACGCCCTGCCGTCGGTGAGTATTGGAAGAGCCGTGGCGCATCGACGTTCGATGTGTCTGGTTTCATCACATCCAAGGCTGCTGGACTGCGACTGCTTCGAATGGTGCGTTACATCCTCGATACCGACGAGCCGAAGACGTGGCTTGACTACCGCGAGTATGAGCCGAACTGGATTCAGTTCAAATTCTCTGCCGAGGAGTTCGACGTGGAGAAACTCGACGAGATGAGCCGTGCCAATGGCGGCATCATTACCGAGCAGATACTGCGTGACTGTATTAAGAAAGTTGATAAGGAGGGCTGACTATGAAGGACAAGATTATAATCGGCATTATCTTTCTCATGGCATTTGCTATCGGTTCGACGATTGGCAACGTGATAAGCTATTTCATCTGTCCGCAAAAACGCCACCTCTGCCAGTGCGAATACTGCAAGACTGTGCGTCAGCGCGAGGCAGTCGAAGTGATAGATAGCATCATCCATGAACGAATTGTGATTAACGTCAATAAGGAGAAATAATTATGGCAGAATGGCATTGGCACTATACCGACGAGGAACTGCCAGCGATAACGAGCGGAGACGGGACGAGCGACTACGTGCTTGCGTTCCCAGGTAGCGGATGTCTGCCGAAGGTGGTGAAATACTCCGACGGCAGCTATACAAAGCGCGGCTGGTGGACAACCGATTCCCGCCACCTCTCAATGCGGGAGTGTGGTCGCTATCGTTCGCGGCAGAGATTCCCCTTCTGGGCGAACATCGAGCAGCCGACATTCGAGAAACTATTGGAACAAGAAAAAAGTAAATAACGACTATGCGAGAGATTAAATTCAGAGCGCAAGACATTGCAAGCAACAAGTGGTTGTTTGGTGACCTTCGCCACCACAAGGACGATGTTTGCATCTTCGATCAAGGAGGCACGAAGGGTGAACAAGTGAAACGTGAGACCGTCGGCCAGTTTACTGGTCTGCGTGACATCAACGGCAAGGACATCTACGAGGGTGACATCCTAGACGTGAACTATGCCGACGAAGAGAGCCGACTGGAAGTACGCTTCGTGCGCGGCGTGTTCGCCTTCCTGTGGAACGGCGACCTCGACGACGAGTTCCCCTGCAACGCTCCCACCCATGAATGGGCTAAGGTTATCGGCAACATCTACGACAATCCCGAACTATTAAACAAGGAGGAATGAATTATGGCACAGATGAATGACAACGACATTGTAAATCTGCTGAAAGACCGCACGAGGCTGGAGCAGTACATACTCAACATGATAACGTCAAGCGACAAGTTCAGTGAGAACCTGCCGCAGATGCGCGACAAGGGATGGAGCGAGAAGGGAATGCTTGACAAGGTGCTGGAGATTTCGTCCATCCAGTCGCAGCAGATTAAACACCTGGCACTGATAGCTCTACTGTTGGTACACTCCAAGGAATTCGACTCGATTATCGCCCACACGATGATGGAGATGGGGCGCGGTCAGGAGGCTCTGCAGGAACTGCTGCGAAGAAAAATGAATAGAGGGTATTAAGATGGAGGGCTGATGTATGATTGACTTGCATTTTCATTGGGCGTGGCTCTTGATAGCCGCCGTGGTAATCGTCGGGATATTCATTGCATATCCGATGCTGAACGATGACAACGACAAGTATGGTCTTAGTGGTGCTCTTGGTTGTGCGGTTTTAATAGCCGCCGTACTAATCGGACTTGTCATAGGTGGAATATTTATTTGGTAGGAGGACTGACGATGACAAATGAAATGAAACAAAAGATGGCAGATATGGCCTATCGTGAAGCGGAAAAGCTTGGGTACTTGAACGTGCGAGGTTTGAAGGAGATTGCTTACGGATTGGCAAATCTCTCTGCCAACTGGTATCACAATAACGTATGGCACGATGTCAGCGAGGATGTCGGCAGCAATGCCTTAATTCTGGTATTGGACGAGGACGGGCATGGCGTTACCACTACCCGCGAAAAACTTGTGCGTGGCTACGGCGAATGGGGCAAAGGCTTCTGCCGTTGGGCTTATGTCGAGGATTTGTTACCTGATATTAAGGAGGGCTGACTATGGACGACAATCGGTTTATCGACACCAAAAAGTTTCGGGAGTGGATTAAGCGGTGCAAGTGCATCGAGCGCTACGAATGGTATAAGCGCGACCTGCGGCGCAAGCGTCCCAACCGCAAGAAAGGGCGCGACCTATACCACGGCATTTTGACCTACCGTCGGCGTGTCGGTCAGCATGAGGGCAGACTGAGTTTCCGTGGCGTGGCTGAGATGTACGACAAGCTACGCATAAAGGTCATCCGCCAGCATCCAGAACTGGCCGAGAAGATTCCAGACCTCTATATACGATTCCTCAGTCTGCGCTTCCCGCCTCACGAGTTCGAGGCACAACTCTACGCTAAGCCGAAACCGCTAACCGAGTCGATAATGGACAGGTTCTACCACGACCTCAAAGACATGCGGGTAAAGGTGTCGCCAATAATGGCCGGGGAGTTAGCCAGAACGTTCGACGGCAAGGACGCGGTATTGGCTCGGGTGAAAGAAGTAGAGCCGACGGATGCAGTAGTATCGTTTGCGTTGGCGATGTTAAGAGACGAAGAAAAGAGTAGTAACAAATAATGCTTTGGCGATATGAAAGAACAGAAAGTAACAATCAACTTGCTCAGCAGCCATCAGTTGCAGGAGCAGATGAAGCCCGAGGAGATAGAGACCATCTACCACGGCAAACCGACGGATGCAGATATCCTAACCGTCGTGACAACGAAAGGTATTAAGCACTTCTGTGACGAAGTGGAGTTTGTAACCGACGGCGAAGAGACCATGCAGGACGGTACAGAACCGTTCAATGTCGAGGGGCTGCGCTGGCACCCGATGAGCGACCCGATGCTGCCTTGGCATACTTGCCTGCTGGTGCATGAAAAGTCATATTGCATCGTTCGCCGCCACGACGACGGGCGAATGTTTGAGATTACCAACAACATTGAGATCAAGGAGGGCGACCCGTTTCACCTGATTAAGTGGATTGACCTCGGCGACATCGCAAAACGATAGAGGCTAAATATGAGAACAATACAGATTTCAGAAGAGGACTACGAGTTCTTGAAGGACTTGCAGCATGAGTTGAATACCCAGGAGAACGACGGCAATGCCGATCCCGTTTATTGGGGAGTGATGGAACACAGGATGGAGCCTGCGCCAGAAGGTTGCGGCGATGCCATCATCTACATGGGTGACGATGCCACGATGACCACCGAGGAAGCCGTGGAATACATAAACGAGAACATCCGCAACTACGACGAGGAGTTGCAGGAGCAATGGAAGGATGTAGATAAGAACTGTATGGATGATGTAGTGTATTTCATTCATGACGAAATGGAAATCAGCGAGTGCCGTATCGTATGGCAGGAGGAGAAAGAATTTATCAGCAAAGAGACTGGAGCCTTCATCACCAAGCGGGCTTGCAAGGAGTACATCGAGAAATGCCACTACAACCACTCGAAGCCGCACACCTACGCCATGACCGCCTATCGTAACTACGAGTTAGAACGCCTGCTGAAGATTCTGCGTGGCGGTCTGGATTTCGAGCCTGTCACAAAGAGTATCTGGCGCGACGTCACGGAGGAAGCCGATTTGAAACGCTTTGTTATCCTGTGGGACGGTGAACAGTTTATGAGTCCGCCTTGCCGTTGGCCGTTCAAGGATTTTGAGGGATTCATTCAGGCGATGAACAAGAAGTTCGGAGCACACTATACGAAGTGGACGTATATGGATGAAATTGTCAAATTGTAAGTTATGGCAAAATTTGTATATTGCAACTTCAACCCCAAACAGCTACACACCAACGACTGCCTGGTAAGAGCACTGGCTTATTTCTTTGGCGTGTCATGGCGCAAGGCTTTCCTTGACATCATCGAGTGGTGCGCAGACCGTGGATGGGTCGATTGGAACTACCGCAGCAAGTATAACGTTTATCTCGCTGAGCGTGGCTTTGAGCGCCATAAGACTCCCGAACGTGGTATGACCGTCGGCAGATTCTGCGACGAGTTTGCCGAAGAAGGGAAGGTTTATATGGTGCAAGTCAAGCGTCACATGACCATCGTTGACAACAAGGAAATCAACGATACATGGGACTGCTCCAATAGAATAGTGGAATATTACTGGGTTAGATAATTGAGAATACAAACTATCAAATACGCTAAGATATGAAAGCAATATTGTGTAGATAATTTGATGAAGGAGGATTAACGTATGGAAAACGAAAGATATCTACTGAACCTGTATGTGCATCCAGAGAGCGAATACCGCCAGAACATACAGGAGCCGTTCAGACAGGACGGCAGGATTTGTGCCACCGACGGACGTATGCTGATACGCATTGCCGACGGACTGTGCGAGGAAGAGTACACCGACATGCCTAACGGACTGAAGCCGGTGAATACCAGCAAAGTCATCCCGCAGAAGAACATGTGCGAGACGGTCACGGCAAAGATGCTCAGCAAGGCTTTGGAGAAGGCTCCCGAGGAGAAGGAGCGCAAATGTCCTGAGTGCGGTGGCAGCGGACAGGTGGAGTACGAATACCGCGACCGTCACTACGACCGTCACACGATAGAGGGCGACTGCCCGGAGTGTGAAGGAACGGGCGAAGTGGGAGACTATACGGCTATCAAGTACCAGTTCACGCTCCACGGCCATGCCCTGAGCTACAACCACCTGAAGACGCTGTTACGCACGATGGCCTATCTGAAGACCGACAACCTGCGACTGCGCCACATTCAGAAAGGCGAAGGTGACTCGCAGCAGCTGCTCTTCGATGTTGAAGATAAGGATATCGAAATCCTTGCTATGCCACAGCTGAGAAACGAGGAGTTGAAAGAGATTAAAATAACCGTTAAGGAGGACTGACGGATGACAAGTGAAGTGTTTAATGTGGACTGTATGGAGTATATGCGCGGTATTCCTGACAAGGCGTTCGACCTGGTGTTGGGCGACCCGCCGTATGGACTCTATGCCAGCAAGCCGAAGAAGAAAACCGATGCGGTGAAGCAGAAGAACGGTCGCGTGCTGACGGCCAGGTGTAACGACTACGGCAAGAAGAACTGGGATGCGAAGATACCGCCGCAGACGTTCTTCGACGAGTTGCGCCGCATCAGCCGACATCAGATAATCTTCGGTGCCAACTATTTCGGACTGCAGGGCGGCATGATTGTCTGGGATAAGATTAACGGTGACAGCGACCAGATGGGATGTGAGATAGCCTACCAATCGTTCAATACTCGCACGGACATCGTTCACTTCATGTGGAACGGTATGATGCAGGGCATATACTGTGGCCGCGATGCGGGCAAGGCAATGGTTCAGCAGGGTAATAAGACCCAGAACGAGAAACGTATCCATCCGACGCAGAAGCCCGTTGCGCTATATGCTTGGCTGCTGAGAGAATATGCCAAGAATGGCTGGCGCATCTTCGACCCGATGATGGGCAGTCAGTCAAGTCGTATCGCCGCCTATAAGACCGGCTTCGACTTCGTGGGTTGCGAGATAGACAGGGAGTATTTCGACACAGGTTGTGAGCGATTCGATGCGGAGTGTCTGAACCGTACAAAGATACCCACAGGCCAGATTGTCGAGCAACTGTCACTATTTTGAATGTAAAGAAAGAGTAGCTAAGCTGCTCGATAGTATTAACAATAAAAGTATCATTTATGCAAAACTTAGACGAAATGGCCGAGAAGTACATTCAGGCCGTAGAGAAACAGAAGAGAGTTGAGAACGCCGACTTCGACGGCAAGTTTACACGCGGCGACATGGAGACATGCTGCGTCTATGGCGCACAGGAGGCAATGGTGCTGCACGAGGGCGAGACCGGCACATTCGGCCAGGCCATCGGCTCGCTGAAGCACGGCTTTCTCGTAGCCCGCGAGGGCTGGAACGGCAAGGGCATGTTCCTCTTCCTGCGTCCTTGGGACTCGCTGAAGGACGAGTTTATCATCGACACCGTGAAGTCGCTTCCCTTCAACTTCAAGGAGTGGGTCAAGGCGCATCCCAACGAGTCGGGTGAGCGATTCTTTACCCAGTACATCTGCATGAAGGCTGCCGACGGATCCGTTGTCAACGGCTGGAATGCAACGCAGGTTGACATGCTATCCGAGGACTGGGTGTTGGTTGATCCGAAGAAGTAATCCACCGAAAGGAATAAAGGCCGTCCCGTAAGGGTGACACTCCGCGAGAAGCATCGGCGAAGCTGAAACGCCATAAACACAGAGCATATATGTGATGCACGGCCTTTTCCTTTAAACAAGAGAGCTAATTATGGCACGTATTCGATTAAATACACTTCAGGCAGGTACAAAACTTGCGCTTAAAGGCATGAGATATCGCTTTACGCTGCAGTCTTCAGAAAGAGATGGCAATAGGTGCATCTTACATGGTGAGCACGAAGGGAAGAATATCCAAGTGGTGTGCGCTGTTAGTGGCAGAGGACTTTTAGGTGTGATAAAAATTATAGAGGAGGATTGACGTATGGACGACTGGAAGATAAAGATTGGTCTCTGGGAGTGCAAGAATATGTACGGTCTGACCGCAGAAGAAGAAATGCTGCCGTTCCTGCCAAGAGTTGGCGACGTGTTTTGGATATCTGATGCCTGTGAGGAAAGACTGAGAAAAAGACTACGCAAGTGTCTCAAAGAGCATGGATGTGGCGACGGGTGTCCGTTCACCAACGAGAAAGGTAAGACAGACATCAAAGACGAGGTGATAGTTCACGAGGTCTTTTTTAAGGTCGATGACCACGAGGTTGAACTGACATTGAGGAAGGAAGGCATAGTGTGGAACCAATACAAAAGCGATTAAGGAGGACTGACCATGAATTGGTATATCAACAGCTGTGATGGCATCTATAACTCCTTTGACGTTCATTTCACGTCGGAGTGTGACAACCGTTGCAAGCATTGCATCGACGCAAAGTACGACGGCAAGGGTATCAAGAAACCTGATGCCCATGCCATCGCCAAGACGATCATCGACAATCAGGAGGGCTTCGAGGACGTGCTGTTCCTCGGTGGCGAGCCGTGCCTGCATTTGCCGGAACTCTGCGACTGCATCCGTATGATCAAGCAGGAGACGTGGCTAAAATGCTATGTCACCACGTCGGCACCAGCTACCTGCCATAGGCTATACCCGAAGTTCGTGGAACTGCTGGAGATAGCTGACGGTGTGAATATCTCGGTGCAGCACTACCGTGAGGACGTGGCCGACCAGATACGCGGCACACGCTCTACCTACGACCGCCAGGCGTTCTATGCCTCGTTGCCGTATAAGCGGAAGATACGCATCCATTTGAACATCGTGCGTCCTTACCTCTGCGAAAAGAATGACATACTGGAGTGCCTGGGCCACTACGACTATATGGGCTTCCCTGTCATCAAACTATCGGAGTTGCAGCGTGCATCGGACAGCTACGCATCGTTCGAGCAGATTATGGATGTAAAGCTCCCGTCACCATACGCTCATGGCTGTCAGACGTGGTTTAATATGCGAAAGTTCATTGCAGACTATCAAGGCCGTCTGCTGCTGAAACGCTCGTGCTTCCTGAACGAAGAGACATGCAAGGCCAGTCTGATGGACGGTGTGAAGGTGATACGCAAATGTTTTGTGAAACCAAAGCCACAGCACTACGCAGTGGTATATGAAGATGGCTCACTCAGCAATGGGTGGTTATAGTATAAACCAAATAACAACAAGATTATGTGGACAAAGTTTTTGAGAAACCTGATGGCGCAGAACGCGCTAAAGATGAGTCACTGCTCCAGCGGTGGTGGTAGTGGAGATTATAAGGTGATGGGTGCATCCCATTGTGCGATGCTCTATCGCAAAGTAGGCTATGGCCATTGCGCCACCTACGAGCCAGTCAATCGTGGTGTCGGACATTGCGGATAGGAGGACCGACGAATGAACTGCACATGCGCCAACTGCCTGAATGCCTACAATTCGCCCTACCACGAACTGCCCCAATGCTACAACAAAGATTGGTTGTATCAGGGACAGAATGCGGACTGCTCAGTACGCCCGGACGAATCGTGTGGCACATGGCAGCGTCGCGGCGAGAATCAGCCGCCCGTGAAATTTCCACGGGCGGTGCAACTGGAATTATTCAAGGAATAACAAGAATTATGAAGAAAGAAGAACTGATGATTGGCGACTGGGTTTTTAATACCCACAACCGCAAGCCGGAACAGGTCTGCGAGATTAGGGAGCGTATGGTGATGCTCGACTACAACGACCTGTATGAGTACGACGAAGTGGAGCCTATACCGCTGACTGAAGAAATACTGCTGAACAACGGCTTTGACAAAATCAAGCCCAACGGCTACACGTCACCGCGACAGGAGTATGCCTATAGTTCAGACTTTGAGGATGTCTATGCTGAGGAGATTAACGACGGCATGTGGAAGATTGATATTGATTCCGTCGAGTTCAACCTTCCTCGTCGAACGATGTTTGTCAGCTACGTCCACACACTCCAGCATGTTCTGAAAGAGTGTGCTGTGGACAATGATATTAAAATAAAGGAGGCTCCGAATGAACCAGATGTATAAACAGATGAATGCTATGCTTGGCAGAGGATGCGGTAAAGAGGCGCAGATACAGGCTCTAATGGCAGCTCAGAAGAACAACAAGCGAACCTTCATTGATCAGAGTCGCTTCGACATGGAGAGGGCGATGGAGTTGGCTCGAATGCTGGCCAAAGACGATGAGAACCTGGGCAGAATTATCCGCCCGCTGCCATACGCTGAGATTGAAAACGATACCGAGGCTACGTTGAATATCGTGATGCAGGCACTTGGACTCTACACGTTCCCGACGAAAGAGTTGACCGACTGGCTGCACAACGAGATTGATGATGATCCAGAGTTGGAACCTCATTCGGCTATCGAGATATGCTGTGGAACTGGTTGGATTGGTCGCACACTTGGCATACCCATAACAGACAGCCGTATGCAGGAGCGTGATGATATCCGTGAACTCTATCGGCGTGAGGGTGCCATGACCATCAGCTATCCTATGGATGTTGAGCCACTTGATGCGCTTTCGGCCATCCGTAAGTATGAGCCGGAGTATGTTATTGCTTCGTACTGCACGTGTCTCTATGGCACTGGTGGCTCAAAGTATGGTAATTCTCTCGGTGTAGATACCCGCTGGGTACGCTCACACTGCCGCCGTTTCTATCACATCGGCAATGATGACATTCATAGCCGCGACCCGTTAATGAAGATGCCACATAAGCGATTATCATTTGACTGGCTTGTTACACGTGGCGACTCTTCAAAGGCAAGGATTTACGTTTGGGAGAATAAAATGTACTACAGGAATAACAACAATTATGAAGAAAGAAGAACAGAAGATCAAGTATTGCTTCGGGCTTAGCCAGGAGCGTTGCGGCACGGACACGTTTGATACGATTGACGAGCTGCTGGTGTATGCCGAGGATTGCTACAAGAATCCTGATGGCGATTATTGGGATGAAGATATGAACGACTACACAGACGTTATCTTCATAGGCATTGCCTGCGAGGTAGAGCCGAAGGACGTTGCGCCATCGCTGGATTGGATTGCCGACAGCATGACGGACACGTTCTACTCTGAGCATCCGATTGACGATGACCAAGACGTGCAAATTAACAACCGCAAGGAGGCTGAAAAGGCATGGGCCGAGTTCGTTACAAAGTATTTCGAGTTGCCTTGCTCGATTACGGCTACGTGGATTGGCACGTATGACATCAAAGAGCACAAGTGGCTTGAGCGTTACGACCAAGAGAAAGCATAGCCTATGGGAGTCATGAGACAGCAGGGCATGAAGAAAGAGGAGTTGACTGAACTGTCAATACAGAAGCGACTCAACCACTTCTTTGCCACACATAAATACAAAGCAGACGGGCTGTATGTATTCTCGTGGGAAAGCGACAAGCTCATTTGGACGCGAAGCGGATACATCTACGAGTTTGAGATCAAGATAAGCCGCTCCGACTTTAAGAACGATTTCAAGCATAAGAAAGAAAAGCACATCGTGCTGGCATCGACCATTGCCCGCGACAGTGCAAAGGAGATGCAGATATCGCTTTTTGAGGAAAAGGAAAAGAATCATCCTAACCACTGGAGTCGCGAAGCGCTTGAACGTTACTATGGCGATATTGACCAGATGGCTAAAGGCAAGCGGATGCCCAACTATTTCTACTATGCCGTGCCGACTGGTATGATAGAGCCCGACGAGGTACCGCCATACGCAGGACTGATATACATCGATAGCGAGTACCACTATGTGGCGCAGTCGTTCCACATTGTCAAGGAGGCCCCGTGCCTGCACAAAACGAAGTACAAAGATGCGGAACTAAACCTTGGCGAGAAGTTCTATTACAACTGGCAGACCGCACTTCGCAACCTGCACGACGCATGGAAGAGAGCTGAGACAGCAGAGGGAAAGCTGCAGCGAGAGTTGAACCGCCAGCACCACGACCGCACATGGGAGGACCTTGAGCGAGACTTGGAATACAACAAGGAGCGTAGCGACCGATACAGCCGTTTGTACTACGAATATCAGCACAACGCCCTCATCGACCGTCAGGAGATACGACTGTTGCGCCGTGAACTATTGAAGCTCCAACCCGATTTTGACTACAAGGCTATCGAGCAGGAGGCTGAGCGATATCACGGCAAGCGTCATACGCTCGAAGAACTGACATGACAGACAAAAAATAGATAACCCTATTTATAAACCCTTTAAACATTACAACAATGAGAACAAAAACAGCAATTTGGTTTGAGTGCAAGATCCGCTATGAGAAAGTCATGGAAGACGGATTGCAGAAGAAAGTGACTGAACAGTATGTCGTTGACGCGTTGTCGTTCGGCGATGCAGAGAATCGCATCGTGGAAGAGATGTCGAGCTATATCAGCGGCGAGTTTGAGGTAAAGGACGTGAAGATGGTCACCTATAAGGAGGTGTTCTTCTGTGATGATGCAGATGCCGACAAGTGGTTTAAGGCAAAGCTCCAGTTTATCACTATCGACGAGAAGACCGAGAAGGAGAAACGCTCCACCGTTTACTACCTGGTACAGGCCGCTTCGTTCGACGGAGCCGTCAAGAACATCAACGACGTGATGAACGGCACGATGATTGACTACAACAAGTCGAACATCAGTGAGACGAAGATCATGGATGTGTTTGAGTACACTAAGAAGGAGTCTGATGGTGAAGACAAAGATTGAGTTCAAACAGTTTCACGACGCTTACGGCAAGGCTTACGGCGAGAAAATCGACCGTATAGCCGCCGAGCGTGCGTGGAAGCGACTCAACGACCACGACCGCCGTGCTGCCATTGCCGGCATTGCCGCCTATCGTGACTACTGCCGTAGCAAGGGCATTGCCATGAAGTACCCCAGCGGCTACCTGAACCTGCATAGATGGGAGATTGAAGAGGTGGATAATGGCGTAAGCCAAAAGACTACCGGAACAAAAACGGAACATTCTGTTCCAGATGCCCTTGCGGATATGGACGAATGGTAGTAACTTTGCAATGTATCACTAAACTCAATAACGACAATGGCGAAACATAAAGACCTGCAGCCGTGGCTCGATTATTTCGATATGCTGCACACTTACGAAGAGAACGGCTTCCTGCTGATGAAGCCTGATGAACACGAGGCATATATCACACAGTCTGCACTCTATACGCTGTCGGCGCGAGTTGCACGTATAGCCGTCACACCCGACAATGCCGAACTGTTGCAACAGCAGTTGGCCAGCGACATGCCTTGCATCCTGCGTCGCCTGCGCGCTTACGCCGGGTGGAAGAGTACACAGGGTCGCGGTTATCTCAGTCTGCCGTTCTCACTTCACATGATTATGCCCGACGCACCTTACGATCCGATATGTACTTTCCTGATGACACGCCGTCGCCGTTGGTGGTGGCCGTTGAGAAAATTGGACTGCATCGAGATTATTCCTTACAAGGATTAGAAAATGGAAGACAGTAGACAGTTTTATCAGGTCATTCATGACCACTACAACCTCCGCACCTCCGACCATCTGGAGCATGGCTATGAGGAAGAAAGCGAATACCGAAAGGCATTGCGTCTGCTGGTTGGGCGATGGCGCGACCGTATTGGCGAAGCTGTCGACGAGCGTCACGAGTTCCTACTCCTACGCTTCCATGATACGCCAGGTGGCGTACCCGACGAAGCATGGTTGCCGCGTCTGGTGCTGAAATCTGTTCCGGTTCCCGACTATATGCGTGAAGAAGAGTCCAGTTCTTCAGACAGCATCAATGAAGAACTTGATAAAGCCTTCGGTTTCGATTGAAGGCCCTACCCTGCAAGAAAAGACCGCTATCCCTCTCGGACGGCGGTCTTCTCTTTAATAACTAAAAACCTAAAACTATAAATATTACTACTAACCTAAAACAATTTCTGTAATGTCGCCACATCACTTGCCAATGAAAAACACTTCTATTATCAACTATTCATTACTTACATTCTCCTTATCTTCGATGCTTGGCTGCTCTGTTTCCACGTCGCTCATGTTTGGCTGACGTGCGTCGCGGTCAAGCGTCATATTTCCCTGCAATACCTTTCCGGGGTCAATCTCCTTGTAGCCACCGGCTACCGTCAGCTTGCAGACACAAATCATGCCAAAGGGCACTGCGAGCAACAGCGGATAGATACCCGTCCACCACTCAGGCGGCACGGCTCCGCCCATCACCATAATCTGATTCATGCCGAATGCCGTCACCATGACGCAGCAACACAGCACCACCAACTGGCGGAAGAAGCGCGGCATCTTTCCCATCCAGCGTCCTTTCAGCTCGCTGCCCTGTCGTTTTATCTGTTCTCCCATTACTGAGCCCTCTCTATTTTAATTCCTTTGTCAGAAGCAAGGATAAGTCTGCTTAGTCCGTTCAAGTCGGCTGCCAAGCCTGATATGCTCGCCTTGACAGACCCGACTTCTTTCAGTACTCCAGACTCCATCGCACTGATACGGTCGAGGATGTCGTCTTGCTTCTTCGACTGCGAGTCCTGTCGCTTCTGAATGTTTACCAACGTTGTTTCCAAATTCTCCACTGTGTTTTCAAGCACTGCCACACGAATCTTCAACGCGTGGTTTTCGCGCCACTGCCATACTACGGCTCCAAGAAGTACCGGAATCAGATATGGCCAAATGTCTATTACTAATTGATTCATTGTCCGTCTATGTTTCTGTTTGCAATATACTCATTTGTTGTATCTTCGTCAAGGGCAAGTTGAACCCGATCAACCCTCCAACGCCAACGTTACCGTGAAATCCACATGCGGCATCTGCTGTTTTGTCTTGTCGTAGATGTCGATGCTTTTCTTCGATGCCTCTACGATGACCGGCACATAGCGGCCCTTGTAGAGCATCCACCACTGCTTGGCCATCAGGAACTCCAGTGTCCACCACTCGGCCCATTCTCTTGTCTGATACCCAGACGACATTCCCCAACTTCTTCTTCCACCACTTGCTATTGCCATGAGCGAACGTTCTGGCTTGAACGTCGGACGTCCTGCGCGGGCGTACTGCTGTGTCTCCACCGTGATGTTCATATCCTCCTCCATCATGCCGCTGCATGTCTCAACGGCTCCGCGACGGTTCACGAACAGGAAGTCAACATACGGACGGTAGTCACGCAACACAATGGGTGCATGGGCCGACTGTCCGTCTTCAGCCGTAATGGCTTTCGATGGGTAAAACAGCGAGCGCGTTGCACCCTCCTGTACATCTACCCACGATGTGATGCTGTCCTCTCCTACCAGCTCAGGTGAACTGGTTGGCTTCGTGCTGGCATCGCCATTACGCAGATTCGTATGTTCCAGATGCGATACATCGGCATCTTCCTTGTTTGCGATCAACGAACGCTCCATCTCCGTCATTCCTCCCAACAAGCACTTACCTCCAGGAATCAGCTTATTGCCATTGTCGTCTGTGCATTGCGTCGAGGTAAACACGCCTCCGTCGTCGCTCGAAAGGTATTCGGTGAATATCTCCAGCGTGTACGAACGCATAGCACGCGACTGTTCCTTGGCCGCTACGCTGGTAGCGGTCGTAGCCGCCTGCGCCTTGCCTACTTCATCCGTATAGTCATAATCGCTCCATATAGCCCGAAGTGCCGACTGGATATTAAACTCTATGCTCGACTGTCTGCCCGTGTCCTGATAGAAGTCGCCCACACGTTTACCGCCATAGTTCACGTACACCCTGACGATGTTAAACGGTGAACTGGCTGGCCATTGGAGTCCACTGATATTGATGATGACGGGAGCATCGGCAAAGTACGTCTTGCCGTTGCCGAACATCCCTGATACTGTTACTATGTTTGCCATAACTTGAAACTAAATATACATAATCTCCATTGTCACATTCCCCAGTCCTGTCTTGTTGTTAACGGAGTACTGCATCTTGCGGATATATCCCGTGATGTCGCCGATAGTCACCTTCTTGGTCTTGTCGATGGCCAGCAACTGTGCCAGTTCCATGCGCACCGTGCGGTTGGCTATGCGGGCGTTTCTGATCCAGAAACTGTACTCCTTGTAGAACTGGTCTATCAGTCCACGACCACGCAGATTCGGATTGCTGATTTCCAGATAGCGGCGGTTGGTGGCGCTCTCTGGCTGCTTCGGGTCAAAGTACGGATTCAGTTTCTCGGCACGCAGTTTCAGCGAGAAGCGTCCGTCCGTAACACCCAGTCCGTTGTCAAGATCACGCTCTGTAGCATAGCCGTAATAGACGGCTCTCAGATAGGCGAGGTCGCTCCAGTTCGGTGGGTTGACGGCATAGATGAGTCGCAGGTTATCGTGGTTCACAAGGTCAAACTGGTATTGGTTCCACAAGTTGAGAATGTATTCTTTCAGTTCTTCTCTGGTGTAAACCGACGGTCCCATATACGAACGGGTGGAAGATGCAGCTATCGGAGTGGCATAGACATTCACGTATCCTTCAGATGGAGAGTTGATGACCAGCTTGTAGTAATAATACTTGGCTTGTCGTGTCAGGTCGCCGCTGACCTCCCATCCTGCGTTGGCAAGTTCCTGCACCGTTACCGGCCATCTTGGGTCAAGTATGGTGTTGGCCGTATCAGGATAGCGCGAACGGATTTCAGACTCCGCTTCTGCTGCAGAATCAACATGTATCGTTCCGTTGTAATCCCACTCGTTGCCGTAGTTGTCGCAAGTGTCCGGGTGAGCAGAAACATTGCTGCCAGGCATCACCTCCCACGTATCGTTACCTTCTCCATCGTCCGGATCAGCCGTATATTCCACGTGCATATCGCTGCCACTGCCGCGCATGATGCCAAGCGTCAGGCCCCAGTCTTTTGTCTCGATGGGTGTCACGCCATCGTCGTTCGGCTCGAAGTTGTCCTGCATGTACAGGCGGTAGCCCTCGTTGATGTGACCGTCAATACTGAAACTTACGGGCCAATTGATGTAAAAAGAATCATAGTATTTATAGTCATGACCGCCTTCTCCGTCGTAACCGTCTCTTTCTAACAAGACTCTACTTGTAAGATTGATGTTCAGTCCGTTTCTCCTTGCAAACATATCCGATGCAATGGCAAATTCACCAGGCTTTACGATGCCGTCTTCCGACGTCATCTTTGACTCGGAACTCGGGCCGTGTTTAGCATACAAATCGTCAACACTGTACCTTGCATCCGAATCGTCGTATGACTTGATGTTTGGCTGACCTTCCTTTGGCAGATCTTCCAAGTCGGGACGGCGTGGCCGCATGGAGGCATCGACAAACAAGGCGTATCGCTGCTCCTCAGATTCTCCGTCGCGCTGCTTCTCAAAGTTAACGTCGTTCATGATCGCTGGAGCAAAGCCAACCTGAATGGTCTCAATCGTTTCCTCCTCGCCCGTGCAATTGCCATCCTCTGCATCCATGTATCCTGCGTACTCGAAGAGCGACGGATGCAATTCGTCGTATCGCTTTGCGTCTTTGTCAACCTTGATTCCAAATGCGTCGCCTGTCTTCGGGTCAACATAACAGGTCTTGTCGAACGCAGACACCTTGTGGATAAGGCTGCCGTAGTCGGCATTCAGGTTCCAATGCGAATAGTCGTGTTTGTCGCTGTCGTCAACCCAAATTTCCTTCTTGTGTGGAAGTTTGTCGGCAAATCCCTTATAGTAGAATGTCGTGTCTTCGCTATCTCCGTATGTCATGCGGAAACCGCGAATACAATTCTCCAACTTCCCCTCAGAAATAATCTCGCACTCGATATTCTGTACATCATCGCTACGGAAGATGTTACGCAGTAGCACAATGCGAACGCGCTGATAGTCGTCGCTAAACAGGAAGCGAACGCCGAAGCCACTCTCTATAGCCTTGATAACCTCGCTGATGTCCGCATTGGGGAAACATTCGCTGGTGGCAATGGCATCGTGCAGGTAGCGGTTTCTGGCCAACTGCTTATTCCCATTATATCCGTCGTAGTATGCCCTGACAGAATCGCTCATACCTGCTACCTCCTTCACTTTCACAATAATTCGGTCAATTTGAAGGCTTTCTATTTTCCTGTCTATTGCTGTAACATCTTCTGGTGCGACGTCATAATGGTCGTATGAAGGTGTTCCAACGGTAATTCCGTAACTTGTAAAACCACAGTCTTCAGGCTTTGTGATTTTCTGCGGGCCATTGAATCTCTTGCCATCCTTTTCACCGAAATATTCAGGAACCAAGTCACCACCGCTTCCGAACTGATACTTACCGAGCGACCCGTCGTATTTGTTCGGATTACGCAAATAATTCGGCTCTTTATAGGCACATTTAGTGTTGACAAAGAACAGTCGGCGAAGGTCTTCAACGTCCATCATCTGATTCTCGACGATATGAATACCGAGGTGCTTCATCAGTGATTTGAGCCAATAGATGACGAAGAAATTAGGCGCAGAGTTTACGCGGTTGGCAGGCATAACGTCATAGCCGCGTTGCGCTTCCGGCTCGCTGGCGTAATCGTTATAGGTGCTTCCGTCCTGGTTCTTTTTCAAGTAGCCGGACTTCTGATAGCAGAGGGCAATATTGCAGTACGGATGTGCATCGTCGTATGGTGTGTCGGTGTTCAGACAGTTTATCTCTTCGTCGTTGACACCCGTCTTCCAGTTGTCGAACTTTCCTTTTGGAAATACCATTCGCGGATATTGCTGAACAGAATTGCCGTCTTCTTCACCGTCAAACGAGAATGGCGTCAACTCTGGGTCTTCATCGCCAATCTCTACGGCATGAACCGTATGCGTAACGACCGATGGGTACGATGTGCTTCCGTCTGAGAATACAGCAGAAGCTGTGAGCTTCAGATTGGTACATGCCCAGCGTTTACGCCACAAGGCCACGCCAATTCTCACGTCGCTCATCATCGGTACCTGATTGGCCTTGGCACCCTCTATCATCTCGTCGAAAGTTTTCTGACCGCTCTCAAAGCCCACGTCCACATTACCCTTTGCATCCACTTCCACCTCGTCGTCCAGTTTCAGATAGCCATAGTATAGAGCCACCTCCTCTACCCACAAACGCGCCCGGCGCTTGTTGATCTGCTCATGCAGACGGCTGCCGTGCATGTCGCCTGCCGTGCCGAAGATGTGGGCATTGGCACGGACGTTCAGCGTAAACGAATGGCTCCACACGTCACCGCTGGCGAAGACTTCGCTGGTATCGGTAATCGTGATGCTGGCGTCCTCCGGCAGCCAGGCAAACTTACTGCCTGTGCCTTCGAGGTCGAAGATTTCAAGTCTGAGATGTTCCATATTTATATTTATTTTCCTCCAATATCGTCATTCCGCACACAAAAGTCAAGGGCAAATGGCATCGGTTCAGGTTGCCCTTGACTTTCTTTCACCTATATAGTATATTGCGGGAAAAACAAAGATATGCCCCGCACCTCTGTCGTACACTACATAGCACCGTCTGCCATTAGCATTACGCCGAACGCCAATAGTTCGGCTAACGACCTTGCTGTCTTTGTGGCCCGTGGTGCGAAAATCAAGGTGTACAGTCAGGGTATTGCTGAATTGGGCTGGGAAGACGGCACCTTCCAGGAATGGACGCTTCGCGGACGTAACCGCCGTTTGGTCGACAACACGAAGCCCTACACCATCTATGCCCGACTGCCGAAATCGAATAAGAAGAACGGCTATCTGGTGTTTGCACCGAAAGACCGTCGCGATGAAGGTTGGCAGGACAGGTACTGCTACGTGACACAAAACGGCCTGTCGCCTCAGTATGTCAGCGGCAAAGGCGGTGCCAGCGTGAGGGACAACACAAACTGGTGGATCAAACTGGGTGAGGTCAGCCTGCCTGAGAATAACCAGCGTACCGTTACGCTCGACACGGGTATTCTGGGCACCGACCAGTACAACAACGACTGGAACCTGAACCCTGACGAATTGCCGCTGCGCATCGAACTCGACTGTAGCATCGACGGCAAGGATGCGGGTAACCGCCCATACGTGGAATGGGGACAGGAGCTGATTATGCGCGCCCGTCTTGTGGAAGGCTGGACCGACACCGATGTGGCCCGTTTCGACCACTGGGAGATTCGCCGTAATACTGGCGACGATACCGACGATGTCCGCTGGAACGCGCTTGACCGTTCGACAGGATTCGGTCGCAACGGCAACATCGCCCTGAGCCATGCCCGTGGTGCGGGCGACGATTTCAACGGTGCGGTATCAACCACCTTTACCATCATTGCAATGGGTACGACCGACGAAGGCAGTTCTTCTTCGTCGGATTCATCGTCTTCATCCTCATCTTCATCATCAAGCAACAGCAACGACAGCCTTGTGCCTATTGCTGCCACCACCCTGAACGTCATGGCCGAGACGGTGGAGCAGTATGCGCTGGAACTTTCTACCAGTGTCGCCTCATACGACCCGACCACAGACGTGTATAGCCCCATCGACGGCATCAAGGTCTGCATCCGTGCCACCGACCAGAAGGGCAACGTGTTCAAGTTGACACGCGGACAGATGGAGAGTGCCGCCCTGGCCGTGCAGTATGCGCTGGCCGACAGCGAGGCTTGGACTACGATGGAGTTCAGGGGGGCTGCAACCGAATTGGCTGAGTCTGTGCTTGACATCCGCGTGTTCTACGCCCATCAGAATGTCAACATGCGCATCGTGAAGGTAGTGCCAAACAGCGATTCCGACAGTTCGTCAAGCAGCAGCTCAGACAGCAGTTCAACATTGGTTGAACTCTACCGCACGCCCATCGCCTTTGTCCGCAATGGTGAGGATAGCCGTGAGCGAGAATGGATCTACCTGCGCTCTGAAGGTCCGCTGACATTCGGCGAAGACCCCGAGGGCCACCTGCTGCCCGCCCTGATAAGTGGTGGTGAGGTGGAGCCGGCTGGTGCAGCCACCGGTCTTGACACCAACAAACAGCAAGACGGCTGGGTGCCCGAGGGCTGGTGGGACGAGATGCAGGGCACCGACGATACCTACCATTACGAGTATGGTGCCTACCGCGACTGGATACGCAACGAGGCTTCCGACAACTCTTCATCAAGTGACAGCAGTACGTCGGACGATGGCGAGCGTTCAGGCGGTCATTGGGGCGAGTTCACCACACCGCGCATCTGGAGCTATTATGCCGAGGATGCCGTCACATACCGCTGCCGCTGGACGCTCAACGGCGTAGAGGTGTTCCAACTGAAGGCCGCTTACAGCGGAGCCTTCCGTGGTACGCTGCCGTTGGTGGCCACACTGATGAAGCGTGTGGGTAACAACCCGGAGCAGCAGGTAATGGCTACCTCATCCATCGTCACCGTCAACTTCGACGGACTGTCTGCCGAGTCGCAGCCGTCACCCTATAACGTCACCAATCCTCAGTTCACCATAGGCAGCGGCGAAGGACAGCATCCTGAGTTCGTACCGTTCCTTAGCAATGTCGCCCTGAGCGCCATCAACATCACCTTCAACGTCGGAGGCGAACCCCATGCGTTCAGTATCCCCGTCATCCGCGAGGCAGACGAAGACTCGGTAAAGGACACCATCGACCAGTACGGCTCGACGTTGTTCCTATCCAAACTCCACGATGACATTGCTGCCGGAAAGATAACCTTCCAGGATATCGCCATGTTCCTGCAGGGCTTGAAGATTGGCGGTGCCAGCAGTCTTTACGGCATTACTGGCAGCGGCAATGCCTCCTTTGCGCAGATTGTCTTCGACACTATCCTGAAATCGTTTGGTGCCAACCCGAGCTTCATCGGCGGCAACGGCATCCACATGGATGCGTCCACCGGTCATATCGCCACCGACTCGCTCGATGTGCGCGGCTGGATGCGCATCATGGAACTGATTATCAACCGCCTGCAGCTGATGGAAAGCGACTACTCGTTTACCGAGGGCGCCACCACCGAGCACTTCGACATAGACCCCAACGGCAACCACATGACCGTCACCGTGCATAAGGAGCACGACAACGACTACCTGCCGTTCTATCCTGGCGACATCCTGTATGCCAAGATCAACGACCTGCTGCCAGCAGGACAAGTGCCAGACGGTCATACCGCCACAGAACACGGCTCGTACTACACCGTGTGGGTCCGCGTGCTGAGCACCAACATGAACGACAATACGATGGTCATCGTGCCTTACCTCGGACGCAATGCCGAAGGACCGATAGTGCCGGGTTCCGTAAACTTCACGCCGCAGGGCATGGGCATCAGCGGTGCCGGCGCACCCGCAGGCAGCGATTTCTACACCTCCTACAACGAGGCACTGCAAGCCGAGTATGCGCTATACCCAGACGGCTACGACAAGGCCATCACATTTACACGACACGGCAACGTGGCCGACGGCATCGACCCCGCAACGGGTCTGCCCTCTGCCAGCATACTGTCTTCGCAGAAGAACCGCCAGCAGGCATGGGTGCTGTCTACCACCGACAAGCGACTGACATTCTTCTGGAACGTTGACAAGCCCATCGTCGATGAAGACAACTACGCCCTGTGTCTGGGCATATTGCCACAACTCAGCTGCCTGCCTTACGACTCGAACGGAAATCCCGTATGGAACGTAGACATGCCGTCGTTGTTCGTCAACACAATCTTCTACAGCCACATGCACCGCATCAACTGGCCTGCCAAGGTGGTAAAGGAAGACCGTGGGCAATGGACGGCTACGCCAAAGGCAACCTATACTGGCGTGACGGGAACGCGGACACCTGACGGCACGCTCGACAGTGCCATAGCTACAGCACTCGGCTGGACGGGCACGTCGCCACTCTCGTTTACAGAGGGTCAGGAGATTGACGAGCCATATCACTTCAAGACCATCACCCGCAACCGCTGGATCAGCATGCGTCTGTCTGCCGCCCACAACAGCCTCTCCGATGCCACACTATACCAAAAGATGACGAAGGAGTGGACCGAGGAGAACGACCTGGAGACCAGCCGCGTGTGGCTTGGCGGTAAGCTATGGGAAGCACTTGTTGACTGTCCGGCGCAGACGCCACAATGGGGAACGACCCAATGGGACGTTGTAGGTGGCGATACCAGATTCCTGGCTGACTTCGTTGAAGACTACCAGCTCTACGACCCCGACAACTTCCGTGGTACACTGACTGTAAAGGTGACATGGGGAAGCGAGGATGTAACCGACAATATTCTGCAGCAGGATATTGTCTGGACAAGATATACAGAAGACGGTACTGGTTCACAGCGCACATCATCTGACACTGTATGGAACAACGCTCATTCATTTGCTAACTGGCAGACGGGGCGTAAGACACTGACGATGCAGCAGAGCGACTTGAATAGTGAGACGGAGTTTCCTTCGCTGGTACGTTTCCGCTGCGACATAACACTGCGCGACGGTGCGAACAATGAGGCATATAGTGACACTGTTGAAATTGAATATAACTAAGATATGAAAAAGAGAAGACTTGACTTCAACTACAAGCCGCTGACAATGCTCAAAGCACTGGAGGTGATAGACAATATACCCCAGCATCAGCTCTATGATACGCTGACTGGAGAGTACACCCCTGACTATTCGTTGTCAGGATTCGGACTGGTAATCCAACCACATGTCACGGCAGTATGTACCGACGGCACAAGGCAAAGCTCAGAGGTGACAGCCAGCGACGATCTGACAAACATCAAATGGACAGAGATTGCCAACGGAACGTCAACTGTCATCACCGCATCGACACCCGGCTATACAATCATTACTTCTGGCGCCAACAAGTGTAGGCTCATATTGTCTAAGAACCTGACGGTTGGCAGCCCGCTGACGTTACGCTTTGAGTGTGACTATCTGGATACACGCACCAACGATATACACCATGTCATTGACGAGAAATCAGTGACGGTTGCAGTGACGGAGAGCGTTCCATCGTTCTTTCTCGACAGACCCGGAACGACGATTTTCAATCCATTTGGCGATGTGTATAATGGTGTACGAACAGTGCTTCAGCAGATTGTCTATAACGTATCGCTGAAATACAATGGCGAAGAAATGCCGACCGGCAAGCGTGAGTTCCGATGGGAGAAAAAACGACCGAATGGCTCATGGACGGTGATAGGCGACGAGAACTACAAGTACATGGACCTTGGTTGGAGTATCAGCAATAATGGAACGACATTCACACAATCCACCAGATGTATTGGCGAGAAGACCGAGATGCGTGTCCGTGTCCGTTACGGTAATCTTGCGACTGCCACGTTCAGCGATGCCTCTCCGACGGAATACTTCACGATGGTACGCCGTCTGCCGGATTATGACTTCGACTATATGGGAGTTCCTGATAATCTGGAAGAAGATGTTGACATGGTATATCCTGAAGCCTTCGTTACAGACCGCTACGGTAATGTCGAGAACTTCATAGACGAGCTGATGCCGCGCTGGTACACAGGTGCAGGCTCTGCGAATGGGGCTTCGACAATGGAGCTGGTAGCCACAGGACGGAAGGTCGGGATTCCGACATCGAAGATTAACACGCACGGCATGATACTTGGCCTTGATCTGGAACGTAAAACTGCCGACAGGGGGAACTATAAGGTGGTTGTGGACGACGTAACAGGAAAACCTCTCGTTGAGACCATCAATGGCGCGGAGCATGTGGTAATAGGAAAGTAATTAACATAAAAATTATACAGCTATGATTTATCCGTATATCAAAGTAAACAGCAAGGTAGCAGAAATCCTTGGCGTTGCCGACCAGCGTCCGCAATTTGAAGACGGCAGCTATATGTTGTGGAAGTTCGACCTGATGGCGATTGGCGGAAACAACGATGAGACAATCCGCAAGATTGGTGGTGTCGGCATGACCAGTGCGCAGGTGCGTGCCGAGCAGCAAGGCGAAACCATCACCCCACTGCCAGAACCTGAAGACCCACAGTATCGAGTAAGTGCCGTTATCACAAATGACGTCGAGGATAATAACAAAGAGGAGTAAGCATTATGAGTAAGGCATTTGTTCAGCGAACTATCAAGTTCATCAACAAGGTGGGCACCTATACGGCCTACCTGCAGTCGTCGCAGGGCGACTTGTGGCAGACCTATTCCGTAGTCAACGGACAGTATGCCGATATTGTACCTGACTACGCCAGTATTCAGCCTATTCTTTACTTTGTCTGCATCAGCAGCCGTGTCAGAGGGACGTCGAATGTCAATGGAGTGCCTACCTGGTCTATTGGTACGACGCAGATTAACGAGGGTAGCACGCTCCGCAATGTAAGCATCAATGGCGTCGCCATCAGCGACATCTTTGAACTGGTAAGCCCATCGAGCGGACAGCCTTACTACGGACTGAAGATCAAGCGTAACCTCGTTGATGTGACGCAGGGTGCCAGCATCAGCATCAAGGCTGTTGGCGAACTGATGATTTCGGCAACTGGTACGACAGACGACATTCAGGCGCAGACGTCTATCAGCATTACACCCGCTACGAGCAACGGTGTACATGTGCAGATTCTTGACGTGACAGCAGTCAGTTCAAGCGTTACGGGACGTAACTTTACGTTCACAAGTGAGGATGAGACCATCACTATGCGCGCAGATACCTACCAAGGCGCTACGAAGCTCACACAGAATCTTACCTACCAGTGGCAGCGTATCGTCAACGGTGTGTGGACGAATGTCAGCGGTGGTACGTCACAGTCGCTCACTATCTCGGAGAACGACGTGATGACCTATGCACAGTATCGTTGTATCGTCAGTCAGAGTAACGCACAGATTGGTATTGGTACGGCAAACATCATGGATGCCACCGACCCGTTTGTCATCGACCCTGGCGTGATGAGCGGCACGAAGACCATCAATGGCGTGGTCTACACTCTGAAACAGGATGAGACCATAGAGGAAACGACAGATATCGTGGCCTATCAGCCAAAGATTATCAGCCGTGACAGCGGCACTGAGCAGACAACCTTCACCAATCAGGGCTTCTATTTCAATTACAAGGCTGGAGACGGTACCGACCAGACGCCAAGCGGTCTGAAAAATCAGGCCGTCAGCAATTCTTCGAACTATCCGGTCAACTATGCCATCTGTCAATCGTGTGGCGACATCAGTGTAATCATCGAATCTGTAGCGGACCTCAAAGACTATATCTAAGCGTATGGGTGGAGCAATGGTACAGCGGACGGTAAAGTTCCGCCAGAGAGGTGCAACAGGCAATGGTATTAAGAGTGTCAGTCGCACGTATGCCATCAGTGCGCAGGGTACGACGGTCAACGATACTGCAGCACCGGCTATCTATGGTACGTGGTCGTCGTCGAGTCCTGCCGTTACCGAGGCATACCCCTATCTCTGGGCGAAAGAGATTGTGGTATATACCGACGATTCGTCAACAACCAGATACTACTGTGTCGGTGGTCGAGGCGCTAACGGTGTGGATGCACAGGATATCGAGTGGGTGTATGTGCGCACAACGGAGAATGTGCAGCCGGTCATTGTTGCAGAATCTGGCAACGGATATCTTTCCGATGATTACAAGCCTTTGGCAAAAGTCACAAGTGGACGTATCAAGGGAGGCTCTGAAGGTAATGCCAATGTAAATGTCCGCTGTACAGATGATCCACAGGGTGTGGACTCTACATGGAAATACGAGTGGGAAATCAAACGTGAGAAAGGCACCGCTGATGCCAACGGCCATCGTGCGTGGGTAGCCTACAGCGGTTCGATGACACTGCATAACAGGTATGTGAAGGACATTACATCTGCAAACGTATGGTATGCACTTGCGGACTCTGGAACCACAAAACCAGGAGACTCGTCCTTCACGCTTGATGCCTTCCCGACAACACTCAATGCAGGTAAGTATGTGTGGGAGGCCACGAAAGTAACCTATTCAGACGGCACTTCTGAGTTCACGGCAAAGATGTGTCTTGGTCCTACAACTGACTTCTTGTCTGGTACTGAGGTCTATGCCATCAGCACCAGCAACAGCACGGCTCCTGCGGAGAATACGACAAACTGGAAGACCACCTACGAGAAGACCAAGGGCTACTACCTCTGGACGGCTACCCGCGTCCAGTACACCAGCGGCACATACGCATACCTGAACAAAAAATGCGTCGGATACTGGGGAGAGGACGGAAGGCATGCACCATACGATATTGTGACCTATGGAATAAGCAAGAGCCAAACCTCCTGCTCGACGAGTAATCTCTATCATCAAGTTTCTGGAGAGAGCGGATGGTATAGTACGGCTCCTTCCACAACGTCAACATATCCATACGTCTGGGAGAAGATTGAACATTACACATGGAACGGAGGGACTGCTACGCTCAGTTCAACCAGCTATGTTTGTCTGACAGGAGAAAAAGGGCCAGACGGAAAGTCACTCTATGGACTTTCGAGTTCGGCATCGCTTATTACACTGTCAAAAAACTATGCTGGCGTGATCTCCGCATCGCTTTCGTCATACACTATTTCATTACAATACGGCGGAAATTCGATTACTTCTATTCCGTCTGGATATAGCTTATGGCAGAGAAAGGATGGCGGATCATGGACTTCCGCAACGCTTGGATCTAAGACAACACTTGCATCAGACAATTTTAACGATGGAGCTGTCGGTGTGATAGAATATGCCTTCTGTGTGGGAACAAGTTATGTTGCCGGAAATGTCCTATCTTCTGCATCAGTCAGCGTTCGTTGGGAAATTCAACGCATGCTTATTCCACAAGGGAAATGGGACGAAGCAACAAACTATCAGTTTGCACGTACAGACACAACTACTCCTCTTGTATTTTTGGATGGTAACAACGGTGGTACGTATTGGTATCTTATTGCGGATAATAACAATGCCGGTACGTCTTCTTCACCTTCATGGGTTGCTCCAGGTACGAATGGGAGTATATGGGCGCAGGCTACCAACTACGAGGTCATACTTACAAAGATGATTTTCGCGGAGATGGCACGGCTTGGCTCATACGTTGTTTATGATCGTTTCTTCTTTTCTCAGTACGGCACGTTGATTTACAAAGGTGCCAGCGGGAATACTTTAGAAACAACTGTCAAAGCATCAAACGTTAGTAGTAACTTCAACGGCATAACTCCAATAGTACTGAACGGTAATGAAACAAACGACATCATTGTTTGTAAGGTTGCTTTCTATGCTACGGCCAATGCTCAGATAAAGATTACGCTGACTCCAAGCAGTGAGGCAAATTATGATTTCGGTGCAATAGGCGTACTGGGAACAGAGTCTTCGCCAGGAAATTCGAGATGGCTTGAATCGGCAGACCAATCGACTATTAAAAATACGGCTGTCGGTACTTACATGTTGAAAAAAGCAAGTGGAATAACGCCGGTTGACACTACCATCACAATCCCTTCTACTGGAGAATATTTCATAGAGATTGCCTATGCTTGCGATGTTGATGTGGCCAACGATGATACTGCAACATTTGTTTTTGAGAAAAAGTCAGGTATCGTAACATGGCGCTCGTTGTCGAAAGTTGCCGGTAGTCAGTGGATGACATTTACAGGTAAGGCAGGAAACTTCGTTCCATACGCATGGTTTGACCCATCGGATCCGATGGCAGAGAATGTCCCTGCTACTGGATATAAGTTCCGCCCAGCGAAGTGCATCAACGCACTTGCTGGAGAGGAATGGATGGCAGGAGGCAATGTACATGTTAGCCAGGCTGGTGATATAACAATGCAAAACGCGGTAATTGAGGGATCGCTAATGTATCATAAGACTTATGTAGACAAGGCTGGCAACTCTATAACTCCATTTACGATGTGGAGTGTCACCGGCTCTGCAGTTGACGTTGACGGAAGCGCAACAGTTAAAAAAGTGACGATGCAATATGATACCATTATCATCGGTGGAAACACAAGGTCAAATTCCTACAATCTCTTTACTAACATTGTAGCTACCGGATATACCGTACTTCTGCCGCCCGCCAAGTTCTTCCCTGGCATGCGCTTAAAGATAATTAACGGAACATTTACTGGCGGTAACGGCAATGCAGCAACGCTTAGCCCGAGTCCCATAAATCTGGCGGTTATCTATCGCAGCGACACAGAAGAACTTGTCGATTACATAGATAGCAGCTATGATGCAAATATGATTGCAGCAGCTTTGCCTGTCACGTTTAACAATAGTAATGGTAATGACTTTACTTTCGTTGGCGCTCCTGACAGCACAAAGCACATAGACTATACGCCTACGACAGCTAATCGTTTTACGGTATTTGGCCTAAAAGGAAGTAGTAACAAAAAGTACAAATCTATAGAGTTGGCAGCACTTGAGAATCCATACGTCTCTGGAACGCACTACTGCTGGATGATTATTGATGTACAAGAATAAAAAAGCACAGCACATTTGCCTTAACTTCGTTGAGCGCAACCATCGCATCGGCATAACCATCAAGTAAACTTATGGATTCTGCGCTCGGCTCAGTTTGCCCTTGACTTTTTAGGTTGTAGGACTTATCTTTCGGCATAGGAACTGATTAAACGAAAACAGACATGGCAAAATTATCATTCAACTATGACGGACAGAGCTATATATCTGACGTCTTCTCGGGAGGAAAGGTCGTACAACTGACGTTCCCGATTGAGAGAACAAAGGTGCTTTATCTGGAGACGCGCCTTGGCAGCGGCCTTCCTTGGAAGGTCGAGGATAGCCGTATCATTGAAAAGCAGCTTATAGTAAACATTCCGTCTGCTGGCGAAGGCCAGGAGTTCCGCATGAACTGTTTGGTCGAGCCCGCATCGGCAGAAATCGTCACAGCCCAGACAGGTGGCGGTAGTGGTGGAAGCGGTGGCGGTAGTTCACAGCCGGCAGCCAACAGCGTCGGTTCAGAAGAAATCAAGGACGGCTCAATCAGGATGGAAGACCTTGATCCAGACATCGTGATCACACCATCAGAGGCACGTCAGATGGTGGCCGATGCCATTGCCAACGACTAACATCGCGCCATATCCAACACAAAAACTAAGAATGAGCACAAAAACTCAGATACAGTTCATTTTATTATTAACCCCTTAAAAAGTATTTCGCTTTATGACAAAAGACGAGCTTTTATTGAAACTTGTGGCCACCGAGTCTCTCGACGCCGCCATCGTTGACATCATCGCGTATGTCAAGCAGAACCGTTCAGCCATCGATGCTAACATCAGCACCGTCAACGGCAAGGTAACAACCCTTATCGGCAGCGATACTGCAAAGAGCGTCCGCACCATCGCTAACGAGGAACTGGCTGCACAGCTGATTCCTTCTACCGCCAAGGAGGCCCTCGACACCTTGCAGGAGATTGCAGCGTGGATTCAGAGCCACCCAGACGATGCCTCTGCCATGAACACGGCCATCACCAACCTGCAGAACCTCGTTGGTACTCTCCCGCAGGACACTGAGGAGACAACCGTCGTGGCTTGGGTAACAGCAGAGCTGGCAGCACTCGCACAGACCATCAGCGGCAAGAACGTTGGTGCTTCTGGTGAGACTGGCAACGACGCCCTCATCGAGGCATCTGCCTCTAACAACAACGTCAGCGTCAACGGTACGGCCAAGCTGCACAACGCTGTAGCTGCTGCTGAGTCAGCCGTACAGCCCGAAGACCTCGGTCTGCTGACCGTATCAGAGGCACAGGCTCTCGTAGCTGCTGCCATCGCCGATAGCGGTTCAAGCAACTAACGCGCTGCTCCATCCGTGCCAGCGGAGGGGTGCATCCTCCGGGGTGTCTCCTTCTCCGCCGGCACTTTTCAATTCATGAAGCGAAAACAGATTCTGATTAGATTATGGCAGACGAAAACAATAGCGTTTTAACACCGAAGCAGTGGTTCT
>JAEEGH010001731.1_pt1 | contig 61678 bp, 42 predicted proteins | sample 9134181 | NCBI WGS metagenome assembly JAEEGH01 (sample SAMN16246544, study PRJNA631951) | gut metagenome | biome: gut microbiome; feature: rumen; material: DP-attached | host: Bos | place: Iran: Karaj | collected 2018-10
AGGCTTCGTTGAGGCAAACGATTATATGCATAACGCGCCCGTGACCCACGGTTCAAATTTCATGGCGTGGGAAGGAGCGCAGAACTGTACGGATGTCCTGAAGCTTGCCGGTTACAATTACGGTGAACGGCTTTACGACGGTCATCATCAAAAGCATCCCGACTGGATGATCTACGGCAGCGAAACTTCGTCTACCGTACAGTCGCGGGGTATATATCATTTCCCGATGAATGTCTCAGTTATGGCCGATGACGACGAGCAGTGCTCGGGCCTCGGAAACTGCACGACGAGCTGGGGCGCGGAGAATGTCGAATACGTAATAAAGGCCGACAGGGATCGCGTTTTTTCAGCGGGACAGTTCGTGTGGTCGGGCTTTGACTATATCGGTGAACCCACTCCGTATCATACCAAGAATTCATATTTCGGACAGATCGATACCGCGGGCTTTCCGAAGGATACATATTACATTTTCAAGGCCGAGTGGACTGATGCGAAGAAGGCACCCTTTGTGCATGTGTTCCCTTACTGGGATTTTAACGAGGGACAGCTCGTGGATGTCAGGATCGCGTCGAATGCGGCCTGCGTTGAGCTGTTTGTGAACAGTGAGTCTCAGGGAAAGAGGGAGATCGATCATGAGCACGGCGAAGTTCTCTGTCCTTCGTGGCAGGTTCCGTATCATAAAGGCTTTATCGAGGCTGTCGGATATGATGAAAATGGTAATAAGACAGCTGTAGAACGGCGTTATTCCTTCGGTGAAGTGACCGAACTAAGATACAGAAGATTTGATCTGAAGCTCGGACAGACGCACGCACAGATTCTCGGTTCGGATGACCTCGGAAGCCTGGCTTTCTTTGAGATATACGGTGTCGATGCTGACGGGCATGAGGTGGAAAACGCCGATACCGAGGTGTGCGTTGAGGCGGTCGGAGGAGAATTGCTCGGACTTGATAACGGCGACAGCACTGATTTTGATCAGTATAAATGCAATACACGCAGACTGTTCGGAAACAGGCTTTTAGCTGTCGTACGGGCTGCGGAAGGGCATTCCGCGGACGATGTGTCAATTATCGTTACGCAGACAGGCAACGTTCCGATCCGTAAGCTCGAGATAGTTTCGAAAGGCGGCCGGAAGTTTTACCCCGGACATGAGACTATCGAAGTCGAGGCCCGTATTCTCCCCGAAAACGCGAGTTACAGCGATATCACATGGATCGCGGTCAACGATTTTGCGGTAAAGACGAATCTGGCGGTTTTGGAGACTGACGGCAATAAATGCAGGATACATGCAAAGGGAGACGGACATTTCAGGATCCGCTGCATGACGAAGAACGGGACCGACCGGTTCAAGTGCATTTCGACGCTTGAATTCATGGCAGAGGGTCTCGGGACCGCATATTTAAACCCTTACGAATTCGTCGCGGGATCGTCATATACAGATTCGAAGGGCGATGTAGGCAACGGCAACGAGAAGGGCGTGGCTACCCCGCGCGGCGAAGAGAGCTATATCGGTTACACCAACATCGACTTCGGCGATTTCGGCTCGGACGAGATTACATTGCCGATATTCACGCTCGACAGTAAGGAATATGTACTTCAGATCTGGGAAGGAAGACCCGGAGACGAGGGCAGCGAGCTGCTCTGCGACGGACGCTACTGCAAGCCGTCGATCTGGAATGTCTACCAGCCCGAGACGTATAAGCTGAAGCGCAGGGTGAAGGGGATCACGAGCATCTACTTTACGGCGAACGACAAATACCACCTGAAAGGATTTTCGTTCACTGCCCCTGACAAAGCATTTTCCACGGTCTATGCGACCGAGAACAGCAGGGTTTACGGCGACACCTTTACTGTTACCGACGACGCGATAACCGGTATCGGAAATAACGTAACGATCGAATTCGACGGCATGGATTTCGGAGACCGCATCGCGACAAAGCTGATCCTTTGCGGCCGTGCCCCCGCAGGCGACAATTCGATCCATTTGAAGGTCGATAACCCCGACGGCACCGGCGGCGCAGTTACGCTCCTCGAATTCGCAGGAACCCCGGAGTATACCGAGCGAACCTTCTATATCCCGCCGGTCACCGGAAACAAACGCATCGGTTTCGTATTTCTCCCGGGCAGCAACTTTGACCTGAGATCATTTAAGTTCGTTTGATGAGATCCGGTTCATTGACTGAGTGACAAAAAACAGACTGTACTTTTGCGGCACAATACTGCTGCAGAAGTACAGTCTGTTTTGGTCTGATTAAAAAAATAGTGATAATATGCAAATATGAAATCATCCGGCTATCGTAAGTATCCCGGAGCAAAATGTAATTTTTTCAAAGCTTAAACGCGGAAATGACTGTCTTAATTCATCTGCAACACAATAGATCTCTTCATCATCCCATTCGTCACCGCTTGCTTTTCTGCATTTATCCAATTCGGCACGATTCTCAAAAGCCACATCGCCGATCATGATCCTGCCGCCTTCGTTCAGATGATCGAGCAATTCCTTAATGAATCGTATTTTCTGATCATCCGTTAAATGATGTATGGAATAAGTGGCAACAATAAAATCATAAGAATGCTGTTTCAACGGTGCTGCCAGTCCCTGCGTAAAATCACCCTGATACAGATGGGCATGAGGCATCTTTTCGGAAGCCAGTTCGATCATTCTTGACGAAAAATCCTGTCCGTAAATATCGCACCCGTTCTCATACAGCTTCGCAGTCAGCGCTGCAGTCCCAAAACCTATATCAAGCACTGCTGCGTTCGGCTTTTGCATTATGAATTCAAAAATCCTGCCAAGTACTTGCTTGTACCCTGCAAACGGATAGGTGTTCTCCTCATCCGATAATCCCACGGCTTTATCATATCCGTCCGCCCAAAGATCAAATCCTTTATTATCTAACATATTTACCTCTGCGGACCCGGTCCGCCTTATTGTGCGCTGTCGGACGGAGCGACCTTTTCGTTATAGGGATGGTTGAGGCCCTTGTACTCCGAAGGCGTGCAATTCTTCAGATTCTTAAATACCCTGTTGAAGGTCGAAAGCGAATTAAAACCGGACTGCATCGCGACTTCCGTGATCGAGATGTCGGGCGTGATCAGCAGCGTTTCCGCGTGCTCGATGCGCTTGCGCGTCAGGTAGTCGTAGTAGCTGACATTCGTGAACTGTTTGAAAAGACGGGCGAAATGGAACTTCGAGAAGCCCGCGATGTCGGCGAGCTCATCGACCGTTACATCCTCCGTGCAGTGTTCGTTTATGTAATTGCAGACCGTCATGAACTTCTGAACGTATTCGTGCTGCTTGTTCGTAGTGAAGTTGCCGAAGCGGCGTTCCTGGTTGTTGGACTCGCGGCCGAGGTCTACGAAGAAACTGATCAGGAGAGAGTAGATGCGGGCCTCGAAATACGGCGACTCGCCGAAATACTCCGACTCGATCTGCAGCATGTAATTGCGCAGTACCTGGGCGAGCTCGTCGCGGATCTCGTCGTTGTTCTCCGTGCGGATGATCATGTACGGATGGAGATTGTGCAGCAGGGAATCCATGCCCTTCAGGTTGCAGAGCAGCGAATAGTCGACCATCATGATCATGCGCGAGCCGGTAGGCGGAGCTTTGAGCATATGCAGCTCTCCGGGCGGGATGATAAGGATGTCCTTCTCACCGAGCACGATCGTATCGTTGCCTATGATGACCTCGTACGTGTTCTCGTAGGGCATGATTATCTCCATCGCGGTATGCCAGTGGATCGGGTAATCATCGGTCTCACGGTTGTGATAAATGCGCACCGAACTGACATTGTTGAAGGATACTGTTTCGACAATTCCGTTGAGGATCTCAATCATAATGAATGCTCCTTAAAATGTGTGGCGGCCTTGATTGTCAAATTTTGCTACATCGATTTCTTGTGCAAATCTTATCATAATAATAAAAATAATTCAATTATTTGACGAAAATTGACAAAAAGTACTTGATTTTCGACTTGGTTCTAGGTTATTATCAAAACAGATAGGCAAAGTCATTTTTGAAAACACCAATTTAATAGCAATATTTGATTATCAAAATAGTAACTAGTGCAATAGGATGGGCAGTGCAATGGAGTATGAGGCAGCTTGGCTGGACGGCAGGGTACCGTGCGCCATTCCCGACATCAGAGGGATAGATGATATATATCTGATGAGTGATGCGGACAGGGTTCGCTCAGATAATGTTATTATCGACACGGCTGCCCGCGAACTGTGTGTTGCGGCACACGAAATGTTCGGTTCCGACCTCTCACCAAAGCAACTTTTGAGCACAGATACATTATATACGAAGTCAAATGGCAATGCAAATATTGCTCTGAAGCTTACAGCGGGAGATGAACCTGCTGGAGCTTTCAGTATAATCGCGGAAGAAGGATCGAAAATCATTACCGTAACATCCTCATCACCCGAAGGACTGCTCTACGGAGCGTTCAGACTGATCTTCCTGCTGAGGACCGCAGATGAGTTCAAAGATCTGAATTGCTCGGAGACGCCCGCATCACCCTTAAGGATGCTGAACCATTGGGACAATCTGGACGGAAGCATTGAGAGGGGTTACTCGGGGAATTCATTCTTCTTTGAGAATGATAAAGTGATCGTCGACGACAGAACGGAAGCGTATGCGAGACTCGTTGCGTCGGTCGGTATCAACGCGGTTGTTATCAACAATGTAAATGTCAGGGCTGCGGCCACGAAGCTGATCTCGGCTGTGTACCGCAAGGAGATAAAGGCCCTTGTGAATATATTTAAAAAGTACGGGATCCGGCTTTTTCTGAGCCTGAACTTCGCGGCTCCGATGGAGCTTGGCGGGCTGGACGGCAGCGATCCCTGCGATGAAAAAGTAAGAGCATGGTGGAAGACGGCTCTCGACGAGCTGTTCACGGATGTTCCCGAACTCGGCGGATTCCTGATAAAGGCCGATTCGGAGGGGCGCCCCGGACCGTTCACTTACGGACGTACTCATGCGGACGGCGCGAATATGCTGGCCGACATTATAGCTCCTTACGGCGGACTCGTGATCTGGCGCTGCTTCGTTTACAACTGCAAGCAGGACTGGCGCGATACCGTGACCGACAGAGCGAAAGCGCAGTATGACAACTTCATGCCCCTCGACGGCGAGTTCAGGGACAATGTCATCCTGCAGATTAAAAACGGGCCGATGGATTTCCAGGTACGTGAGCCCGTATCTCCGCTGTTCGGCGGACTCAAAAAAACGAACGAGATAATAGAATTCCAGATCGCACAGGAATATACGGGTCAGCAGAAGCATGTATGCTACCTGATCCCCGAGTTTAAAGAGATATTGGAATTCAAGACCTATATCAGGGATACCAAGGGAGATCCGGTCGAAGCCGATACGGTCTGCGATGTTGTCACCGGGCGGACCTTCGGGACCGCAAACTGCGGCATGGCTGCGGTATCGAACACCGGTAACGACGCGAACTGGACCGGACACGATCTGGCGGCCGCGAACCTTTACGGTTTCGGAAGACTTGCTTTTGATCCCTCGCTTACTGCCGAAGAGATAGCGAATGAGTGGACGGCGCTCACCTTTGGCAAAGACGAAGTCATATTCCAACTTATTTCATACATCCTCAATACCTCCAGACCGGCATACGAGAAGTATACGGCACCTCTCGGTGTCGGCTGGATGGTGAACCCCTGTCACCACTACGGACCGAACGTGGACGGCTACGAGTTCTCCGAATGGGGAACCTATCACAGGTCGGACGCCGAAGGAATGGGCGTGGAGAGAGGAGCGAAGGGAACAGGCTATATCGCGCAGTACAATGAGCCGAACGCCTCCCTTTACGAGAATCTTGAGACCTGTCCGGACGAGCTGCTGCTGTTCATGCACCACGTTCCGTACACCTACAGGCTGCATTCCGGGAAGACCGTTATACAGCACATTTACGACAGCCACTACGAGGGAGCCGAGGAAGCGGTCCGCATGAGGAGCGCATGGTGCTCGCTTAAGGATAAGCTTGATAAGAAGCGCTATGAGCGTGTGCTCGAAAGATTTGACGAGCAGGTTAGGAGCGCTGCCGAATGGCGTGACGCGATCTGCACATATTACAGGCAGAAGAGCGGTATCGCCGATGAAAAGGGCAGGATATAAAGGACTGAACGGTTTTTTATATAAAATTATGAAAAAGGAAGAGGCACACAATGGCAAAGGTCAAAACCTACACTGATGATAACGGCAACAATATCATCGTCAAGACCGGCATCACCTGGGGACAGAGCTTTAAGAAGTACTGGCAGCTTTACCTGCTGCTGTTGCTTCCGATAGCTTATCTGCTCATATTCAAGTATACGCCGATGAGATACATCGTCGTCGCGTTCAAGGAATACAAGCTGAATATGCCGCTGAAGGAGATGCCCTGGGCTACCACAAATAAGCAGGTAGATTATTTCAAATACTTCAAGAAGGCGTTTCAGAATCCTGATTTCCTGAGAGCTCTCAGGAACACTGTAAAGCTGAATCTGCTCGATCTTATCTGCGGATTCCCGGCACCTATCATCTTTGCCCTGATCCTTAACGAGCTGTGCTTCAAGAGATTCAAGAAAGTAGTTCAGACCATCGCGTACATGCCCCATTTCCTTTCATGGGTCATCATCGCAAGCCTTGTTTCTCACCTTTTCGCAACGAATGACGGTCTCGTAAATCAGATGATCAACTATTTAGGAGGCGAGTCGATCTCTTTCCTCGGTGATCCTACGAACTGGGTAAGGACCTACGTTGCAGCCGGCGTATGGCAGAACTTCGGATGGGGCTCGATCATTTACCTCGCAGCGATCGCCAGCATCAATACCGAGCTGTATGAGGCGGCATCGGTTGACGGCGCGGGACGTTTCAAGAAGATGTGGCATATCACTCTTCCCGGGATCAAGCCCACGATCGTCGTGCTTCTGATCATGAACCTCGGCTACATCATGGGCGGCGGCTTCGAGCGTCCTTTCGCAATGAAGAACAATCTGGTCATGGAGAATGCCGAAGTTATCTCGACCTTCGTATACAAAGTAGGTATCCAGCAGCTGAAATTCCCGCTCACGACGGCGGTAGGACTCTTCCAGTCCGTAGTCGGCCTGTTCTTCCTGCTGACCGCGAATACAATATCGCGTAAACTCGGAGAAAGGGGGATTTGGTAATGAAAGTCAAATCAACCTCAACAAAGATAGGCGATGCAGTATTCGTCATCATATGTATCCTTATCAGCATCATCTGTATCGTTCCGATGCTGAACCTGGCGGCGAGATCGCTGTCGGGCACCGAATTCCTGATCAGACACGAGGTTTATATCTGGCCTAAGGGCTTTAACCTCGAAGCTTATCAGACGGTTTTGAGCGATCCGAAGTATCAGAGAGCATTCGTATGGACAGCATTCCTTACCCTTGTCTGCACGCTGCTTTCGCTCACGATGACCGCTCTGTGCGCGTATCCGCTGATATTTCCCAAGCTCAAGGGACGCGGCTTCATCAACGTTCTGATCACGATCACGATGTTCTTCAATGCAGGTACCATTCCGAACTACCTGCTGATGAGCGACCTGCATCTGCTCGAGAACCCGCTGGTACTGATCATCCCGGCGTGCTTGAGTATTTACAACATGATAATAATGCGAAGCTTCTTCTACGGAATACCCGATTCGCTGCGAGAATCGGCGGAGATAGACGGAGCGAGCCATATAAAGGTACTCTTGAAGATATATGTTCCTCTTTCAAAGCCCGTTTTCGCCTCACTCGCCCTGTTCTACGCGGTTGGCCGCTGGAACGGATACGGCGATGCGCTTATGTACATCAAGACACAGAAGCAGTATTTCCCGCTGCAGCTTCTCCTCTACAACATCCTCAACAATGTTAACGCGGTAGAAGTAGCGGCACAGGAAGGCTTCATGCAGCCCGGTCTTAAGGATTCGCTCAAAGCCGCAACGGTTATGTTCGCGACCGTGCCGATCCTTCTGATCTACCCCTGGCTGCAGAGATATTTCATTGCCGGCGTTACGATGGGCGCGGTAAAGGAATGATCCTTTTATTCGGAACTGACGCACAGTGCGTTGATTCATATACAAATTAAGGAGGAAGAAAATGAAAAAAGTATTATCTGTACTTCTTGTTCTTGCAATGGTCCTTTCATTGGCAGCCTGCAAGAAAGACACACCCGTGACACCCGATAATTCGGGCAGCACACCTACACAGAGCGCGAGCAACAATAATAACGACAACAAGACTCCCGACGCTCCCAAGAACGATACTCCCGCAGATCAGCCCGACGCACGCGGCATGATCAACGGCAAGTTCGCAGAGAAGAGACACATCACTGTTGAGCTTTACGACCGCAACGTTGACGGCGGTACCGAAGCCGGCAACAACGCATGGACTCAGTGGATCCAGCAGCAGATGCTCGATCGCTACAATGTAGAAGTTGAGTTCATTACCGTATCCCGCTGGCAGGAAGCTGACGATATCAACAACCTCCTCGCTGCACAGACCGCACCCGATATCTGCTACACCTACAACTACGGCGCTATCCAGTCATATGCGGAAATGGGCGGCGTTATCGACCTTGCTCCCGTTCTTGAGGAGAACAAGGATCTCGTTCCCAGCATGTTTGACTGGCTCGGCGAAGAACTCATTTACCAGGATCTCGATCCTTCGGAAGGTACCCTCTGGGCTATCGAAGGTAAGAGAAATGAGACCTGCCGTATCAACACCTTCATCCGTCAGGACTGGCTCGATACTTTAGGGCTCAAGTCTCCCACCACAAGAGCAGAGCTTGAGAAGGTTCTCGTTGCTTTCAGAGACAATGCGCAGACACTCCTCGGAGCTGACGCTGCAAAGATGGTTCCTTTCTCCGTATCTTACGATATCGGCTGGAGAGCGGCTAACCTCATCGAGTCCTTCATGGACCCCAACATCTCCGATAAGGATTACTATGTAAACGGCTATGATGACAGAAAGTTCACCGAGCCCGGAACCAAGGAAGCCATCAGAGTTCTCAACAAGTGGTACAATGACGGCCTCGTTTGGAAGGATTTCGCCGAGCATTCGGGCAGCGATGATACCGCTGAGGATGATATGATCAAGGCCGGCTTCGTTGGCTGCTTCATCCACAACTACGATTATCCTTTCCGCGGCGGCAAGGATTCCATCAACGCTACACTTGCGGCTCAGTACGGCCCTCAGGCTAAGTTCGTTGCGATCAACTGCTTCGAGGACAAGAACGGCGGCTACACCAAGTACAGCTATTCGAACAGCGGAGACCGTAAGGTATTCTTCCCCGCTACCAATGACGAAGTTATCGCTTCGCTTTGCTACCTTGAGTTCATGTCCCAGGCTTCAACCGTTGAGTTCCTTCAGATCGGTGAAGAGGGCGTTATCCACACCGTTGATGCAGCTACAGGCGCTATGGTTATCCAGGCTCCCGATGACGCACATCATGACTGGTATCAGAACTCCGGTAAGAACATCGATATGACCATCAACTGCAACGGCTTAAGACTGGCTACCGAGGATCTTACCAACATTTCACTTGCTTACTCGTACTCGGATGTTGATCCCGCTGACGTTAAGCAGGCTATCGAAGCTGCTAAGCTCGACGCTAAGGTTCCCGCTACACCTTCTGTAGGCGATATCAAGGCTGAGACCGAGGGTACCGATCTTTCCGGTAAGAGAGACCAGACCTACGACAAGGCTGTTGTTGCTCCTGTTGCTGACTTCGACGCAGTTTGGGATGCAGGCATGAAGGAATATCTCGTTGATGGCGGCGGACAGGATATCATCGATGAGAGAAAGGCTGCCTGGGAAGCTACATACGGCACCGCAGTTAACATCGGTAATTGATAGACTTTCGTAAAAGATAACAGATGAACTAAACCCCCGTCCGGGAAACCGGACGGGGGTTTTTGATATAAGACATGGGGACGGTTCTTTTGATCTTACTCCATCACCTTCGCGGGCTTCGCGATCGAGGTCGCGTAGCTGCGGTACTCGGTAGGAGAGCACTTCTTGATCATGCGGAAAGCGCGGTTAAATGTCGAGAGCGAGTTGTATCCGACCTTCATCGAGATATCGGTGGTCGACAGATCGGGATAGATCAGCAGCTTCTCGGCAAAAGAGATGCGCTTCTGGTTGAGGTAGTCGTTGAAGCTCATGCCGGTGAAGGCTTCGAAGAGCTTTGAGAAATAGCTCTTTGTCATGCCTGTGATCTCGCAGAGCTTTTCGATGCGCAGGTCCTCAGTGTAGTGATCGTCGATGTAATTGCATACGCCCATGAAACGGTTGACGTATTCATGCTGCTTCGATGCCGGCAGATTCGGGAACGGAGTCATCGTCTCAATGTTCGCGCGTCCGACCGTGGTCAGGAACTTGACCAGCATGTAGTAGATCGTGGCGTCACGGTATACGTTGTCATGGAAGAACTCGTACTCGATCTCCTTCAGCACCTGGACCAGCGTCTCGCTGATCTTGGGATATTCGGTCTTCGAGATGAGCTTGAACGGATGCAGCGAATCTATCAGCGAATTGATGCCGGGGAGTGAGGAGAGCAGCGAATAATCGAAAAGCATGATCAGACGCTCGCCCTCTTCGGGAGCGTAGAGCGCGTGCAGCTCTCCGGGCGGAATGATGAAGATGTCGCCGGGCCTGATCGTGGTCTTTACTCCGTTGATATCGGCCGCGTAGGTATTAACGTAAGGCATGATCACCTCGATCGAGGTGTGCCAGTGCGTGGCGTAATTCTCGTCCTGAACGTTGTGATATACACGTACCCAGCTGAGCGGGGGCATAACGTATTCTCTGGCGTTGCTCCCGGCGAACGGATTACCGGGCTCGTTTATGTTTAAAATGTTGATCGGTGTCATGGTGACCTCCCGTACCTGTTTTCTGCGTCAAAAGCAAAGACGCATATCTGTCCATACTGTTATTTTAAAGGTTTTCGCAGTACGGGGCAAATCATTTTTTGCTTATTTTTTCGCATTTTTCGCGTGAAAGGGCCTTCGATAAACTTTACAAGTAAAAATCTATATGTTAAACTAATCTCAAATTGGGTAATTTTGGCCTGACTTTGTCTGCAGGCACGAGGTCACTCAAAATTTAAGGAGGTTCTATATGGCTAGAGCTAAACAATCAATGGATGGAAATACCGCTGCCGCTCATGTGGCATATGCGTTTACCGACGTTGCGGCTATTTACCCCATCACACCTTCGAGCCCCATGGCTGACTCTGTTGATCAGTGGTCGGCGGCAGGCCAGAAGAACATCTTCGGCAACCAGGTTAAGGTTGTTGAGATGCAGTCGGAAGCAGGAGCCGCAGGTACCGTTCACGGTTCTCTTGCAGCAGGCGCTATCACTACTACATTTACAGCTTCACAGGGACTTCTTCTGATGATCCCCAACATGTACAAGATCGCAGGTGAGCAGCTTCCCTGCGTATTTGACGTTTCCGCACGTACAGTTGCCACACAGTCACTGAACATCTTCGGTGATCACAGCGACGTATATGCATGCCGTCAGACCGGTTTCGCGATGCTCGCAGAGACCAACCCTCAGGAAGTTATGGATCTTTCACCCGTAGCTCATCTCGCAGCTATCGAGGGTAAGGTTCCTTTCCTTAACTTCTTCGACGGATTCCGTACATCTCATGAGATCCAGAAGATCGAGAAGTGGGATTACAAGGATCTTGCTGAAATGGTTAACATGGACGCAGTTAAGGCATTCAGAGAGCATGCCCTTAATCCCGAGAAGCCCGCTATGCGCGGTTCACACGAGAACGGAGACGTATTCTTCCAGCATCGTGAGGCCTGCAACGCGGCTTATGATGCACTTCCCGCAGTTGTTGAGAAGTACATGAAGATGATCAACAAAAAGCTCGGCACCAAGTATGACCTGTTCAACTACTACGGAGCTAAGGACGCTGACCGCGTTATCGTAGCTATGGGTTCCATCTGCGACGTTGCCGAGGAAGTTATCGATTACCTTACCGCAAAGAAGCAGAAGGTCGGCCTTATCAAGGTTCGCCTCTACAGACCTTGGGTAAGCAAGTCATTCCTTAAGGTTCTTCCCAAGACCGTTAAGAAGATCGCCGTTCTTGACCGTACAAAGGAGCCCGGTTCACTCGGTGAGCCTCTGTACCTCGATGTTGCGACCACTCTCCGTGAGGCCGGTCTCAACGACATCGTTCTTACCGGCGGCCGCTACGGCTTAGGTTCAAAGGATACTCCTCCTTCGTCCGTATTCGCTATCTACAAAGAGCTCAAGAAGGCTAATCCCAAGAAGCGCTTCACCATCGGTATCGTTGATGATGTTACCGGTCTTTCGCTTCCCGAGGAGAAGCCCGCACCCATCACCTCCGCACCCGGCACGGTTGAGTGTAAGTTCTGGGGTATCGGCGGTGACGGTACTGTAGGAGCCAACAAGGATTCGACAAAGATCATCGGTGACCACACCAACAAATATATCCAGGCTTACTTCCAGTATGACTCGAAGAAGACCGGCGGTATCACCATTTCGCATCTGCGCTTCGGTGATAAGCCCATCAAGAGCCCTTACTACATCAACCAGGCTGACCTCGTTGCATGTCATCAGCAGTCCTACATCATCAAGGGCTACAAGATGGTTCAGGACGTTAAGCCCGGCGGAATCTTCCTTATCAACTGCCAGTGGGACGATAAGGAGCTCGGCGAGAAGCTCAATGCTGAGGCAAAGAAGTACATCGTTGAGAACAAGATCAAGGTTTATACCGTTGACGCTGTAGATATCGCAGGCAAGATTGGTCTCGGAAAGCGTACATCGACCGTTCTTCAGTCCGCATTCTTCACTCTGGCCAACGTACTTCCCGCTGATGAGGCGATCAAGTACATGAAGGAGAAGGTTGTTGCGAAGTTCTCCAAGAAGGGTCAGGACATCGTAGACATGAACTGCAAGGCTATCGATCAGGGTAAGGACGCCCTTCACCTGGTTAAGGTTCCTGCATCATGGGCTAATCCCAAGGCTGATCCCAAGCCTAAGAAGCTTACCGGCCGTCCCGAGACAGTTGAGATGGTTGAGAAGCTCATGAACCCCATCGCTCTTATGGACGGCGACAGCCTTCCCGTATCTGCATTCGCAGACAGAGCGGACGGTCAGTTCGAGCTCGGCGCCGCAGCTTACGAGAAGCGCGGTACCGCAGTTATGGTTCCCGAGTGGGATCCCGAGAAGTGTATCCAGTGTAACAACTGTGCATTCGTTTGCTCACATGCTACGATCCGTCCTTACATGCTTTCAGCCGATGAGGTTAAGAAGGCACCTAAGCAGATCAAGCTTGCTGACACAAAGCCTAAGGCTTCCCAGTACAAGTTCACGATGAGCGTATCGCCTCTTGACTGCATGGGCTGCGGCGAGTGTGTTACCGTTTGTCCCGACAAGGTACAGGCTATCAAGATGGTTCCTCAGGAGACTCAGGCAGACCAGCAGCCCGTATTTGATTACCTTGTTGCTAATGTCGGACGTAAGGCCGAGGCTCCCGCTGAGAACACCGTTAAGGGTTCGCAGTTCAACCAGCCTCTCCTTGAGTTCTCGGGTTCATGCGCAGGCTGTGCCGAGACCTCTTACGCAAGACTTATCACACAGCTCTTCGGTGAGCAGATGTACATCTCGAACGCTACAGGTTGTTCTTCGATCTGGGGCGGTCCCGCAGCTACATCACCCTTCACCGTTAATAAGGACAGCGGACGCGGACCCGCATGGGCTAACTCACTGTTCGAGGACAACGCTGAGCACGGTCTCGGTATGTATCTCGGCCAGAAGGTTCTCCGCGACCAGGCTATCGCTAAGCTCAACGAGCTCGCTGAGGACAAGAAGACCGCAGCAGGCTTAAAGAGCGCTATCGAAAAGTTCATCGCTACCAAGGACAGCACCAAGGAGAATCCCGCAGCTGCATCCGCTCTCGTTGCAGAGCTCGAGAAGGCTGCTAAGAAGGGCAATGCTCTGGCAGCTGAGGTTCTTGAGAAGAAGCAGTATCTGTCAAAGAAGTCCGTATGGATCTTCGGCGGCGACGGATGGGCATACGATATCGGCTTCGGCGGACTCGATCATGTACTTGCTTCCGGCGAGAACGTTAACGTTATGGTATTCGATACCGAGATGTACTCGAACACCGGCGGACAGGCTTCGAAGGCTTCCAACATCGGTGAGGTTTGCCAGTTCGCAGCAGCAGGTAAGGAAGTTGGCAAGAAGTCTCTTGCTGAGATCGCTATGAGCTACGGCTACGTTTACGTTGCACAGATCGCTCTGGGCGCTAACCCTGCACAGGCTGTTAAGGTTCTTACCGAGGCTGAGGCTTACAACGGACCTTCGCTCATCATCGGCTACGCTCCTTGTGAGCTCCACGGAGTTAAGGGCGGCATGAACCACTGCCAGGATGAGATGAAGAAGGCTGTAGCGGCAGGCTACTGGAATCTGTTCTCGTTCAATCCCGCTCTTAAGGCTGAGGGCAAGAATCCCTTCACCCTTACCTCGAAGGACGGCGACGGAACATATCAGGCATTCCTTAACAATGAGACACGTTACACCTCACTTAAGGTTAAGTTCCCTGAGAGAGCAGAGCGTCTGTTCAGTGAGTCCGAGAAGGCTGCCAAGGAGCGTTACGATCACCTTATGAAGCTCGTAGAACTCTACAAATAATATTTGCTGAAAAGCATAAGATAAAAGGTGCCTGTCACCATAAACAAAAGTTTATGGTGACAGGCACCTTTTGGTTGGTATGTTATTTATCTGCCGGGTCAGTCGTAAGGCGTGTACCAGTCATGCAGGCCGGTATCGGATGAAGAGGCGTTTTTCTTCTGCATCTCCGAGTCGGTCAGCATGAAATAGGTATTGTAATAATAACCGAAGCTGTCTTTGATATCGTTCCAGGTAACGTCGATGTGGTACCAGGTACCGCCGACCTTTACATAGTTCCATACATGCGTGCCTCTTTTGTTGCAGAGAGCGGTGTTTTCGTAGCCGAGTATGTTGAGTACCAGCCTTAATGAGGAGGCGTATCCCTCGCATACCGCGTCTCCCATATAAAATGCGCCGGTCGCGTCACGCTGCGGAACATCTCCCGCGGGCGGGAACGGATCCGAGTATGTTATCAGATCGCAGAAATAATCGTTGATGTAGAGCAGCATCGCCCGCTCGTTGTCGGGATAGAGCCGGGCGGCTTTGTCGGCGAGCCTGTAGGCATCGCGCAGGAGTTTTTTCGTTTCGTCATCAGGTGTGTAATCCTTGTATTTCAGGGCGATCACGGCTTTCCAGCCGGTCTTTAATACAGTATCGGAGAGAGAGATCCTGGTGACACCGTTGGCGGTTGCCGGTGAAACATCGGTATAAGAGTAGTAGCCGTCAAGCTCCGGACGAACCTTCAGGTCCTGAGCGAGCGTATTGCACCAATACATGCTGTCATGGGTGTGATCGTCGGGGAATCGGAAGTAAAGTGTTTCCGCGCCCTTTTCAAAACCGTCGCGGCAGGAAAGGATCAGGCTCTTTTCGTCGGTGACGGTGTAGGTGAGAGACGGCTCGTAACCGGTGACGCGGTTATGTTTGTACAGTATGCCGTAGGTATCTTTCGCGAGCAGCTGGTCTATCTCGGCGTCGGTCAGCTCCGTTACATCAGCTGAGCCGATCGTGAGGCGGAACTCGTACATATTCATGTCGGTTCCGTAAACATAGATGCTCAGGTTTATGCCGGCCTTTTTGGCGGTGATCTTACCCGTGGTCGTTACATCGGCATAATCGTCATCCCAGCCGTTCGGCATGCAGTGCATGATATCGGTACCGACGAGCTTGATCTGATATGTGTCGCCGGGTTTGAGCTCAACCGACGCGGGATCGAGATAAGTTTTCCCGGGGATCGGAGTGGGCGCAGCTGTGGGCTTAGCCGTAGGCGCCGGAGTGGCGGTAGGCTTTGACGTGGGTGTCGGAGCGGCCGTAGGCTTAGCAGTGGGTGTCGGAGCCGCGGTGGGCTTCGGAGTGGGTACAGCACCGCCTTCCACGATATTTATCTTACAGAAATAATGATTGTAGAACTTGTCCTCGACCTTGACCGCGACGGGATCGGATGAAACCTTGAGCGCGGTCACCAGGCCGTCCTTCGTGACATCAAGGTAGGCCTTTTTGGAGTCGTCCACATAATACTTCGAGGCATCCTTGCCGACGAGTCTGAGCTTCAGCTGACCGCCTACCGGCAGGTTATAGACTGATTTGTTATCCGTGGTCAGGTCGTATACGGGTATCGGTGTGGGTGTCGGTACCGCTGTCGGCTTCGGCGTGGGTGTGGCGGCCGTGGACTTATTCTTTACCGTGATCTTGCACTTGAAGGTCTTGTCGCCGAGAGTCGCGGTGATCACGGCCTTGCCTGCCGAGACGCCGATGATCTTGGTGGATTTGCCCTTTTTGGTTTTAACCTTCGCGACCGAAGGATCGGAGCTGGTCCATGTGTATTTTTTCGACGCGTTCTTTATCTTTAGCTTGTAGGAAGAACCGACGTATATTGTCTTTTTGGTCTTATTGATCTTGGCTGCGGCAGCCAGGACCTCTTCGGTCTGTGTCCGCAATATGCCTGTATCGGGACAGAATATGCCCGAGCAGGAGAGTATTAATGTCAGCAGCAGAACGCCGAAGATTCGCGTGAATTTGCGGTTTCTCATCAAAAACACCTCCGTTTAGCGGTTTTGGATCATTATAGCATAAACGGCCCGGACGGAAATCCCCGTAAGGGGTGAGAACCGGCGCGTAACGTAGTATAATGTGATCATAAAACACATCCCATTCGAAAATAGAATCGCAAAATTTAGTGAGCGATTACTGGTAAAGTGATTAGAAAGCGCTATCTCTATCTGCTAACATTTTTTATGTAAAAGGTATATTTTGTGCAAAAAAGGCTGATTATTACATAAATTTGTATTTTTTCGGAGATGTTTTATGAAGAAAAAACTGATTGCGATCTTACTGATCATTGCTTTGATGCTCACGGCCTGTTCCGGGGGCGGGAAGGATAAGGACCCTGCGGATAAAACCGCGGACCCCACGGCCGCAGCAAATGCCGCGCCGACCGACGCACAGGCTGCGCCCACGACCGAGCCCACGACTGCGCCTGAGCCCACAGAGGAGCCCGATACCTTCGAGGGCAAGACTCTTGATTTTGACTTTGCCAAGAAATATCAGACCATAGACGGTTTCGGAGCCGCATTTACGTGGTACGCCGAGAGGCTGCTCCGCGCGGAGAACTCCGAGGGCGGCTTCGATGCTCTTTTCAACGATCTTAAGCTCAATATCCTGCGTTTCAAAAATGAATATGAATACAACATCGAGGACAAGGCGGAAAATGCCGTAACGATGGCGTCATATTATAAGGAGGCCAGAGAGAGGGCAGCGCTCTACGGGGAAAAGGTTCAGGTTCTCCTGTGCTGCTGGTCGCCTCCGGCCAAGCTCAAATCCGACAACAGCATAGATGTCGGAAGCGGCACACTGAAAAAAGACGAGTTGGGCAATTATTGCTACGATGAATATGCCGCATGGTGGACAGAGGCGGTTAAGTATTACCGCAGCTTCGGTATTCAGATCGATTATGTCTCCATCCAGAATGAGGTTGATTTCGCTCCCGACGATTACGAAGGCTGTCTGTTCGCGGCAAAGGAAACCGACAAGCAGGCATCTTACTCGAAGGCATTCCTCGCTGTTTACCGCGCATTTAAGGCTGAGTTCGGCGACGACGCGCCGCTGCTGATCGGTCCCGAGACAATGAGCTGCGTACCCACCACACTGAAGTCCTATATGAAGGAGGCGCTCGAAGAGGAGCCCGACAGCATGTACGGTTACGGATATCATCTGTATGTCGGCGGCACGAGCGATTCGAATACGATGCAGGTCACTCCTTCATCCTACTTTGACAATTTCTCGATGATGCCCACACTGCTCGGCGATAAGCCGAAGTGGCAGACCGAGTTCTACATCGGGCACGGCATCCAGACTGCGGAGCTGATCAACGCGGCTCTTACGCAGGGCGAGATGAACGCGTATATCTACTGGAGCGGCGTCTGGGCCGATTCCACGCCAAATAACTTTGAATCGGCCGACCTGATCGAGGTCAACAACGCCAGAGAGTGGAGGACCAGCGCGAACTACTGGGCACTCAGACATTTTTCCGAGTTCATCAGACCGGGATATGTCAGGATCGACGCGATCAGCGGCTATAAGGATCTGCGTGTTTCGGCATTCGCGAACGAGGTCGGTAATAAGCTCGCGATCGTCATCGTAAACCGCGGCGACGAGGAGATCAGCTACCGCGTTAAGGGCAAAGATTACACGATCACCGACAGCACCGTTTATCAGTCGGTGTTCGGCGATGAGTGCGAGTCGGCCGACGGGCTTTACGCAAACCTCGGACCGCTCGGCAAAGGCAATACACTCACCATACCGGCCAAGAGCGTTACGACGATCGACATCACGGGATATTACGGAGACACCGAGATACCGGTCGCAGCACCTGAGATCATAAAATATGACAATGAAGTTATCACCGAGTTCCCTGTTTCTGCAGTTCCGACCGAAGATGTCACGGTGATCGACACCTCGTTCGAGGCAAATACCGATATCAACGGTCTCTCGAGCTTCGGCAGCAGCGTGCTTTCGCATATCCCGGACGGAGGAAAAGACGGGAACGGATGTCTGAAGGTCAGCCAACGCGCCCAGGACTGGAACGGCGTGATCCTCTCCGGCGGTTATTTCGAGCATTACGGATATATGCTCCGTGTGAGCTACGACTGCATGATGGAGAAGGACACCGAGATCCTCTCATGCACCTCTTCGTTCGACAAGGACGGCAGTACGAACTATCCCGACGGCGAGAACCTGAGGGTGGTCGCGACCGGACTTAAGGCGGGAGAGTGGCAGCATGTCGAAGGCTACATGACCATGTATTCGGATATGGATCCCGGTACTTTTAAGATATACTGGGAGTCTTCCGGAAACACCGATGATATTTTCCTGGACAATGTAAAGGTTCAGATTTTGTATACAATGCCTGCGGGCAGATTTGCGGATCAATGATGAGGCTTTGCCTTATCCGATGAGGAGGATGTACCGTGAAAAAAGCAAAAGGTCTGATTATTTTAGCGGCAGCCGTCGCAGTGATAGTCCTTATCGTTGTGATAAAGAACCTGACTGCCGAAAAGAATTATTCCAAAAAATACGCGGGATACGATCTTACGGCCGACGTTAAGGGCCTCGGCAGAGACGATTCCTACGTAAAGTATCTGGAGAAGTATGAGAACGCGCCCGTAGCGCAGACCGCATTCTCGATCAATGCGGCCGATTTTGCCGAGGCTGAGGACGCGTATGTCATGGATGAGTGCGGAGGGCTGACCAACGTGCTCTATACCGGCGATTCTTCGGAGGTTTCGTGGAAGGTAAACATTCCCGAGACCGGCATGTACAATATCTTCGTTAAGTACTACACCGTTCCTTCGCGCGGTGTGGAGGTTGAGCGCGCAGTGTACATCAACGGCGAGATCCCTTTCCACGGCGCGGACGATCTGAGCTTTTCGAGGATATGGACCAACAACGGAGCGGTACGCACCGACAACAGAGGCAATCAGATCAGACCCTCGCAGACCGAGCGTTTTGAGTGGCAGGGCCAGTATCTTAAGGACTATATGGGATATATCGCGCATCCCTATAAGTTCTATCTTGAGGCGGGAGAGAACACTATCACGTTTAAGGCTGTGAACGAACCCGTCATTCTCTCAAATATCGATTTCTGCGTTATCACCGAGGGTACGGGGTATGAGCAGTACGCGGCGGAGCACGCCGGCGAGCATATTTCCGCAGATTCGGCAAAGGCTGTTATCAAGATCAACGGCGAGGACGCGGCGGCACGTTCCGACGCATCCCTCTACGCAAAATATGACAAGGCGGCGGCCAATACCGATCCGTACAGCATTACGGCGACTATACTCAACTACATCGGCGGCGATCCCTGGAAGGTCCCCGGACAGTGGATCGAGTGGGATTTCAACGCTCCCGCCGACGGCTGGTACAATATCACGATCAAGGGCAGACAGTACTATGAGCGCGGCGCCGTTTCGGGCAGAAGCCTCTATATCGACGGTGAGATCCCGTTCAAGGAGGTCGAGACCGTTGAGTTCAAATACGGCAATGAGTGGGAGACGCTGACACTCGCCGACGCGAAAGGCAATCCCTACAAATTCTATCTGACCGCGGGCGATCATAAGATCAGGCTCGAGGCCAATCTGGGCGAGCTCGGCGACATCCTGAACACCCTGAGCGACAATGTTTTCCGTCTCAATCAGATGTACCGCAAGATCCTCGTTCTGACGGGCGCAAATCCCGATAAATACCGTGATTACAATCTCGACCAGGTTTATCCCGAGGTCATAGAGGCCATGGCGCTTGAGAGCAAGCGTCTCTACAAGGTCATCGACGACTGTGTCGAGATCACCGGACAGAAATCCGACAAGATAGCGACCGCGCTTACCCTGGCGATCCAGCTTGAGCGCTTCGTTGAGGATCCCGACGAGATCCCGAAGGCTCTCGCGAGCTTCAAGGAAAATATCGCAGGTCTGGGCACCTCGATCCTTTCGATGAGTGAGATCAAGCTCGACGTCGATTATATCGTGGTGCAGGGCACAGAAGCCGCGCAGGTAAAGGACAGCGCCGGATTCTTTAAGAGGGCATGGCACAGAGTCAGCAGCTTCTTCGCGACATTCTTCGTTGACTACAACGCGATCGGCGACGTATACGACGAGGACGACGATGAGGTTATCGAGGTATGGCTGCTTTCCGGACGTGACCAGAACGAAGTCATGAAAATGATGGTCGACGATACATTTACCCCGAACAGCAAGATCAAGGTCAATGTGCAGCTGATCGACGCGGGAGCGCTCCTGAACGCAGTAATGTCAGGCAACGGGCCGGACGTGGTCCTTACCGTAGATGCGCAGCAGCCCGTAAACTACGCGCTGCGTCATGCGGTCGAGGATCTCACGCAGTTCCCCGATTTCTATGATGTTGTTGCGGATTATCCCGAGAGCTCTTATACCTCGTATAAGTTCGAGGGCGGCGTATACGGACTTCCCGAGACCCAGAACTACAACGTTATGTTCTACAGAAAGGACATCATGGAGGAGCTCGGGCTCGAGGTTCCCCAGACATGGGACGATCTGGTAAACATGCTCGCCACCATCCAGGGCGCGAACATGTCGGTTGCGCTCCCCACGGTTGAGCGAAGGATCAACAACGCGCAGAACCCCGACCTTTCGCTTTATTTCACACTGGTACAGCAGATGGGCGGCACGTTCTACGATGAGCCCGGACAGAGGATCATCATCGACAGCGAGGCCGGAGTCGGAGCATTTGAGCTCTACACGAGCATGTTCAACGATTACGGACTTCCCCGCGACTACGATTTCGTCAGCCGTTTCCGTTCGGGAGAGATCCCGCTCGGCATCACCGATTACAACACATACAATACACTGGTCGTTTCCGCGCCCGAGATCAGAGGTCTCTGGGACTTCACACTGATACCCGGTACCGAAAGAACGGATGAGAACGGAAACACCTACATAGACAGATCCGTTCATTGCTGGGGCACATGTTCCATGATGCTCGCGAACGATGACGAGGTCAAGAAAAAGAAGGCCTGGGAGTTCATGAAATGGTGGGCTTCCGCAGATACCCAGGTACGCTTCGGACGTGAGCTCGAGGCGGTTATGGGTTCGGCCGCAAGATACGCGACGGCCAATCTGGAGGCTTTCAAGCAGCTTTCATGGTCGGCCGAGCAGGTTAAGGTACTCGAGGAGCAGAGGAGCTTCACAAAGGGCTTCAGAGAGGTAGCCGGCGGTTACTACACCTCACGCCACCTGACCAATGCCTGCCGTAAGGTAATGAACAACAAAGAGGATCCCCGTGAGGTTCTGCTCGACTACGTAAGGACCATCAACGAGGAGATCACTAAGAAACGAAAAGAATACGGCCTGTCCGTAAGAGAGTAAGGAAGGAGGAGAGTATATGAGCTTTATTAAGAGTTATGTTTCGATGCGCAAGCAGAACGCCAGGACAAACTGGAAAAAGGCAAAGATGATGAAGAACTGCTACCTCTTCCTTCTGCCTTATGCGGTGCTGTTCACGCTGTTCTACATCGTGCCGCTGGTAACTTCGATCTTTTACGGATTTACCTACTACAACATTCTCGAACGTCCGAAGTTCATCGGACTTCAGAACTATATCAACCTGATCCTGCAGGATGACGTATTCCTGATCGCCATCAGAAATACCTTCATCATCGCTGCGATCACCGGACCCATCGGATATATGCTCAGCTTCATGTCCGCGTGGTTCATCAACGAGTTGCCGAGCTGGCTGCGCGCGATCGCGATCGTGTGCTTCTACGCTCCCTCGATAGCGGGTAATGTTTACTACATTTTCTCGATCTTCTTCAAGGGCGATACTTACGGATACGTAAACGGTATACTTATGGATCTGGGGATACTCACCGAGCCGAGGATGTGGCTCACCGATCCCCGCTACATGATGCCGGTTGTCATCCTCGTAATCCTGTGGATGTCGCTGGGCAGCGGCTTCCTCGCGTTCGTTGCGGGTCTCCAGGGTATCGACCGCGCCCAGTACGAAGCGGGTATGATCGACGGCGTAAAGAACCGCTGGCAGGAGCTCTGGTACATCACCCTTCCCAACATGAAGCCCATGCTTCTGTTCGGCGCGGTTATGGCCATCACCACTTCGTTCGGCGTCTGCGACCAGACGATGTCCCTCTGCGGATATCCTTCGACCGACTACGCGGCGCGTACGGTAGTAACCCACCTTTTCGACTACGGTTTCTCACGTTTTGAGATGGGCTACGCATCGGCGATCGCTACGATACTGTTTATTGTCATGATCCTCAGCAATAAGATCATTCAAAGTCTGTTAAGGAGGGTCGGAACATGATCGGAAAAGAAAATACAATTTACAAGAAAAAACCCAAGCTCCTTCGCAGACGTGTCGCAAACCGTTCGCGCGGCGGCGATATGGCCATCTATCTGTTCCTGCTGATCATGGCCCTGATCATGGTGTTCCCGCTCGTATTTGCGATCAACAGCGCATTAAAGCCTCTGGACGAGCTGTTCCTGTTCCCTCCGAGGATATTTGCGCAGAACCCTACATTCGATAACTTCGCGGACCTGTTCGTTTCGATGAGCAAATCGACCGTTACGTTCTCGAGATACCTGTTCAATACCGTAATGATCACGGTTATCGGTACCGTCGGCCACGTACTCATCGCATCGATGGCTGCGTTCGTGCTCGCAAAGTATGATTTCCCGGGCGGAAGACTGTTCTTCAGCATTGTTGTTACGGCCCTCATGTTCACCGGTTACATCACACAGATCCCCAACTACCTGGTAATGAACAGGCTCGGCTGGATCGACACCTACTTTGCTCTTATCGTTCCCGCTTTCGCGGCGCCGATCGGACTGTTCCTCATGAAGCAGTTCATGGAGGGCATCCCCACAGCGCTCATCGAGGCGGCAAAGGTTGACGGAGCCTCCGAGTGGAGGACCTTCGCTACCATAGTTATGCCCAATGTTAAGCCCGCATGGCTTACCATCATCATCTTCTCGGTACAGAACCTCTGGAATACCAGGGCTTCGACATTTATCTATTCCGAGGAGAAGAAGACGCTTGTTTACGCGCTCCAGCAGATCCAGAACGGCGGCGTTGCGCGTACCGGACAGGCTGCCGCGGTAACTGTTGTGGTAATGATCGTTCCGATCCTTACTTTCATTCTCTCGGAGAGCCAGATCCTCGAGACCATGGCTTCCTCGGGTATCAAGGATTAAGGGGGGACATGGGATGAAAAGCTTATTTTCCAAAATGATCGCCCTGGCCGCGGCGATCGTATTGCTCGCGGCTCCCGTCGCGGCGTACGCCGACACGGGTTATACCTACAACTACGATTACTGGGAAGAAACGCAGTATTCGCCGGATGCCTATACGGTAAGGGCTACGCTGACTTATAAGGAGCTCGGACTCGACAAAAAGTTCGAAGGCGCTTCTTCGGTATTTGTGCGCGGCAACATGATATATATCTGCGATTCGTCGAACAACAGGATCATCGAGGTCGCGGCTGAAAACGGCATTTACACCGTACAGCGCGTGATCGACGGTTTTGAAGGCGATACGGAGATACTGACCTTCAATAATCCTCAGGATGTGTTCGTATCCGAGGACGGTGAGTTCTATATCTGTGACAACGGAAACGGAAGAGTGGTAAAGCTCACGAGCGATCTCAAATATGTGCTCAGCTTTACGCAGCCCGACGACATCCTCTTTGATTCGAGCGTTTCGTTCCTTCCGACCAGACTCATTGTCGATGACGCGGGACGTGTTTATCTGGTTGCGCAGCATGTGAACAAAGGTCTGATCAAGTATGAGTCGGACGGTACATTTACAGGCTTCATCGGCGCGACTCCGGTTACCTACAGCTGGTATCAGTACATCTGGAAGACCTATCTGATGACAAAGGAACAGCGCGCTCAGACACAGAACTTCGTTCCTACCGAGTACGACAATATCGCGCTCGACAAGGACGGCTTCATGTATGTCGTAACGACGCACGTGGATGAAGCCGATCTGATGAACGATCAGGCGATGCCCATCAGAAAGCTTAACGCGCTGGGCAACGATATCCTGATCAAGAACGGCAATTTCCCTCCGATCGGAGACATCGACTGGTCCGATGACGCGGGTTATTCGGGATCGTCAAAGATGATCGACGTCACGGTACTCGATAATGACACTTATTTTGCACTCGACCGGACGCGATGCAGGATATTCGGATATGACAACCAGGGACATCTGCTGTACGCCTTCGGCGGCAACGGAAACCGAGACGGTTATTTCAGAGAACCCGTATCGCTCGAGCATATGGGCAACGATCTGCTCGTGCTCGACAAAAAAGCGGGACAGATAACGGTATTTACGCCGACCGATTTCGGCGGAGGCATATTCGGCGCGATCGAGTCCTACCAGGCAGGAGATTATGACGGCTCAGCGGATATCTGGCGTGACGTGCTGTCATTGAACGGCAACTACGATCTGGCATATATCGGCATCGGGCGCGCGCTCCTGCGTCAGGACAAATACAAAGAGGCCATGTACTATTTCAAGGTCAAGAACGACGTTGACAATTACGCAAAGGCCTTTAAGCTCTACCGCAAGGAATGGGTTGAGGAACATATCGCGCTCATATTCGCCGCGGCGGTGATACTGATGGTCGTTCCGCTGGCGATAGGCAGATCAAAGAGACTCAGATGGGAGGTGGCGAAGTATGAAGAAGAGCGCAGAACTATCAGGCGCTAGTACGGGCAGTTCACGCGCCTCGGGCTTCTGGAAGTCGCTTCGCTACGCTCTGTACGCGGTAGTGCATCCTGTCGACGGTTTCTGGGATCTGACACATGAAAAGAGAGGCTCGGCCGCAGCGGGAACCGTGATACTGATCCTTGCGCTGCTTACCAGGGTCTGGAGACTCCAGTACACCAATTTCCAGTTCATCAGGGTCAACTGGGAGCGCATCAACATTTTCATGCAGGTCATGGGCATACTGATGCCGTTCCTTATCTGGGTGCTCTCGAACTGGGCGCTTACAACGCTTTTTGACGGAAAAGGCAATCTTAAGAACGTTTACATAGCTTCGTGCTATGCGATCGCGCCTTATCCGCTGGTAATGATACCCAACACGATACTGAGCAATCTGCTCGCAGCCGACGAGAGTACGTTCTACGTGTTCTTTTACTACCTCTCGCTTGTATGGTGCGTGATGCTGATGGTAGTCGGGATGAGTCAGATCCATGAGTACAAGATGGGCAAGAACCTTCTGTGCATCCTGTTCTCGATCGTCGGAATGGCAGTAGTCATTTTCATCCTTCTGCTGTTCTTCTCGCTGATCAGTGACGGTATCGCGTATTTTTACTCGCTGTATAAAGAGATCATATTCAGACTATACTAACGAAAGGGGAGAACTATGGAAGGGTTAAAAGATTTTCTGATATCTCTGGTCAAGGTTGTTATCCCCTGCGCGATCATCGCTCTGGCTGTATTTCTGATCGTAAAGCTGCAGCCCGAACCCGTGCCCGAGCCGGAGATCGAAGTCAGAGGCTTTGACGATGAGGCGTCCGAGATAGTTCTTGAAAACGATAAACTGAAATTTACGATGGATACCGGTACCACTTATTTTTCCGTAGAGGACAAGAGCTGCGGAAAGGTCTGGTATTCGAATCCGGTCGATGCCGATGACGATCCGATCGCGCTTCCGGCGGACAAGAATCTTCTGAAGTCGACTCTGATGCTGACCTACGGCAATGTTAACGGCGTCTGGACGGTTTTTAACAATTATTCGCTGAGCATTCAGAACGGTCTCTACGAGATCGAACAGAATGCCGACTCGATCAAGGTTAAGTACACGATAGGCAATATCAAGAAGGAGTACATCCTTCCGGTTGCCGTTCCCGAGTCGAGAATGAACGAGCTGCTCGATCTCATGGAGAAAAAGCAGCAGAAGCAGGTTAAGGAGTATTACCGTAAGTACGATATCAAAAAACTCCGTAAGACCGACAACAAAGAGGAACTGCTCGCAAAATATCCGACACTCGAGGAAGAGCCGGTATATGTGCTTATCGATACGGCTGCGGACTATCTGAAGAAAAAGATCGAAGATATCTTCGCAGGCATCGGATATACATACGAGGATTACGAGGCCGATCTCGCCAGATACGAGAAAGTATCCGATCAGGATATGCCTCTGTTCAACGTATCGATGGTCTACAGACTCGACGGAAACCAGCTCGTTGTAGAGGTTCCGTACGATGAGATAGACTACAAATCGGATTATCCGATCGTTTCTGTTCGTGTGCTTCCGTATATGGGTGCCGGCGGAAAGGACGCGGAAGGCTTCATTGTTGTTCCCGAGAGCGGAGGCGGTTACATTGCCTTCAACAACGGAAAACAGGATCAGAACGCATACAGCTCACAGCTCTACGGCTGGGATTACGCGACGAGCAGAAAGGCCGTTGTAAGTGAGCCGAGGAATGCGTTCCCGGCATTCGGTATCTGCAATGACGGCGCATCTTTTGTATGCGTGAGCGATACCGGATCCTCGTTCTCGTCTGTAAACGCAGACGTGAGCGGACGTTACAACAGCTACAACTATGCAGGCTTCTCATATTCGGTGCTTCATTACGAGAGTTATGAAGTATCGCAGAAGTCGAGCTCGGTATTTTATGTTTATGAGGCCGAGGTGCCTAATATAACGGTCTCCCAGAGATACTGCTTCAGCGGTGAGACCGATTACATCGGTATGGCCGGTGTCTACAGGGATTATCTCATCGGCAAATACCCGGCTCTTGCGGGTGGGACCGATTCGGGACTTCCCGTGGTCATCGATGTGCTCCAGGCAGTTGACAAGGTTCAGCAGAAATTCGGTGTTCCGGTTTCGGCCGCTTTCCCGCTCACGACCTATGATGAAACCGTTGAGCTGACAGGCAGGCTGGCAACCTACGGCCTTACGGGCTACAAGATGCGTCTTTCCGGCTGGATGAACGGCGGAATAAAGCATGATCCGCTGAACAAGATAAAGCCTATTTCGTATCTGGGCGGCAAAAAGAAGTTCAACAATATGCTCGAAGATATCAAAGGCAAGGGCATTGATGTATATCTCGACGGGCAGTTTGAGTATTCTTACGAAAACAAGATGCTGGACGGATTCGTTGAGTTCCGCGACGCAGCGAAGCTCGCAAGCCGCGAGGCTGTCAAGCTCTATACCTATTCGATCATCTGGTATGGGCAGGAGAAGTTCAACGATCCTTACTATCTGCTGAAACCGAGTCTTCAGCAGAAGTATTTCAACACGCTTAAGGATTACGCAAAGAAACAGGGTACGGGTATTTCCTGCAGGAATATCGGATATATCCTGAACTCGGATTTTAACCCGAGGGATCTCGTTACCAGAGAGAAGATGATCGAACTGCAGCGCGAGATGCTCGCATCGGCGGCTGCGGAAGGCGAGAGCATCCTCATCAATTACGGAAACGAATACGCGATCGAATATGCGGATGTCATCACCTCGATGGACATCACCAATTCGAACAACGCTATCATCGACTACGATATTCCGTTCTATGAGGCGGCGCTGCACGGAATAAAGAGCTATACCGGCGCTCCGATCAACCTTGCCGAGGATTATAAGCTCGAGCTCCTTAAGTCTGCGGAATACGGCGCAGGTCTCTCGTTCATGTTCATGCTCGAGGATGCCGGCTCGCTGCAGGATACGGCCTACACCAAGTATTACGGTGCGGACTTTGACCGCTGGAGCGACCTGTTCGGAGAGATATACGAGAAGTACAAGGCTTCGTTTGACGGACTCAATTCCCTGAAGATCACAGGTCATTCGCGTATAGGTGACCACTGCAGGGTTACCGAGTACGAGAACGGCACAAAGGTTTACGTAAACTACGGCTATGCCGATGAAACGGTGGACGGGATCACGGTCCCTGCCAGAGACTATACGGTAGAAAGAAGGTGACGCACGTTGAGTAAGACTAAAAAACAGAAAAATCTTGCGAAAAGACGTGCCGTTTCCGGATATCTTTTCATAATGCCGTTTATTCTCGGATTCCTGTTCTTCATGGTAAAGCCTTTCTTCCAGTCGCTGTATATGTCCTTTTGCAAAGTTGACATCAGCGCTCAGGGAGTTGCTTATACCTTCAGCGGGCTGGAGAATTACAAGAGAGCGCTGCTGATCGATCCCGAGTTCAACCAGATGCTCACCGACGAAGTATGGAGAATGGTGATAAATTCTATATCGACGATCATTTTCAGCCTTTTCGTCGCGCTGATGCTGAACAGGAAGTTCAAGGGCAGAGCGTTCGTACGTGCCGTATTCTTCCTGCCGGTTATATTTTCATCGGGTATAATCGTAGGTCTGGACGCCAACAACGCCGTTCTTTCGAGCATGGCACAGTCGGCGGAAGCCGGCACCGGTAATTCGGTAACTGCTGTTCTCGAGCAGATACTTACTTCCGCGGATATCGGATCGGGCTTTATGGATACGATCTTCGAGGTTGTTAACAGGGTATACGACATAGCCATTGCTTCGGGTATCCAGATCATCATATTCCTGTCGGCACTTCAGACCATACCGCAGAGCATGTATGAGGCTGCGGAGATCGAAGGCTGCACGAAGTGGGAGAGTCTCTGGAAGATCACTCTGCCGATGATCAGCTCCATGTTCCTTGTTAACTGGATCTACACCATCATCGACTTCTTCACGAAGACGGACAACCAGATCATGGAAAAGATCAGAATCCAGATATCGACCTATATGGCGTTTGATTTCGGCTCGGCACTGGCATGGATATACTTTGCCGTCGTAATGGTGATGATCGGCGTGAGTGCGCTAATAATAACGAGGGTGGTGTATTACTATGAGTAAACAGATTAACAGCAATACGCTGACTTTCAAACAGAGAAATGAACTTTCGGGCGGATACCTGCTCAGGAAGAGGATATTGTCGGTGATCATCGATATCTGCTTTTTCCTGCTGATGTTCGGCCTGTGCTTCCTCATACTCCAGCCCATACTCAATAAGATATCATTGAGCCTCATGGCTGAGTCCGATCTTTACGATTCGACGATCAATCTGGTTCCGAGACATTTTACGATCTCGAACTTCGGATTGGCGGCAGAGCTGATGGAATACGGCAAAGCCTTCAGGAATTCGCTGCTGATCTCGGGCGGTGTATCGCTCGTACAGCTGATCGCCTGCACACTCGTAGGCTACGGTTTCGCGAGATTCAATTTCCCGTTGAAGAAGTTCTGGTTCTTCTGCGTGATACTCGTTATCGTTATCCCGCCCCAGACCATTTCTTCGGCACTGTACCTGCACTTTTACTACTATGATTTCATGGGCCTGTTCAAACTCATCAAGGGCAGTACGATTAATTTAAGAGGCTCGATGCTGCCTTACTTCCTGATGAGCGCGGGCTGCATGGGACTTAAGGACGGTCTGTACATTTTCCTTATCAGACAGTACTTCAGAGGAGTTCCGAAGGAACTCGAAGAGGCTGCGTACGTGGACGGATGCGGTACCTTATCGACTTTCGTTCGCGTTATGCTCCCCGATGCAAAGCCTATCCTCGTTTCCTGCTTCCTGTTCAGCTTTGTATGGCAGTGGACGGACAGCTTTTATTCGAACCTTTTCCTCGGCAGAGTTAAGCTGCTCTCCCGAGAACTCGGTTCTCTTGCGGACAGCCTGAGTGCCTATGTTGAGCGTATTTCGGGCGGTTCCTCGCGCGCGTCGGTCGGCTTCATGCAGCAGATCAACGCCGTCGGCGTCCTGATGGTCGTAACGCCCATCATACTGCTGTACCTGGTAGCGCAGAGAGGCTTCGTTGAATCGCTGTCACAGACGGGAATCAAGATGTGATATTTTTTGGCAAATATTCATGCCGATTTCGCAATAAATGAGAAGTCACATAGTTTCTTTTTGCGTATAATTTTCTTGTAACCAGGGGGAAACGTTACAATTTTTTATTTAATTTACATCATTGTAGTTACAAATGATGGGAAAGTGAGAAGTTTTATGAAGAATCTTAAGAGATTTGCAGCTATCCTTATTGCGCTGTGCCTGGTAATGGGATGTGCGGCCTGCAGCGGTTCGAAGGGCAGCGGCGATCAGCCGGCTACCAGCGCTCCGGATCCCGGAAAGACCGATCCCGCACCTACTAAGGCACCTTCGGGCGGAGACAGTGCTCAGACCACTCCCGCAGCTACCGACGCTCCCGTTGACACCGATGTTACACCCGAGCCCGTAGTTGAGAAGCCCGATACAAAGGCTTATCTTGATGATGAGGGTATCTGGAGATACACCGACACAGACGAGATCGTTAACCTCGGCGGCATGCTCATTGAGCTCGGACAGCACTTCGGCGGAACCGAAACCGAGCCTACCACGGCATCGGAGATCGCCCGCGCTGAGTATCTTGATTACATTCAGGAGACCTATAACTTCACCTTCAAAGAGGTTAAGCTCGGCAGCTTCGGCGTTATGCAGGATGTCATCAACGATTTCTGCACCACCGGCGGCGACGAGAACTATGTATTCTGTCTGGACAACGCATGGATCACCGCACCCATGAACAAGGGTCTGTTCTATGATCTGGCTACGTTAGACTGCCTCGATTTCTCGGAAGAGAAGTGGGACTACTCGACTTCTTACAAGATGAAGAAGGGTGACGCCATCTACGGTATGAGAGCTATGGCAGCCGAGCCTCGCGGAGGTCTCTGGTTCAACAAGAGACTTATGACTGAGCTCGGTGTTGATCCCGAGTCCCTGTACGATATGCAGGCCAGCGGAAACTGGACATGGAAAGAGTTCGAAGAGCTCTGCAAGAAGCTCACCGTTGATAAGGACGGCGACGGCATCATCGATGTTTACGCTATGTCATCGTTCAGCGGCGAGGCCATGAATACCGTTTGCGCATCCAACGGCGCTCAGATCATCGACTACGATGAGAACGGAAAGTTCATCAACGCTACAAATACCGAAGCTTTCATGGAAGCTTACGACTGGTTCCACAATATGCGTCAGCTTTACGAGCTGTTCCCCGAGGGAGAGCTTGATGTTGACTACACATGGGATTATTCTTACGGATATTTCATCGACGGCAAGGTTCCGCTCAATGTTTCCGAGGAGTATCACGCAGCTACCTACAAGGCTGAGATGGCTGATGACTTCGGTTTCGTAGTATTCCCCAAGGGACCCAAGGTTGACGATTACAACGGTTATTCGACCGATAACGCTTACATCATTCCCGCTATCTATGATGCCGACAGAGCATGGAACATCGCGTTCGCTTACAACCTTTACACCGAGCCTACACCCGGTTACGAGGATGACGACGACTGGAAGACCGCTTACTATCCGAACTTCTGTGATGAGAGAGCGGTAGACGAGACACTCGAGATCCTGCGCGATCATCAGACCGCCTGCATCTACAAGCTGGTTCCTCAGGTTAACAACAACAATAACTACTGGTGGAACATCGACGTTGAGACTGCGGCTGAGCGTTATGAGACCATGAAGGACGAGATCCAGATGCTGATAGACGCGGTTCAGGACTAATTGTTGCTTGTCTTTTGAAACGGCAGATGCTATAATATATTTCGTGAAGGAAATATTGCAAAGCATGGATTTAACGTTTCAGATTTCATAATTACCTTGATTTATGGGGAGGGTTTTCCCGTAAATATAAAAACTATTCATAATACTTAGGAGGGTTTATTCATGAAGAAGAAACTGGTAGCTTTGTTACTCGTTGCGGTTATGACCATCGCAGCATCCGTTATCCCTGCATCCGCAGCTAACTATGACGGAATCGATTACTCGGCAGTTAAGGGCGCTAACCTGTATGTTAACTCATATGATAACCTTACTCTGTGCGTACAGGGTGAGGAAGGCGATCCCGGTCTCCTTGGCGCTGACCATGTTGCTGACTGCTATGGTATGATTTTCTTCTGCACACCCGAGTCAACCGGAAGCATCAACCTTGTTGTTAATGCTGAGAACAACGGCTGGACAAACGGCGATGCTGTAGAGCCCGTTGCTTATGACGGCGGCGTTTACTACACCAACTTTGGTTCAACTTCTCCTTTCGTTAACGGCGAGAGCTACAGCCAGTACTGCCCTTGCAACTGGAGCGGCGCTAACCTCGTAGTTGTTGGTTACGCACTTCTTGGCAAGGATGGCAACTACATCGCTAAGGAAGGTACTTGCCCCGCTACATCACCCGTTGCAGGCGCTTCTCTTCCTAAGACCGGCGTTGTAAGTGCAGCTGTTCTTTACGCTATCGGTTCTGTTCTTGTTGGTGCAGGCGTTGTTGTTACCAAGAAGAGCCGCAAGGAGGACTAATTCAGTCTTACGAGCGATCATAAACTGAATATGTTTTTATGACAAATATGCCGCCCCGGGTTTGGGGCGGCATTCTTTATGCTTTATTTATGCTTGCTTTATTGCCAAGACTTTGATGATTGATGTATATTAGATAAGAGTGCCGAAGCGGCATTTATAGATAAAAAACGGGCATTTAAGTGAATGTCCGTATATTCGGAGGAATAGAAATTGAATCTTCTGGTAGCGGAGAATCTGAGCAAGAGCTACGGACCGAACGAGCTGTTCTGGGACGTGAGCCTGGGGATAAATGAGGGCGATAAATGCGGCCTGATCGGTGTGAACGGCACCGGCAAATCGACATTGCTGAAGATCATAGCGGGCGTCGAGGAGGCCGATACCGGCAGCATCACGATGAGGAACGGGCTTAAGATCGCTTATCTGCCGCAGACACCCGAGTTTGATGAGTCGCTTTCATTGCTGCAGAATGTGATAAAGGACAAGTCACACGCGGACGCGTACAGGAATCTCGAGGGTGAGGCGAGAGCGGATCTCATGAAGCTCGGGATCGAGGACCCGAATGTGAATCCCGCGCATCTGTCGGGCGGCCAGAGAAAGCGCGCAGCGCTCGTTAGGACACTGCTCACGGACTCGGATATTCTGGTACTTGACGAGCCCACGAACCATCTGGACGCCGAGATGACCGAATGGCTCGAGGACACGCTCAAAGCCTACAGAGGCGCGTTTATCTGCATCACGCACGACAGATATTTCCTCGACGAAGTGACCAATAAGATATTTGAGCTGAACAAGGGGAGCCTGTATTCATATCAGGCCAATTATTCCAGGTTCATAGAACTAAAGGCTGAGCGCGAGGAGAGCGAGCTGGCTACCGAGCGCAAGGCAAAGTCTCTGTTCCGTCAGGAGCTCGCCTGGATGATGAGAGGTGCCAGAGCGCGCAGCACGAAGCAAAAGGCGCATATACAGCGCTTTGAGGCTTTAAGGGACCGTAAAAAGCCCGTAGAGACCGAAAATGTGGAGCTGTTCTCCGCATTTACCCGCATGGGGCGCAAAACGCTCGAGGCGGAGCATGTCGCTAAGTCTTACGGCGACAAATGCGTAATCGCCGATTTTTCATATATTTTCCTGCAGAATGAGAGGATCGGAATAGTCGGTCCGAACGGCTGCGGAAAGTCAACACTGGTCAAGATCCTCACAGGCGTGATCCCGCCCGATTCGGGCAAAGTTGAGACCGGCATCACGCTGAAGGTCGGCTATTTTGCGCAGGAATGCGAGTTTATGGATCCCGCGCAGAGAGTGATCGACTACATCCGCGATACGGCCGAGACCATTTACACCAAAGAGGGACCGATCACCGCGTCGCGCATGTGCGAGCGGTTCCTGTTCAACGCAGACAAGCAGTATTCGCCTATCGGCAAGCTCTCCGGCGGAGAGAAACGCAGACTGTATCTGCTGAAGATACTCATGGAGGCTCCGAATGTGCTGGTGCTCGACGAGCCGACCAACGATCTCGACATCATGACGCTCACGATACTTGAGGACTATCTGGCGACGTTCGAAGGCATCATCATCGCCGTTTCGCATGACCGTTATTTCCTCGACAAACTCGTAAACCGCCTGTTTGTTTTCAGGGGCAGCGGCGTGATCGAGCAGTCAGAAGGCAACTACACCGATTTCCGTGAGAAGGAGCTGGAGGCCGGCCGGGACGAGACTTTCGGCGGAAAGCGGACAGCGAACAGCGGCAGCGGTAATCCCGCAAACTCATGGAAGGCCAATGCGCCGAAAAAGCTTAAGATGACCTATCAGGAGCAGCGGGAGTTTGAAACGATCGATGACGATATCGCGGCTCTGGAAGATAAGATAAAGCAGCTCGACGAAGAGATAGCGGCCAATGCCTCGAGCTACAGCAAACTTAACGAACTCATGGCGTTAAAGGACGCCGCGTCGGCAGAACTTGACGCGAAGACCGAGCGCTGGATATATCTGAACGATCTTGCGGAGAAAATAGCAGAGGGGAAATAAGTCATATACAGACGGGACAGTATCGGGGGACTGCCCGCAGGGAAAGGAACATAATGGAAAATAAACGTTCTTCAACGGGTTTTGTTATCGGCCTTACGATCGTAACGCTGATATTCCTCGTTCTGATCGAGCTGTCAAAAAATACGATCATAGGCTGGATACTGACCGTCGCTGCGGTCGCGGGGTTCGTGCTGGTAAGACGCAATCTTGTCAGCCGTGACATGTACTATCGGAGACCCCGAAAGGATATGCCGGCAAAAGGACCGGACGAGACCCCGGCTGTGCCCGACGATGCCGGAAAGCCTCGCAAGAGGGCATACGGTCCGCTCTGCCGGCTTGGTTTTCTTGCAGTCCTCGCTGCAATTTATTTCATCAGCTATCCTCCGATAAGACAGGTTCCCGCCGTCGAGGGCTTCGGCGTCGAGAAGACCGGCATCATCAAAGTGGCTGAGGGTGAGCTGACCGGAGTCTATAACAGAGAACATACGGCAGAGATCTATGCCGGTATCCCTTACGCGAAGGCGCCCGTGGGCGAGCTGCGCTGGAAGGAGCCGCAGGCACCGGACAGGTATGACGGTGTGCGTGCCTGCGATACATACGGCCCGATGGCCATGCAGAGCGGCAACGGACCGCTGTTCGGTTCGCTCTACCAGATATTCGGCTTCCATAAGTACAATTTCAGTTTATTTGACAATTACAGAGAGAAAAAGTCCGAGGACTGCCTGTATCTGAACGTTTACAGGCCCGCGGATTACAGCGGGGAGCCTCTGCCCGTAGTATTCTTCATACACGGAGGTTCGCTTACCACCGGGCAGTCGTACTATACCGAGTACAGGGGCGATTCTTTCGCGGAAAAGGGCGTGATATTCGTCAATTTTGCTTACAGGCTAGGCATACTCGGATATATGGCAAACGATGAGCTCGCGGCGGAGTCACCTGTCGGTACGACCGGCGATTACGGCCTGCTCGACCAGATAGCGGCACTGAAATGGGTGCATGAGAACATCGCGGCTTTCGGCGGAGACCCCGACAATATCACGATCGCGGGCGAGTCCGCAGGCTCGTCGAGCGTCAATGCGCTGTGTGTTTCGCCTCTGACCGAAGGACTGTTCAGACGCGCGATCGCGGAGAGCAGCTCGGTTCTGGCGCGGAAGCCTTACCATACATTCCGTTCCATGGAAAACGCGCTGAAGACCGGCAGACAGATCATGAACGAGTTCGGTGCCGGCAGTGTTGCAGAACTGCGTGATATTCCTGCGGAAAAACTCATTACGACGCATACCTCGAACGGTCAGATGACCGTGGACGGCTACGCGATCGTCGAGCAGCCGTATCTGACCTATGAGAAGGGCAAAAACCACGAGGAGGCCCTGCTGAACGGCTTCAACGCCAAGGAAGCCGACGCGTTCCTGCTGGGCAACAAAGCGACCAAAGAGAATTACGAAGAACTCCTGAAGCCCATTGCCGGAAAGTATGCGGGAGAACTCGCGGCTCTGGTGCCGGCAGGCAGCATTACACGTGATCAGAAGTTCATCATAGATGCGGGAGGAGAGGCCAAAGGCTCGCTCTGTGAGGTGTATTCGGCCGCATGGTTCACCTACAGCCATTATCTCTGGACCAATTATATGGTCGATCAGGGACGCCCCGTTTACGAGTATTATTTTACGAAATCCAACAGATCGCTCAGCAATTTCCACGCGGGCGAGATGCCTTATGCCTACGGTAATCTGCACAGGAGCAGGGGTGTTTATGACAGCGCGGACTTCGAGCTTTCGGAGAAGATGCAGAACTACTGGGTGAACTTCGCAAAGTACGGGGATCCCAATGGCGACGGTCTGCCCACATGGGAACCGGTGACGGTAAAGGGCGGAAAACTCCTGGAACTGAACGAGCAGGTCTCAATGACCGACGATCCGTATATCAGCATTTACCGCATACTCGACAAGTATCAGGCAGAGCAGTAAAGCGTTATTCTTTGCAGAAAATAATGACTTGACACACCGTTGTATATTTGAGAGAATATCGATAGGGCAAAATTAATTTGCTCGTATCAAAAATATTTAGACGCGGTGAGAGTCATGAAAAGAATTATCGCTGTTTTGCTGGTATTATGTCTGACATTCGGAGCTTTCGGGGGATGCTCAAAAAAAGAAAAAGAGAAGATCGAACTGATCGTTTTTGCTGCTGCGTCCATGACGGAGATGCTGACCGGTATCGCGGAGCTGTATAAGAAAACCGCGCCGGAGGTCACGCTGACTTTTAATTTCGATTCGTCGGGAACGCTCAAGACACAGATCGCCGAAGGCGCAGACTGCGATGTGTTTATCTCTGCGGCGCCCAAGCAGATGAACGGGCTGGATTCGGCCAAGGACGCCGACGGCGGCAATACCGAAGGTCTTGATTTTGTGCTGCAGGGTACGAGATTCGACCTGCTCGAGAATATGGTCGCGCTGGCCGTACCCGAAGGCAATCCGGGCGGTGTCGCTTCTTTTGACGATCTGTTTTCGAGATTGAAGGCCAAGAGTGAAGAACTCTCAGCCGGCAATTCCGATGTTGTATTTGACCTGATGCTAGCAATGGGCAATTCGGACGTTCCGGTGGGGCAGTATACGCAGAAGATCATAAAATATTACGGTCTCGACGAAGAGGCTCTGGCAAGATCAGGGCTGATCACCTACGGATCCAATGTAAAGGAAGTTACTTCACAGGTAAAAGAGGCAGTTGTATCCTGCGGAGTCATTTACGCGACCGACGCTTTTTCCGCAGGCCTGACAGTTGTGGATACCGCAACAAAGGAAATGTGCGGACAGGTTATTTACCCTGCGGCAGTCATGAAGAATACAAAGCATGAGCAGGCGGCGAAGGACTTCCTTGAGTTCCTCAAAGGCGGCGAGGCCTCGGAGGTATTCAAGGCAGTCGGATTCTCACCGCTGTCGTAATTTAATAATAGCATGAAGCCATGGAAGACAAGGGAAAGACATGGGGACGGTTCTTCTGTCTCCTGATTCTTGAGACAAAAGAACCGTCCCCGTGTCTTACAAAAGAACCGTCTCCATGTCTTGCAAAAGAAAGGACTCACCATGGACTGGTATCCTTTGCTTAATTCCCTGAGGATCGCGGCGATCAGCAGCGTGATCGTATTCTTCCTCGGGATTTGCGCAGCCTATTACATCGCAAAGACACCGCGCGTGATAAAGGGCATCCTCGATGTCATCTTCACGCTCCCGCTGGTGCTCCCGCCCACCGTTGTAGGCTACATTTTACTGAGAATACTGGGACCCAGACGCTTTTTCGGCGCCTGGTTTTTTGAAGTGTTCGGACTGAAGCTCACGATGCAGTGGTGGTCGGCGATATTTGCGACGACTGTGGTCATTTTCCCGCTGATGTACAGGACCGCGAGAGGGGCATTTGAGTCGTTTGACGAGACTCTCGCATACGCGGGGCAGACGCTCGGTCTCAGCAATACATACATTTTCTGGCGGATCAGGATGCCTTACTGCAGGCAGGGGATCATCGCAGGCAGTGTGCTCGCTTTTGCGCGTGCGCTCGGTGAATACGGCGCGACGAGTATGATCTGCGGGTACACTCCCGGGAAGACCGCTACCGTTTCTACAACTGTCTACCAGCTCTGGCGGACCAACGACGACTCTCTGGCGATAAAATGGGTGCTTATAAATATCGCGATATCCGCGGCTGTGCTGCTCACGATCAATCTGCTCGAGCGGAACGATTACTTTAAGAACCGTAAAAAAGCTGCTGTCAGGTAGTTTTTTATGAGAAAGGAGGCGGCGTAAGATGTCCCTGACCGTTGATATAGAGAAAAAACTGGGTTCCTTTATACTGAAAGTCAGTTTCGAGACGGGCAATGAATCCGTATCTCTCCTCGGGGAGTCAGGCTGCGGAAAGAGCATGACGCTTAAATGCATCGCAGGCATCGAAAAGCCCGACAGAGGGCGGATCGTGCTGGACGGACGCGTACTGTTCGACTCGGAAAAAGGCATTGACCTGCCGCCGCAGGAGCGCAGGGTGGGTTATCTGTTTCAGGAAGGCGCGCTGTTTCCCAATATGTCGATCCTGGACAATGTGATCTGCGGGATCAGAGAGAAAAGCGCTAAGCGGGAAAAGGAAAAGACCGCGCGCGAAATGCTGGCGCGGATGCATCTGTCCGATACGGAGAAACGCAGGCCCGACAGTCTCTCGGGAGGACAGCGGCAGAGAGCTGCGCTCGCGCGGATACTGGTAAACAAACCTGAGATATTGCTGCTCGATGAGCCTTTTTCGGCGCTGGACGCGCATCTGCGCTTTGAACTGGAAAGAGTTGTGAGCGATACGATACGGGAGCTGAAAAAGCCCGCGATCCTCGTTTCACACAACCGCGACGAAGCATTCCGTATCACGGATAAGATAGCGATAATGAAGGACGGCGCGATCGAAACGGTCGGCGAGCGCCACAGCGTTTTTGCCGATCCGCAGACCGTGTATGCCGCGAGGATGACCGGCTGCAAGAATGTAGCGGCGGCTTATGTATCGGAAAGACACGGGGACGGTTCTTTTGTCTCCGGTGCTGACAGACAGAGGGACGGTTCTTTTGTCTCCGGTGCTGAAAGACAGAGAGACGGTTCTTTTGTCTCTGAGTCTGAAGACCAAAGAACCGTCCCCATGTCTTCGATATATGTTCCCGACTGGGGGATAGAGCTTACTGTTCCGCGCTCCGATAAGCCCGTAAATGCGGTCGGTATCAGGATGCACGACATCATTCTGGGCCGCGGAGATACAAACGAATTTTGCTGCAGGGTCGAAGAAGAGATCGAGAATCCTTTTTCGTATACGATCATGGTAACGCCCAACAGACATGAGGATGGTTCTTTTGTCTGCGGTGTCATTCAGGCAAAAGAACCGTCCCTATGTCTGCCGCTCGGAGTGGAGGCGGACAAACCGGCCTGGGAGGCGGCCCGTGCGGAAACCGTTACCATACACATTCCGCCCGAAAATGTGTTATTACTGAGATGAGAATCGAGGAAAAAATGAGAAAAGTTCGTGTTGAAGATGCTGTCGGCCTGACATTATGCCACGACATCACAAAAATGGTCGACGGATTCAAAGGTCCAGCGTTTAAGAGAGGTCATGTCATCCGCGAGGAGGATATTGAGGAACTCTTGAATATCGGCAAAAAGACCGTATTTATCTGGGAAGAGAATGCCGGCGAGCTGCATGAGGAGGACTGCGCCCTGCGAATGGCCGCGATGGCGCCCGTCGAGGGAGCGCATTATACCGCGCCGTCCGAAGGCAAGGTGCTGTTGATCGCCGATACGGACGGCATGTTCAGGGTCGATACGGAGCTGCTCACTGATATAAATTCGATCGGAGACCTCACGATCTCCACACTTCCCGATCATTTCCCTGTGAAAAAAGGCGACAGGCTGGCATCCATGAGGATCGTGCCTCTGGTGACGCAGGAGGAGCAGATCATTAGCGCCGAGAAAATGTGTGACGGCAGAAAACTGCTCAATCTGCGGACTTACCATGAGCGCAGGACCGGAGTCATCATCACGGGTTCGGAGGTTTACAGCGGCCGCATTAAGGACAAATTCGAACCGGTAGTCAGAGCGAAGCTGGCGAAATACCCCGGTGAGATCGTGGGAGTGACGATCTGCGACGACGACCTCGATATGATCGTGAGTGAGGCGAAAAAGCATCTCGACAGGGGAGCCGATTTCCTGATATTTACCGGCGGAATGAGCGTCGATCCGGACGATATCACTCCGACCGCCATCAGGCAGTTGGGTGCCGGGATAATAACGCACGGAGTGCCCGCGCAGCCCGGCAATATGACTCTGGTCGCATATCTGGGCGACATACCGGTACTCGGAGTTCCCGGAGCCGCGATCAGCCTGCCGACGACCATTTTTGACGTGCTCCTGCCGCAGATATATGCCGGCGACAGGCTCACGAAACAGGACCTGATCCGTTTGGGAGACGGCGGCCTCTGCCGCATGTGCGAGACCTGCCATTTCCCTACATGTACATTTGGGAGGTACTAGGGAATGAGCCTCCGTTGTTTGGAGGCTCACCTTGAGTTTGCTCAGTAAAAACGCGAACGGGTTAACGCGTTTTTACTAAACGAAAGGCAGCCGGAGGGCTGTTCCCGGTCACGCCGAGGTATTTTCGAGGCTGTGACTTCCTTGTGTATTCCCGAGGCTGTGACTTCCTTGTGTATTCCCGAGGCTGTGACTACCTTGTGTATTCCCGAGGCTGTGACTTCCTTGCATAATCTCCTTAACCATCGATTCGGCATACCCCATAATAGTGTTTCTCAAATCATACGGGAGTGCTATGATAGTACCGTTGACCGATATAACTGTCATATTTTCGAATAGGAGACCGATATGAAGAAAACACTCATGCTTATACTGTTTGCCATTCTTCTTTCAGCCTGTACCGGGTATAACGAATCGAAGTATATAACGGAAGGCAGCATGGGCTACGAGCTCTCGAGCAGCCGCAGTGAGGCGATGGCTAGGGAATATTTCTGGGACGGGGACGAAAACAATACCGTGATAGATGTTCCCGCCGAACTCTCGGACGGCACCCCCGTCAGAAAGCTGGGCGGCTTCATCGGGATCGGAGTTCCCGCAAGTTTTGAGATAAAATATGATGAGGCAATCGATACGGAAACGGTCACCGGAAGCGCGGTCACCGTGAACGATGCGGAAAACACTGATGACGGAAAAGAAGAGACCGCTGTCGTGTATAAGGATATCGTATTTACCGTAAATGTCGGCAGGAATATTACGAAAATGGGTGTCATGAACGAATACAACATTTGCTATAATATCACCTCGCACGGCATAAGACAGGATGACGGCACGGTGCTCGTTTACCGTCCGACGCTGTATTTTAACGTTGCTCCGCTGAATACCGCGTTTTATGCCGAGGACGGTATTCTGTACAAAAGAGATACGGGTGAGCCGGTAATGACGAGACAGGATTAGCAGTCTCGCAGCTGAGTTATCTGTGAGGCGCTAACGGGACGGGACTTAACACTCATATAAGGAGAGATCACAGTAATTTAAACGGGGAGAACATAAATATGGATAAGACATATAAGGCCGCGGTGATAACAGTCAGTGACGGATGCCACAGGGGCGAGCGCACGGATACGAGCGGCCCCGCGCTGTGCGAGATCGTAAGGAGTATGGGGTATGAGGTCGCGCATATAGCGATAGTGCCCGATGAAAAGGATCTGATCCGTGACGAGCTGCTCAAATGCTGCGATACGCTCGGGATCAATCTGGTGCTGACCACCGGAGGTACCGGTTTCGCAAAAAGAGATGTGACTCCCGAAGCCACGACAGAGGTCATCGAGCGCGAGACACGCGGGATACCCGAGGCCATGCGCGCCGCCAGCATGCAGATCACGCCACACGGGTGCCTCTCACGCGGCGTTGCGGGGATCAGGGGATGTTCGCTTATCATCAATCTGCCGGGCAGCGAGAAAGGCGCGAGGGAGAATTTCGAGGCGGTCAAACCGGCGATCGGGCATGCTCTTAAGATGATCGCATCGGACGGTTCGGCAAACTGCGCGGGCGTCTGAGATAAAAAACTTTGAACCCGTCAGGCAAATGATCGGGAATACGACAACAGGAAGAAAACGAAATGCTGGACAGATTCGGCAGGGAAATAACATATTTGCGAATGTCGGTGACAGAGCAGTGCAATCTGCGCTGTCGCTATTGTATGCCCGTAAACGCCGATCGTACGAAGGGCAGCGGCGGATGTACATCGGCTGACTGTGACGGTGAGCTTTGCGGAGGAGACGGCGCCGGAACAGGCATGCTTACACCGGACGAGATGATCACGGCCGTACGCGCGGCTGCGTCTCTCGGGATAAAAAAGATCCGCATCACCGGAGGCGAGCCTCTCATCAGGCATGATATAGTTTCCATCTGTGAGCGTACGACGGCGGTTCCCGGGATAGACGAGGTCTGCATAACGACCAACGGACTGCTGCTGAAAAAATACTCGAAGGAGCTGGCGGCAGCGGGCGTAAGGCATGTGAATATCAGTCTGGATACGCTGGATGCGAAGAAGTATGAATATATCACAGGACAATGCGATTGTCCGTATGCTTCAAAGAGCAGCCGGGGCGGAGCAGAGGTGGGTGCAGAGATGACAGGCACCGGCAACAGGATCGGATGCCCCGCGGCAGCAGCCGGTCCCGAACGCGTACTGGCCGGACTGGAGGCAGCACTTGCCGCCGGCTATGAAAAGATTAAGATAAATACCGTGCTCATCGGCGGTTTTAACGATGACGAGGCGGAGGCTCTCGCAGGGCTTACGCTCAGATATCCCATAGATGTGCGTTTTATCGAACTGATGCCGATGATGGGCGGCGTATTCGGCCCGGAGGCATATATTTCCGCGGACGAAGTGTTAAAACGCCTTAAAGGCCTCGAAAAAGCCCCTGACGACGGAGTGGCGAGAATGTACCGCCTGCCCGGAGCAAAGGGCGGCATAGGCCTTATAAGCCCCGTAAGCGCCCATTTCTGTGCGGAGTGCAGCAGGCTTCGCCTTACGGCCGACGGACGGCTAAAACCCTGCCTGCATTCGAGAGAAGAGTATTCTATAAGGGGACTCGACGAGACGGGGATGAGAGCCCGCATGGAGGAAGTCATACTTGCCAAGCCCGAGATGCATCCGAGACTCTCATATGACTCTTTGTCGGAGGCCGGGCGCAGCATGAACAGGATCGGAGGATAATACAGAGCGTGAAAATACTGGTTTTAAACGGCAGTCCCAAGAAAAAGAGCGACACGATGAGGCTCACCGGCGCTTTTCTTAAGGGACTCAATAAAAACAACGAACACGAAGTAAATATCATAAATGTCATAGACAGTGACATCGCGCCCTGCAGAGGGTGCTTCGGATGCTGGCAGCAGTCGGACGGTCACTGCACGATCGATGACGATCAGAACCGGATACTCGATCTGTACCGCGAGAGCGATGTGATAATCTGGAGCTTTCCGCTCTATTGCTACGGCATGCCTTCGCATTTAAAGGCAGTACTGGACCGTACGACCCCGCTGGTCAAACTGAAAATGGTACAGCTCCCCGACGGAACGGTTCGTCACGAACCTCTCGTTGATTTTTCGCGGATCCGGACATTGGTGATCTGCGGCTGCGGATTCCCGAACTGGGACGGCAATTTCGACGCCATGAAGCTGATGTGCAAAAACTGTTTCGGTGATCCGGAGATCGTCTGCGTGCCCGAGACTCCGCTGCTCAATGTACCTGCGGCAGCAGTCGTCGCCGACCCGCTGCTCGCGCGTTTTGAGCAGGCGGGAGAGGAATACGCCGCATCGCTTACACTCTCCACGGAAACGATAGCAGCGCTCGAGAAACCCATGATATCTGCAGAAGAGTACATCCGAAACGTGAACGGGCAGTAAAATGCCGTTTTTCTTAAAGAAAATACTGGAAATGCGCAGTGATTTCGGATAAAATATATATGTAGGATGCATATGTGTTTTTGAAATCTGTTTTATGACATGACCGCGTTGGGAGGTGCCGTATGATAGAGAAGCTTGAAGGCGATTTTACGCATTTTGATGACAGGGGTAAAGTTAAGATGATCGATGTCGGCGATAAGCCGAAGAGTGACAGGAGAGCGGTAGCCGCAGCCACCGTTCTGATCAATCAGGAAACTTATGACCTGATCCGCAGCGGCGGCACCAAAAAGGGCGACGTTCTGACGGTCGCGCAGTTGGCGGGCATCATGGGAGCAAAGCATACCTCCGATCTGATCCCGATGGCGCATCTGGTCAATATCAACAGTGTGGAGATGAGGCTCCGCCTGAACGAGGAGAAGTGCGAGGTGGATATCGAAGCCGCCGTTTCATGCTTCGGCAGGACCGGAGTTGAGATGGAAGCGCTGACTGCGGTATCGATCGCTGCGCTCACGGTCTATGATATGTGCAAATCGATCCAGCGCGATATAAAGATCACCGACATCCGCCTGCTGGCAAAGACCGGCGGCGTGCACGGAGATTATACCGCGGAAGAGTGAAATAATCCGGTGCCTGTCACCATAAGACAAAGGGGACGGTTCTTCTGTCTGCGAAATGTGCAGACAGAAGAACCGTCCCCTTGTCTTTCGTGTATTCACTGTATGTTGTTCACATCGTAAGGTGTAGCCTGATATACGTAGTAGTTCAGCCAGTTCGAATACATTGTATTGCAATGGGCGCGCCAGGAGAGTATCGGCTTTTTCTCCGGATCGTCACCGGGATAGTAGTTTTTCGGGATCTCGATCGGCAGTCCTTTGTCCAGGTCGCGGTGATACTCGGAATCGAGCGTCATGCGGTCGTATTCGAGGTGACCGAAAACGAATATCTGACGGCCCTCCTTTGCCATAGCGATGCAGATGCCGGCTTCGTCGGAATCAGCGAGGACCTTGAGCTCGGGATGATTTCTGATCTCCTCGGGATCGACCGTGGTATGGCGGCTGTGCGGGATGTAGAATATATCGTCAAAGCCTCTTACGAATGGCTCCTTGCGGTTGTGCACGGTATGTTCGAACACGCCGAACATCTTCTTGGGCAGGGCGATCTTATTTATGCCGTAATGATAGTAAACACCGGCCTGCGCGCCCCAGCATATATGCAGAGTGGAGGTAACGTTTGTTTTCGACCATTCCATGATGGAGCAGAGCTCGTCCCAGTAGGCGACCTCCTCGAAGGGCATCTGCTCGACGGGAGCGCCCGTGATGATCAGTCCGTCGAACTTTTTACCCTTGATGTCGTCAAAGGTCAGATAGAACTGGTCGAGATGCGATTTCGCGGTATTCTTGCCGACGTAGGTGGATGTCGTAAGGAACGTCATGTTCACCTGCAGCGGCGTATTCGACAGAGACCTCAGCATCTGGACCTCGGTGGCCTCTTTCAGGGGCATCAGGTTCAGGATCGCGATCTCCAGCGGACGGATATCCTGCGTCATTGCGCGGTTTTCGTCCATCATGAAGATATTTTCCTCTTCCATTATTTTCTTTGCGGGAAGATCGTTCTGAACTCTGATAGGCATGCTGTGTTTCTCCGTTTCTTTAATGTGTAAAACGCAAGGACAGGATTGCCCTTGCGCCTTGATATACGTTATCTAATAAAAAATGCTTTTTGTCAAGTCTTTACAGGGAAATAAGACATTGCCGGCCTTACTCGGTCATCTTCAGGAAATCCTCCTCGGTGATTATAGGTACGCCGAGTTCCTTTGCCGTTTTATTCTTTGACGAGCCGGAAGTGATGTCGTTGTTGATGAGGTACGACGTTTTCGCGGTGACCGAGCCCGTTACCTTGCCGCCGCGGGCCTCGATGTATTCCTTGAGCTCATTGCGGTTGGCAAAATGCTCTACCGAACCGGTGATGACGAATACTTTGCCGTCGAGTTCGTTTGACGCTGCTTCCTCCTTTTCAAACGTAAGGAGCGTGACCATCTCCCTGTACATCTCCAGGTTTTTCGGGTCGGCGAAATAATCCGTAAATGACCGCGCCAGAACCTCGCCTATGCCTTCGATGCTCATGAGCTCATCGGCGGTAAGCTGCGGGATGCGTTCCGGATCGTCGGAAATATAACGACAGATCACCTTGGCGTTGGCGAGACCGATATTCGGTATGCCGAGTGAATAAATGAGACGGGCGAGGGTAGTGGTGCGCGCGGTCTCAATGGCTGCGAGCAGGTTGTCGCGGCTCTTTTCCTTGAATCCGTCCATCGACGCGATGCGGTCCGCATGGTCCTTCAGTCTGAAGAAATCGGGCATGCTGTGGATCAGGCCTTCACCGATCAGTTTTTCAATCGTGGCCTCGGAGAGACCGTCGATATTCATGGCGTCACGCGCGGCCATGTGAGTGAAGAGCCCGAGCTGCTTTGCGGCACAGCCGGGATTCTCGCAGTACAGGGTGCGCACGCCGTTCTCATCATGGATGTTTGTAGGCGCGCCGCAGACGGGGCAGACGGCGGGAGGCTCGGCAGAACCGCTCCTCGTGAGATTCTCCGAGATCTGCGGGATGATCATGTTTGCCTTATAGACTTTTATGCGGTCACCGATGCCGAGCGCGAGTTCCTCAACGATGCTGACATTATGCACGCTCGCGCGCGAAACGGTGGTGCCTTCGAGCTCAACGGGTTCAAATATGGCTACGGGATTGATAAGTCCGGTACGTGAGGGCGACCATTCTATCTCGGTGAGAGTGGTCTCGGCCTCCTCATCGGCCCATTTGAACGCGATGCCGTCCCTGGGGAACTTGGCAGTGCGTCCGAGTGACTGACCGTAGGCGATGTCGTCGTAAATCAGTACGAGACCGTCGGAAGGGAAGTCGTTCGAGGCGATGCGCTGCGAGTATCTCTCAACCTCCGCGGCAACGTCATCGGCTGTCACAAGGCTGCGCTCAACCACGTCAAAACCGAGTGAAGCCAGATAGTCGAGCTGCTCGTGGCGGTACGCGAAGCCGTCGGGTCTGCCCTCGGCAGGCTCGCTCATCGAGATCAGGGCAAACGCGTACAGATACACGCTGCGCTTTACGGTAACGGAGCTGTCGAGCTGGCGGACCGAGCCGCTGCACAGATTCCTGGGATTTTTATATTTGGCGTCGGCCTCGGGTATCGAGGCATTGATCTTTTCAAAATCGGAATAGCGGATAACGGCCTCACCGCGCAGGATGAGTTCACCCTTGTACGCGATGCGCAGCGGCACATTCTTAAATACCTTCGCGTTAGGCGTGATGACTTCGCCGATCTCGCCGTTTCCGCGGGTGACTGCTTTTACGAGTTCGCCGCCCGAATACGTGAGAACGATCGTGAGTCCGTCCATCTTCCAGGAGAGAAGACCTGCATGTCCGCCGAGCCAGCTGCCAAGTTCCTCGCGGGACTTGGTCTTGTTGAGGCTCAGCATGGGCGAAGCATGGCGCTCCTTGGGCAGCTCCGAGAGTACCTCGTAGCCGACCGTGTGAGTGGGGCTGCCCGCGAGAACTATGCCTGTCTCATCCTCGAGAGCCTTGAGCTCGTCGTATAATCTGTCATATTCGAAATTACTGATTATTTCCCGGTCTTCCTGCTCGTAGGCTCTTGCTGCCCGGGAAAGAAGCTCTGTCAGTTCTGTTATGCGCTGTTTTTTCTCTTCTGTATTCATATCTGTTCTCCGCTGTTTTTCCTGATTTTCCCCGGTGCGGGTTCGCTGCGTCCGGATTTGCGCGGCCGGTGCCCGGTCTGTCGGATCGGGGGGATGAGTGTTCGTAAACGGTATGTTTGGCTGCGGAACGTTCCTCGCGCCTGTGCGACGAGCGGTTTTCTTCACCGTCGCCGTCATACTCGACGGGAGCGTTGCTTGAATGCGCGATCAGCTCCTTAAGTCCTGCGAGCTCCTGCTCGGTGACATTGCGGTAGGTGCCGGTCTTTAATCTGCCGAGAGAGATGTTCATGATCCTGACTCTCTGCAGCGAGCGCACGCGGTAGTCGAGCGCCTCGCACATGCGGCGGATCTGGCGGTTCAGGCCCTGGGTCAGGATGATCCTGAACGTGAATTTGTCTATCTGCTCAATGGTGCAGGGACGTGTGACGGTATCGAGGATCGGCACTCCCGAACTCATCCTGTCGAGGAAATCGGGGGTGATCTCTTTGTTCACGTGCACGATGTATTCCTTTTCGTGGAAGTTGCCCGCGCGCAGGATCTTGTTGACTATATTGCCGTCGTTGGTCAGCAGAATAAGCCCCTCGGAGTCCTTGTCGAGACGCCCGATGGGGAAAATGCGCTTGCTGTAGCTGATGAAATCGATGATATTGTCGGGATCCCTGCGGTCAGTCGTGCAGACAATGCCGCGCGGTTTGTTAAAGGCGATGAGTATGAGGTCCTCGTTGCGGGTGATCTCTTTGCCCTTAAACGCAACCGTCTGGCTGGGAAGAACCTTGCTTCCCATAAGTGCCGGCGCTCCGTCGATCGTTACGAGACCGGCCTCGACCGCCGCATCCGCCTCGCGTCTGGAACAGACGCCCGAATCGGCGAGAAATTTATTGATCCTGATGCCGTCGGCCTGATCGGTCGGGGCTTTGAACATGTCCTTTTTTGCTTTCATGATACTCCTTTCGGACTGCATCTCTGCATTCCTTTTTAAGTAAATCTAATCATATCATTATCGGTGGTCGTCTGCAAGCGGGAGACCTTATCGCAATTGTGTATAAATTCAGGCTTGAAACGATAAGTTTTGTAAAAATTTCCGCTTGCATCCTGAAACTGCTTGTGCTAAAGTATTATTTAATTTTAGAGCGCTAAAGTGCTAAACTGAAAAGGAGGAGAATATCTATGGAAAAGAAAGATATCGATTGGGGAAATCTCAGTTTCGGTTACATCAAGACCGACAAGAGATTCGTTTCGAATTTCAAGAACGGTGCCTGGGATGAGGGTACCATGACCGATGACGCTATGGTCTGCATCAGCGAGTGCGCAGGCGTTATCCAGTACGCACAGACAGTTTTCGAGGGCCTTAAGGCTTATACCACCGAGGATGGACACATCGTTTGCTTCAGACCCGATCTGAACGCGGCACGTATCGAAGAGTCTGCCAAGCGCCTTGAGATGCCCGTTTTCCCCAAGGAGAGATTCCTTGAGGCCGTTGACGAGGTCGTTAAGGCCAACGCGGCATATGTTCCCCCTTACGGCAGCGGCGCCACATTCTATCTGCGTCCCGTTATGTTCGCATCGAGCGCGGTTATCGGCGTTAAGCCCGCTGAGGAGTATCAGTTCAGAATTTTCGGTACTCCCGTAGGACCTTACTTCAAGGGCGGCGCTAAGCCCATCACGATCAAGGTCAGTGATTTTGACCGTGCGGCACCCAACGGAACAGGCCACATCAAGGCAGGCCTTAACTACGCGATGAGCCTTCATGCGATCGTTACCGCCCACAACGAGGGTTATGCCGAGAACCTGTATCTCGATCCCAAGACCAGGACTAAGGTTGAGGAGACCGGCGGAGCCAACTTCCTGTTCGTAACAAAGGACAATAAGGTCGTTACTCCCAAGTCGACCAGTATCCTTCCTTCGATCACACGCCGTTCGCTCGTTCAGGTTGCAAAGGAGTATCTCGGGCTCGAGGCAGAGGAGAGAGAGATCACTCTCGAAGAGGTTAAGGATATGGCAGAGTGCGGACTTTGCGGTACCGCAGCGGTTATCTCACCTGTAGGCAAGATCGTGGATCACGGCAAGGAGATCGCTTTCCCGAGCGGCATGGAGAAGATGGGACCGATCACCCAGAAGCTCTACGACACACTTACCGGCATCCAGATGGGCCGCATCGAAGGTCCTGCGGGCTGGGTTCACAAGATCATGTAATTATACAAGGTGCCTGTCACCATATGACAGGCACCTTTTTTTCATTTTCCGCAAAATTCAGTAATATCTTCATGTTAATTGATTAGAGCGCCGCCGCGCTTTTTTTTATATTATTTTCAGGAGGAGCTTGCCATGGGACCTATTGCACCTAAAGACCCGGTCAGACAGCGGGAGTTTTTCTATATAATGCTCGAAAAGGAGATATCGTCGGCACCCTCGCCCCAGGGCGGCGGAGTCTGCTCCATATATGAGAATGACGAGCGGCTGGTGACGGCGGCAAAAATAGTCGGCAATGTCACCGATGAGTCGATGCTGCAGATGCTGCGTTCCGTTGCGGATTTCAGGAAGCTGGTCTACGGTGTCGGTGTTTCGATCATGTGCTCCGGGGTCGATAAATGCAATTTCGCGTTCCAGATGTACGGAAAGACGGATCCGTATCACTCGGGCACCACGTTGAGGCGCGAGATCACCACGGACGGTTCCGAGTATCTGATACCTTTTGACGAGGCGGAATGGAAGGATGACGACGACATACCCGGGCAGATCAGGTTCGAGTTCGCAAAGCACGGATTCCTGGCTACGGTCAATGTCAGACTTTTCCTTAATGACGGATATACGGCGCCTCCTTTTGAGGAGCCCGAACCGATAGATCTTAACGCACCCGGATTCAGGGACATGATCGCAAAGTCACTGGTATCGGCAGGCAGCAACGGCAGACTCAAAAAGGTCATCGAACGCGCAGAGGCGGGAGAGGACCTGACGATAGCTTTCATAGGAGGCTCGATCACCCAGGGAGCGGGCGCTACGCCCATTCATACAGAGTGCTACGCGAGAAAGGCTTTCGAGAGCTTTGAACAAAAATATATGAAGGGCGGCAAGGCGACATTTATTAAGGCCGGAGTCGGAGGTACGTCCTCGGAGCTCGGCATCGTCCGCTATGACCGTGACGTGCTGGCGAACGGAAAGCACAGCCCCGACCTGGTGGTTATCGAATTTGCGGTAAACGATGCCGGTGACGAGACCGGAGGCGACTGCTTCGAGGGACTTTTAAGGACGGTGCTCAACAGTCAGAATCACCCGGCCGTGATACTGATATTCTCGGTATTTACGGGCGGCTATAATCTCGAGGACCGCCTGATCCCGATAGGCGAGCATTACGGAGTGGCCATGACCAGCGTGAAGCGCGCGGTTATGCCCCAGTTCTCCCTTACGAAGGCTGAGGGCAGGGTCGTTCCCAAATACAGGTTTTTCTACGATTCTTATCATCCTACGAATATAGGTCACATGATCATGGCCGAGTGTATCGGTTATCTTATTGACGCGGCTGCGGCAGACCGTTCGGAGGATAAGGATACGGATTTTACAAATTTTCCGCCGCTTCGCAGCGACGATTTCGAAGGCGTGCATTTTATAGACAGGGCGGAGAACACGTTCGGCGCGATGATCTCGCACGGCGATTTTGACGATAACGATCCGGTGCTGCAGCAGTGTGAGATGAATATGGATCCGATGACCACACCGAGGTTCCCGTTCAACTGGATGCACGAGTCGGGCAGCAGGCCGTTCGAGATGGAAGTGACCTGCAGGAGACTGCTGATCGTTACCAAGGACGAATCGGATATCAGAGTCGGACGGGCGGACATTTATGTCGATGGGAAATTCATAAAGACAGTCGATCCGCATGAGATCGGATGGTGCCACTGCAATTCGCAGATCATCATAAGGGAGAAAGAAAGCGCAAAGCATCACATTGAGGTGAGGATGCACGAGGGCGACGGGGATAAGCAGTTTACGATCCTCGGATTCGGTATAGTTGTATAGGCGTTTTAATAAGACATGGGAGGTATTTATTCGGTATGATCACAGAAGAAAGGCTGAACGAGTACAGGGAGAGAGCGACGGCTCTTGTTCAGGAGATGACCCTCGAGGAGAAGGTTTTTCAGCTGAGGCATTACGCTCCGGCTATAGAGAGACTCGGCATTCCGGCATACAATTACTGGAACGAGGCACTGCACGGCGTGGCCCGTGCCGGCGTTGCTACGGTATTTCCGCAGGCTATCGGCATGGCGGCTTCGTTTGACGAGAATATGATCGGCGAGGTGGCCGAGACCGTTTCCACCGAGGGCCGCGGCAAGTACAACGCGCAGTTCAAGTACGGCGATCATGACATATACAAGGGACTGACCTTCTGGGCTCCCAATATCAATATTTTCCGCGATCCCCGCTGGGGCCGCGGTCATGAGACCTACGGAGAGGATCCTTATCTGACTTCGAGGCTCGGCGTGGCGTTCGTTAAGGGCATTCAGGGCGATGACGACAAATACCTGAAGGCTGCGGCATGCGCGAAGCATTTTGCGGTGCATTCGGGTCCCGAGAGCTTAAGGCACAGCTTTGACGCGAGATGCTCGGAGCAGGACCTGCGCGAGACTTATCTTCCCGCGTTTAAGGCACTCGTTACCGAGGCGGGCGTTGAGGCTGTCATGGGCGCGTACAACCGCACCAACGGCGAGCCCTGCTGCGCGAGCAAGCGGCTGCTGATCGACATCCTCCGCAAGGAGTGGGGCTTCAAGGGCCACGTGACCTCCGACTGCTGGGCGATCAAGGATATCAACGAGAATCACTGCGTGACCTCCACACCCGAGGAGAGCGTTGCGCTGGCGGTCAACAACGGCTGCGATCTCAACTGCGGCGATATATTCCAGTATCTGATCAAGGCTGTCGATGAGGGACTTACCTCCGTTGACGTGATCGACGAGGCGCTGATCAGGGTGCTCACCACGAGGATGAAGCTCGGTCTCTTTGACGCGCCCGAGGGCAATCCTTACGCTTCGATCGATTACTCACAGGTCGATACGCCCGAAGCGCGCGCACTCAACCTTAAGGTCGCAAAGGAGTGCATCGTACTCTTAAAGAATGAAAACAACTTACTTCCGATCGACGCGAAGTCAATAAAGACGATCGGCGTGATCGGACCGAACGCGGACAGCAGAAAGGCGCTCGTGGGCAACTACGAGGGTACTTCGTCCGAATATATCACGGTACTCGAGGGCATCAGGCATGAGGCCGAGGAGGCGGGAGTCAGGGTATTTTACTCTGAGGGCTGCCATCTCTACAAAGAAAAGATGTCGGGACTCAGCAAAAAGAACGACCGTCTCGCCGAAGTTAAGGCAGTCTGCGAGCAGAGCGACATCGTTGTGCTGTGCATGGGTCTGGACGCGACTCTCGAAGGCGAAGAGGGCGATACCGGCAATGAATACGGCAGCGGCGACAAGCCGAACCTCAAGTTCCCCGGATATCAGCAGCTTATCATGGATACCGCGGCAGAGTGCGGCAAGCCCGTTGTACTCGTAGTGCTGTCGGGCAGCGCGCTGGCACTGGACAGCGCGGCAGAGTCGATCCCCGCGATCCTGCAGGGTTGGTACCCCGGCGCGCAGGGCGGAAAGGCGATAGCCGAGATCCTGTTCGGCAAGGCATGCCCCGGCGGAAAGCTTCCGCTCACATTCTACAGCGAGAACAATTCACTGCCCGGTTTCACCGACTATTCGATGAAGAACCGCACATACCGCTACATGGTAGAGGATCCGCTCTATCCGTTCGGATACGGACTCAGCTACACGACCTTTGACAGGAGCGTAAAGGATATCCGCAAGAACGGCGCCGCGGTTTCGGGAACCGTTGAATTTGCGGATGGCGATGAGCTCGAGATCGAAGTGGAGCTTAAGAATACCGGCAAATACGAGGGCGGCGTGACCGTGCAGGCGTATGTTGAGTACGGATTTGAGGATGCCCCTGTCAGACAGCTGAAAGGCTTAAAGAAGCTCTATCTGGCGCCCGGCGAGAGCAAAAAGACCACGGTTAAGCTGGATGCCGCAGCATTCTCGCTCTATGACAGGGCAGGAGAGCTGAAGCTCAATAAGGGCAGCTACAAAGTATATCTCGGCGATTCACAGCCCGATGAGCTGAGCCGCAGGCTTACAGGCCAAAAGTGCGATTCTGTGAGCGTTGAAGTAAAGTAAAAAATATCTTGTAAAATACGGAGATCAATGATAGAATGGAAACTGAAAGATAAAGCACGGTTTCCACATTGGTCTCCTTTTTCTTTTGCAAAGCAGGTGAATGTATGAAAGACGAAAAAGAACTTAAGATCAAGGTCGCGGAAGCGGCTATGAAGGCCTTTAACGAAAAAGGCGTGAAATTCAGGATGGATGATGTGGCCAATATGCTGCAGATGAGCAAGAAAACCCTGTACAAGCTCTACGACAGCAAGGAAAAGCTGATACTCAAAGCCGTAGATCTCGGCTTCGGGGCAGTTATGGAGAAAAAACAGGCCATCATCGACGATCCCGATCTGGGCATGGTAGAGAAGATCAAACGCGTGATCATCGCCATTCCCGACAGATACCAGACCATGGACTGGAGAAGGCTCTACGAGTTCCGTGATTCCTTCCCCGAGGCCTATGAGAGGATACAGTTTTATCTCCAGAACAACTGGGAAGGCACGATCGACCTGGTCAAAAAGGGGATAGAGCAGGGGCTTATCAGAGACATCAACATCACGGTATTCAGATGCATGCTGGAGAGCGCGTTCCAGAGCTTTATCGGCAATACGGCGCTGATCGACGCGGGTGTGAGTTACGATGACGCTCTCAATACCATGATCGATATCGTTATGACGGGCATCGTCACAGAGAAGGGTGCAAAAAGCAAATAATGCCGCAGGCATAATAATGTGGAGGTTTACTTATGAAGGAAATATCGGCAAAGCAGGAGAAGCGCAATCTGATCTTTTACCCTTTGGGTACCGTAGGCAGGGATATGATCTATTCCCTGTTCACAAACTATATCATGCTCTTTATCCTGTACACCAGGAATCTTACGGATGCGCAGCTGGGCGCGGTTACGGCGATCATGGTCGCTGCGCGCGTATTTGACGCGCTGAACGATCCGATCATGGGCAACATCATCGAGCGTACGCGCTCAAAGTGGGGCAAGTTCAAGCCCTGGCTGCTGATCGGCATCATCTCGACCTGCGTGGTCGTTTACCTGGCGTTCAACACCAACCTTGACGGCTGGAACTTTATCTGGTTCTTCGGCATCATTTATTTCATGTATTCGATAACCTATACGATGCATGATATCTCATACTGGGGCATGGTTCCCGCGCTGTCTTCCGATGGCGACAAGCGTAATTCGTTTACCGCGAGGGCGACCCTGTTCGCCGGCATCGGCGGCACACTGGCATCGCTGCTGATCCCCATTTTCACCGCGGGACAATATGCTCTGGGCGGCACGACCCGTATCGCGTACGGACGCATCGCGCTGGTTATCTGCATTCTCACTCCTCTGTTCATACTGTTTACGCTGTTCGGCGTACGTGAGAACAGAGAGGATATGAAGACCGAGGCTCCGAAGGTCAGCTTCAAAAAGATCATCAAGACCATCGGCGGCAACGATCAGCTCCTCTGGATCTGCCTTATCTTCCTGATCCAGCAGATCGGAAACGGCATCGTACTCGGCGGCGTTGGCGCGAACTACATTTACTTTGAGTTCGGATATGAGGGCGGTCTCTACGGAACCTTCCAGACCGTCGGACTTGCGGCTACGGCACTGCTGATGATATTTTATCCGGCCATCTCGAAAAAGTTCCACAGGCAGAAGCTCGTGCTCTATATGGGCATCATCGCGACTGTAGGCTATGCGATCCAGATCGCGGCCGGATTTATCCTTCCCGCGGAGATGTACAAGTTCTGGATACTTACGCTCGGCTTCATGGCAGCGAACCTCGGCCAGTACGGGCTGTACCTGATCATGATGATCTCGATCATCAATACGGTTGAGTACAATGAACTCAAGCACGGCACCAGAGACGAAGCTATCATCACCTCGATGAGACCCTTCCTTACGAAGCTTGCGAGCTCGTTCACGGTCATCATCACGACGGTTTCATATGTCATCTGCCGTGTAACGACCTACACAAACACGATATCGGACCTTGAAAAAGACGCCGAGAAAGGCCTGATCACGGCAGAGCAGAAGGCAGAGAGCATCGACGCGGTCGTTAAATCAGTTGCGAACGGACAGAAAAACGGCCTGCTCCTTGCGATGACCCTGCTTCCCTGCATCCTCATGCTGATCGCCTGCGTCCTCTACCGCAGGTTCTATAAGCTCGACGAGGAACGCTACGACGAGATCCGTGCTGAGATCGAAGCGAGAAAGAATGCATGATCGCTAAACGCAATTGAATAGAAGACATAAAGACATGGGGACGGTTCTTCTGTCTGCGAAGTGCGCAGACAGAAGAACCGTCCCCATGTCTTTACTCGTTGCAGTCTGCACCGACCCTTTGGCCGGAACCTAGAACTTAAACTCACCGGCAGCCGCCGCGAAGGGTCCCGGGAGGGCACCGATGCCGCGGTGGTTTCCGAAGAAATCGCTGTCGAACGTGATCGGTGTTCCGTCGGGATTCTCAAAGCGCTGCTCGGGCTCGAAGGCCTTGCCCAGAGTATCGGTGGTAATGATGTTTACGCTGAAGTCCTTCAGGAAATCATAAACGTTGGTGGTCAGAACCGGTCTGCCGTCTTTGCATTCCAGGCTGAAATCGATATGGTCGTTCGGATTGTTCAGATAAGTCGTATCGTGCTTACTGATGTTCGCTCCGTTGAAATACGCGTTGCCGCCGACCCAGACGGGCAGATGGCCGAAATGAGCCAGAGCCAGGGCGCCCATATTTGCGTCATCCTTGGTGTCGAAAGGCGCGTACCATTCCTCGTAGGAAGGAAAGATATCGAAGCATGCGGTGCCGACATGCTGGTAATCGTTGTTTTCCGGTGTCTTGGTATCGTCGGTAACAGGGTAGTGCTGCACGAAGATATTGTTGTAAATACGGTCGTCTCCGTGGAGTATCGTCATAAAGCCGGCTACCTCTGTCCTGTGACGGATGTGGTAAGGAGTGTAGCGGGGCTCACGCTGGCCGTTGATTATGCTGTCTACGCCCGAATTGATAAGTCCGAAGGAGCCGAGCATCAGATTATGGATGCAGGCGATACCTTCACTGGGCATAACCACTGAGGATTTTGACAGCAGAACGTTGTTGTCTATAAGTGTCGGGCCGTGGCCAACCTCGATGAACACATCGGTATTGAACATAGCGCCGCGTGCCTGTTCGACACCGTCGGGACGCTGATTGTCATGCATCAGATTCTGCGTGATACGCGCTCCCTGAGCCTCCCAGTCGCACCATACGCCCATGATGCAGTTATGGATATGGTTGCGGCGGATAGTCACGTCTATGGCAGCGTGAAGCTTGATGCCCGCGGTCTCTGCGCCGCCGAGCTGCTGCGAGGTGCAGATGTCATGGATATGACAGTCCTCGATGGTCGAGAAAACGCCGCCCATACGGCCTACGATACCGGTCTGCTCACAGTGATGGATATTGCAGCGGCGGACGATGTGACTGCCGACGCGCTCCTTGAGCCAGCCGTGATACTGACCGCGGCATACTGCGTCGCGCTCCATCTGGGTGGGGCTCTTTACGCGTCTGGTAGTGAAATACATGTCGTTTTCGGGATCCCTGTATTTTCCGAGTGAGATACCGCAGCAGCGGCTGTTGGATATCTCGCAGTCCTCGATGATCCAGCCTTTGCTCCAGTGAGGGCCGATCATGCCGTCCTGATAAGCTGCGGGAGGAGCCCAGGTGGTAGCTGCCTTTGTGATATTGAAACCGCTGACGGTTATATAGCCGACACCGTTCTTGGAAGGCATGAAGCAGTTGCGCCTGACAGTGATCTCGACCTTTTCGGCATTGGGGTCCGCGCCGCGGAAATTGGCGTAGAGAACGGTCTCGTCGCCGTCCTGCTCAGTGAACCATTTATACTTTGACGCCTCGGAGTTCCATGCGAAGGGATCAGCTTCGCCTTTGACGCATTCTTCAAGGCTGTCGCACTCATAGAGCATGCTGTCGTTGAGGAAAACGGAACCGGTATGCCTGATCTTGGGAGAGAAATACCAGTCGCCGAATACACGTGTGGTGTAGGGATTATATGAGCCAAATATGCTGTTCCCGACACGAACCGTCCAGACATCGCCCTCGTATCTGGTCCAGCCGGTGATCAGTTCCGCGCCCGTGATGACTGCGCCGAGAGGCTGCTCGGACCTGTAGGTGATGCGTGCGTCTTTTGTCCCGGCATTGCGGGGATTAACATACTCGCGGTAGATGCCGGGAGCGACCAGGATCTCATCGCCGGGCTGGGCCAGAGCGGCAGCGTCGCCGATCTTTTTGAAGGGTCTTTCCTTAGTGCCGTCTCCGCCGGTGTAAGATGCGGAATTTACGTAATAGATCATGGTAAAATGCTCCTTTCGCTTCGCTTCAGGCACTCGCAGTTCCGCTCCGCGGATTCTGCTTGCCTTTCGCTATGATGCATGATCGTGCGTCATGCCTAAGAATATTTTATGTAAAACGATACACCTCCGCAATGTGATATATTGCTTTTTTTACCTTGTTTTTTGCGTTTTTCTCTGATATAACAAAAATAGGCGCGAAGCGTGCTTTGACGCGTATTTTCCGCGTCGGACGGGAGGAGAAGGATGCTTGGAGTATGTCTGCTGTTTGTCGGTATCGTTTTGATCAATAACGGAGCCTGCACGCTGTTAAAGGCCGATAAAAAGGCCGCGGCGGTCATGAACGTTTTTGTGGGCGTTCTGTCGCTGTTCATCAATTTCGTGAGTCTCGTGAAGGGAGACTATTATGCGGCGGGAACGGGGCTGCTGTTCGGATTTACTTATCTGTTCGTGGCAGCGATCGACATCTGGGACCTCGATACTAAGCCGTTTGCGCTGTTTTCGACCTTTGTTGCGGTCAACGCCGTGATATTCGGCATTATAGAGGGCGTAACGGGGCTTCCCGCGCTCGGGATCACTCCGGACTGGCGCTGGGGCGCGATCTGGTGGCTCTGGGCTCTGCTCTGGGGCAGCGCGTTCGTTACCGATATCCTTAAAAAGGACCTCGGCAGATTCGTTCCCATCCTGCAGGTTTTCGAAGGGGTCGTCACCGCATGGATCCCCGGCATCATGCTTTTGACCGGTCAATGGTGATAAAACCGCCAAAACTCTTTACAAAAAGGCGTTTTTATATAAAAATGGTAATATAAGTTTTTTACAGGAGGACAGATATGAAATTTTGTGCTTATTGCGGAAGACAACTGCAGGACGATGAAGTATGTACCTGCCGCGACGCTGCCGAAGCCGCTAAAAAAGAAGCTGAGAATGTCAGCAGTGATGTGACCGAGACTGCCGCGACCGTTCAGACCGAGGCTGCTGCGGCAGTTGAAAACGCACAGGCTCAGGCAGGAGATGCCGCTCAGGCTGCGCAGACACAGGCACCTATGGACTGGGTACCTTATCAGTCGAACGCGTCCGCACCTTCGGGCGGCGGCAAAAAGTGGCTTGTTCCCGCACTCTGCGCCGCAGGAGTTGTTGCGCTCATCGCGATCGTCGTACTGGCCGTATCGGTATTCGGCGGTTCAAAGTCAAAGATAGGCAAGGCTGCGGTCAAGACATTTGCGGATGCGGGTTATCTGGCAGAGGACCTTGGCGGGATCAAGGCGTCGAAAGATAAGGCTTCGCTCAGCATCAGCGGCAAATACCAGAAGATCGAAGTAGGCATGGGCGTATCCGTTAACGGCAGCGACATGCAGATGAGCGTTTCGCTCAAAGAGGGCAAAAAGGTCGACCTTTCCGCAGTTATCGAGTTCAGCAAAAAGGCTCTTAAGGCAAAGCTGAACGGCACCGACTATAAAAAGGTTCTTGTATACGATTACAACAACAGTGATAAGGACGGGCTCGAGGATATGGCCGGAGAGGCCAATATCAAGTCGCTCGACGAGGCGCTTAAGACTATGGCCGATTCCCTCGGAAAGGGCAATTCGTCAGGTGACAAATATACAAAGGCGATCAGCAAATGGTTCAACGGCCTGAAGGTTAAAAAAGAGGATTCCAAGAGCATCAAGGTTGACGGCGAGAAGCGCGACTGCAAGGGCTACAGCGTCGAGATCACCGAAGAGGATGTCGAGGAGCTCATTGACGAGCTGTTCGAGCTCGCTGAAAAGGATCTTGCGGATGTTGTCGAGCAGGCGGGCTACGATGATATCGATGACCTGAAGGATGAGGTCATGAAGAGCGTCGAAAAGATGGAAGATACCGAGCTGACATTCTATCTGTATAAGGACATGTTCGCCGGCATCAACATCGAATCGGACGGCGAGAGCGCTTATATCGAGTTTAACGGAGGCGACTACAGGCTCCAGAACTTCACGGTTTATCAGGGTAAAAAGAGCGACAACAATGTTCTTTTAACAGCTTCGGGCAAGATCAAGGAGAATAAGGAAACCATGACGATCGAGGTTCCCGAACAGTATTCGATGAACTATTCATACGACAAAAAGTCCGGCAAGCTCGAGGTTGCGCTGCAGCAGTACAGTTACTGGTACGGCGGATTCTCGGATCTGTTCACTATGAAGGGCACGCTCGAGTGCAGCAGATCATCGGCTACACTTTCCGTAAAAGAGGTCAGTGCCGTAGGTACCACGATCCCGGTTGACAAGCTCGAGATCACTGTATCCACAAAGGATGACATGCAGAGCATGAAGGGCACCGAGTTCAGCATCGACAAGGCAGATGAGAGCGATCTGAAGGAGGAGTTCAACGATATCTATGAGGCTCTCTACGATGCCATGATGGAGAGCGATACGCTCAAAGAACTGATCGGATCGTTCGGAGGTCTGTTTTAAAAATGTTCTGAAAGCATGTGAGAAATCAAAAGCGAATAATCTTCTTGACAAAGATTTTCGCTTTTGATATACTCACTTTTGTTGGTTAAGTGCGGAGCATTCCGCCTGCCGCAATTTAATATCGAACATATTAGTTCGACACCTGGAGAAGTACTCAAGAGGCCGAAGAGGCGCCCCTGCTAAGGGTGTAGGTCGTTTGCGCGGCGCGAGGGTTCAAATCCCTCCTTCTCCGTCAAAAGAAAAGCCATGGAACAAAAAATCCATGGCTTTTCTTTTGACGGAGAAGGAGGAGCAGGAAAAGCATGCGATATAAAAAGGACTTGCTTTTTGGAAAAAGGTTAATTATAATAGCGACATCAAATGTTAAGGCTGAGATGGAAAAGAGTAGTCTTACGCGGTGACCTTCAGAGAGTGTCCGGCCGGTGTGAGGACATGGTAGCGGTAAGATGAATAAATTCCGGAGCTGCTTCCCGAACAGTCTGCATGAG
>JAEEGH010001732.1_pt1 | contig 61666 bp, 47 predicted proteins | sample 9134181 | NCBI WGS metagenome assembly JAEEGH01 (sample SAMN16246544, study PRJNA631951) | gut metagenome | biome: gut microbiome; feature: rumen; material: DP-attached | host: Bos | place: Iran: Karaj | collected 2018-10
GATACAAGAGGTAACGGTATCATCAATACTATCTTCGACGGTTATGCTCCTTATAAAGGTGATATGTTCTACCGTAAACAGGGCAGTCTTATTGCTTTTGAAGCCGGTGAAGCTATTACATACGGTCTTTTCAACGCCCAGGGAAGAGGTATTCTTTTCATCGGACCGGGTGAAAAGGTTTATGCGGGTATGGTTATCGGTCAGACAGGTAAAGCAGAAGATATCGAGGTTAACGTTTGCAAGAAAAAACAGCTTACAAATACTCGTGCTTCGGGTTCCGATGATGCCCTTAAGCTTTCTCCACCAAAGGAAATGAGTTTGGAGCAGTGTCTTGAATTTGTTGATACTGACGAACTTTTGGAGATTACACCGACTAAGCTCCGTATAAGAAAGAAGATACTTGACTCGACAATGAGAAAGAGGTCGATGATTAAGAAATAAATAATGGTAGGAACTGCGTTTTGGATTGAAGGGTAATTGTATAAATTGCGTGTTGTATTAAGCAATAATAATTGCAGGCGGCAACCACTACGTCAATCTAACAGTAGCTACGACTGTAAAAAAGGACACGTCTTTAGGGTTAAACCTAAAGCCATGTCCTTTTTTGGTCTTCGCATACTGTGGATATATTATCATCTTGGAGGAAGCGGATGTCTTCTGCAATGTTTATTTCAGCTTTCCCTGCCGTACTTTCCGTTACTTTCTTTGTAAAGGCATCTACATCTTCTGATTTCACGGCACAACATATTTCTACGTTTTCCGTGTATTGTACGTTCAATTGGCCTATGTTCATTTGGGCCATTATGTACTGAATTTTGCCGATGCCGTTGTAGTCGGTCTTTATATTTATTTTTTTACCTTTGTGGCATGTGGCGATTTCACTGGCTTCAAGGCCTGCGTTGGTTGATTGGGTGTAGGCACGGACCAAGCCGCCGGTTCCAAGCAATGTTCCGCCGAAGTATCTGGTAACGACTACGCATACATTTCTAAGGCCCGACCCCAACAGTACTTCAAGTATGGGCTTTCCTGCGGTTCCGCTTGGCTCCCCGTCATCGGAAAAACGTTGCAGCTCGTTTTTTTCTCCTATTATAAAAGCGCTGCAATTGTGCCTTGCATCCCAATACTTCTTTTTCATTTCTTCTATAAAGGCAGTGGCCTCTTCCTCAGAGTTTACGGCTCGCACCGTTGCAATAAACCTGGACTTTTTCTCGACGATTTCGCCCTGACCGCCTTTGGTGATTATTTTATATTCTTCTGACATATTGCTTTCCTTATGTTTAGCTTATTATTATTTTTGAATTTGCCGCCTTTTTTATCAGCCGTTTGTATCATGAAACTCAAGTTTAGTATAGTGTTAAATCGGCGTATTTGCAAGGCAAAGCGATTATTGTTGCATTATTTTTTATATTTTGCTATTATGTCAAAAGGTAAATATTCGTTTTAGTGGTTATTCGTTAAATGTAACGATATTTATTTGGGATTTTCCTAAGATAACGGAGGAAAAATTTATGAATAATGGATGTACGAAGATTTATTATGGCAGTGGCGAAGGTAAAAGCGCTGCAGCTGTGGGTAAGGCTTTTTTAGCGGCTTTGGAAGGCAAAAGCGTTATCTTTGTGCAGTTTATGAAACGAGATTTGAAAAATACGGAGCTTATCAAGAAACTTGAGCCGAATGTAAAATTTTTCAGATTCGAAAAAACAAGAGAGTCTTTTGACGATCTTAGCGAAGAGCAAAAAAAAGAAGAACAAATCAACATAAAAAACGGTCTTAATTTTGCAAAAAAAGTTCTTGCAACAAGCGAATGCGATTTGCTTGTTTTGGATGAAGTAAGTGCATTGGTTGATGAAGGTCTTATAACTATCGACGAACTTATAAATGTTTTGAATGCAAGAAACGATGAAACAAGCATTATTATCACAGGAAGAACATATCCTAAAGAGATAGAAGAACTTGCGGACACCATTACAAAATTTGAGACTGAAAAATAATCGTATTTGTATAAATTAAATACGTAGTCGGTCAAATAAAATTGTTGACATGGCTAATTTATGGTGCTACGATAAACAACAAAATTCACGATGTGGATTAAAATAAGAACAATAGGTTCAAGATTACAGGAGGAAAAGAGATGGCAATTTTTAAAGGTGCCGGTGTTGCTATAGTTACACCAATGAAAGAAGACGGACAGGTAAACTTTGAAAAGCTTCAGGAAATTATCGATTTTCAGGTTGATAATGGTACGGATTGCATCGTTATCTGTGGTACAACAGGCGAATCTGCAACTCAGTCGGAAGCTGAACACATTGAAACAATTAAATTCGCGGTGCAAGCAACTAAGAAACGTATTCCTGTAGTCGCAGGAACAGGTTCAAATTGCACGGAAACAGCAATTTACTTATCAAAAGAAGCACAAAAGGCGGGAGCAGACGGAATCTTGGTTGTTACTCCTTACTACAACAAGGCTACACAAAACGGTCTTATCGATCATTACACAATGATTGCAAAATCGGTAGACCTTCCGCTTATTATGTATAATGTACCTTCAAGAACAGGCTGCAATATTGAGCCTAAAACAGCAGCAACTCTTGCTAAAAATGTTGACAATATCGTTGCTATCAAAGAAGCAACGGGCAATATTTCACAGATTGCAAAACTTGCACAGCTTGCCGAAGGTAATATTGATATTTATTCCGGAAACGATGATGAAATCGTTCCAATTATGTCACTTGGCGGTCTCGGTGTTATTTCGGTTCTTTCAAACGTTGCTCCGAAACAGACACATGATATTTGCCAGGCATGTTTGGACGGCAATTTCGAACTCGGAAGAAAGTTACAGTTAGAGGCACTTCCTCTTATGAATGCATTATTCTGCGAGGTAAATCCTATACCTGTAAAAACAGCTATGAATCTTATGGGAATGGCTGTGGGACCGCTTCGTCGTCCACTTTCACCGATGGAGCCGGAGCACATTGAAATTCTTAAAAAAGCAATGCTCGATTACGGTCTTAAATTAAAATAATATTAAATTTTGGGAGCCTAAATAGTCTATATTTAGGCTCTTACTGTATTCACATATTTATTGTAAACAGCTATTTAACGGAGGAATAAAGATGAAAAAAATATTAATGCATGGTTGTAACGGAAGAATGGGACTTGTTATTACGGAACTTGCAAAAACACAGGATGATGTGAAAATAGTAGCGGGTGTTGATATCACGGGAGAAAAAAAGTCCGACTTTCCCGTTTTTGATTCTATAGAAAAATGCGATGTGGATTTTGATGTAATTATTGACTTTTCCACGGCAAAGGCTGTGGATACTTTATTGGACTATGCGCTTTCAAAAGGAAAAGCCCTCGTATTGTGTACAACAGGCCTTTCGGATGAACAGCTTAAAAAGGTTGAAGAAGCATCAAAGAAAATTGCTATCTTACGTTCGGGCAACATGTCTCTCGGTATCAATACGGTTATCAAACTTTTGAAAGAGGCTACAAAAACTCTTGCAAATGCGGGATTTGACATGGAAATTGTTGAAAAACATCACAACAAAAAGCTGGATGCACCGAGCGGAACGGCTCTTATGCTTGCAGAGGCAATGAACAGTGTTATGAATAACGAATATCATTTTGTCTTCGATCGTTCTCAGGTGAGACAGCAAAGAGATGCAAAAGAAATAGGTGTTTCTGCGGTTAGAGGCGGCTCAATCGTCGGTATTCACGAAGTTACTTATGCGGGACCTGATGAAGTTATAGAAATCAAGCATACTGCTTATTCAAGAAATATCTTCGGAAACGGAGCTTTGGCAGCAGCCAAATTCCTTGCGGACAAAGAGCCGGGTCTTTACGGAATGGATGCGGTGGTTTAATTAAGCCTCGTCTGTCTGCTTTTTGCGCTTTTGGCAGATAACAAAAACGCAAACGGCAATGATTATTAAACTTATCCATTGCGATAGATAAAAAGGACCGAATTTACCGCGGTATGTATCGCCGCGTAAAAACTCCATAATAAAGCGGATTATTCCGTAACTTATAAGATAAAAAGGAAGCAAATTCTTGCGAGTGTTTATGATAAAAGCATCAAAGCGAGGATGGCTTTCTTTTTTATTTTTTCTAAACTTTTTATAGTCAGCCATGTAGATGAGTACAATAAAAAGAATAAACAAAATGGCGGATTCCAAGAGCTGAACCGGAAAACGCGTGGTTCCGGCAAGCCCCGGCTTGTCCGAATCCAAGGGAAATGTAACGCCGAAAGGATGCTCGCATTCAAATCCGTAACAGCATCCCGCAAAAAAACAACCGATGCGCCCGAATGCATGAGCCAAAACAATTGAAGGAATAAAGGAATTTGATAATCTGTAAAAATGCTGATGAAATTGTATGCTGTAGATAAAAAGGGCAATCAAAATTCCCAATAAGCCTCCGTAAAAAACATAGCCCGAAAAAGCGTAAGCCAAGCTTTCTCCCGGAGTTGCCTTGACTATTTCCCATGTTTCGATTAATTCCGGAATCAGGGAAATGGCATAGAAAAGTTTGGAACCCAAAATAAGACCTATAATGGCAAAGATTCCCGCACCTGCTATATGTCTCTTTTTGAGCTTATATATTTTTGCGGTATGAATGCAAACAAGAGTTGCAATTGCGATACCGATACATATCATTGTAAAATACATGGGAATGTTTACATTTCCCACCACTAAAAAAGGATGCATTATTTTCCTCCGACTTATTATTGCTTGTATCATTGTATCACAGGTGGTATGATTAGCAATAGAGGATTTTGTATTATAAAAAGGCGGAGGTATCTATGAAAGACAAAAAGTATTTAAAGCTATTGTCGCGGGATTTTCCCAACGTCAGCGCAGCAGCTAACGAGATAATTAATCTTAATGCTATTTTGCGCTTACCTAAAGGAACCGAGTATTTCTTCAGTGATTTACACGGTGAACACGAAGCATTCCTACATATGCTTAAAAGTGCCGCAGGTAACGTTAGGATTAAAGTCCACGATCGTTTTGAAAGCTCATTAACAGTCGACCAATGCAATGAGCTTGCCAATCTGATTTATTACCCTGAAACAATTATTCGCTTGAAAAAAGCGGAGCTCAAAAAAGAAGATTTTAACGAGTGGAGAAAAGTCAATATCTACAGACTTGCGGAAATGTGCAAGGAAGTATCAAAAAAATACACTCGTTCTAAAGTCAGAAAGAAAATTCCGAGTGAGTTTACTTATGTAATCGACGAGTTGATTCATTCAAACTACGAAGACTTCGACAAAAAGAAGTACTATATGGAATTTATCTATACCGTAATAGAAGTCGGCCTTGCGGACAAGCTTATGATTGCCATGAGCGAGCTTATCCAAAAGCTTTGTGTGGACAGACTTCATATTGTGGGGGATATTTTCGACAGAGGACCGAGAGCGGATCTTATTATAAAAGAACTCATGAAGTTTGATGACATTGACATTCAATGGGGCAATCATGATGTTTCGTGGATGGGAGCCGCTACGGGCAATCAAGCGCTTATTTGCAACGTTTTGAGGATTGCGGTAAGTTACAACTGCTTTGATGTATTGGAAGACGGATATTCAATCAATCTTCGTCCTTTCTTTGATTTTGCGGCAAAGATTTACGCCGACGATCCATGCGAATATTTTATGCCAAAGGTATTGGATGAAAATGTTGCCGACAATGTAGACAAAAACATGGCGGCGAAAATGCACAAAGCAATTTCCGTTATGCAATTTAAACTGGAAGGACAGCTTATTGCACGTCATCCTGAATATGAGCTTGATGACAGATGTTTGCTTAAAGATGTGGATTTTGAAAAAGGCGAAATTGTTATAGAAGGAAAGAAATATAAACTCAGAGACAATAACTTCCCTACGGTTGATCCTAAAGATCCTTTTAAACTTTCAAAAGAAGAGGAAGAACTTATTAAGCTTTTGAGCATTTCTTTTGAGCACAGTGACAGACTTCACAAACACATTAAATTTATATATTCTCATGGCTCAATGTACAAATCAATCAATAACAATGTTTTGTACCATGGTTGCCTTCCTATGAATGAAGACGGAAGCTACGATCCCGTTGAGTGGAAAGGCAAAAAATACGAAGGAAGACAGCTTCTTGATATTTGCAATGAAATTGCAAATGATGCTTATTTCCTTCCAAAGAGCGATAAAAAGAAAAAAGATGCGGTTGACTTTATGTGGTATTTATGGTGTGGACCAAAGTCTCCGCTTTTCGGAAAATATAAAATCGCAACCTTCGAAAATCTCTTTATAGGAGACGAAGGCTTGAAGAAAGAAAAACTCAACTACTATTATGATATTGCGCCGAAAAACGAGGAAGTGTGCAAGAAAATATTGGAAGAGTTTGATGCCGATCCGGAAGACGGACATATTGTCAGCGGACATGTGCCGGTAAAACAAAAACAGGGTGAACATCCTATTAAAGCAAACGGCAAGATGTTTGTTATCGACGGCGGTATTGCCAAAGCTTATCAGCCAAAAACCGGCATTGCGGGATATACTCTTATGTTTAACTCAAGAAGTATATCTCTTGCGGAACATAAACCTTTCAAGAAAGATGCGGCATATATAAGAAACGAAAATACGCCTAACGTAAATATCGTTGAAGTAAAAGATAAAAGACTTATTGTTGCCGATACCGATATAGGCAAGCGACTTAAAAACCAAATCGATGATTTGGAGAGATTGCTGAAAGCCTACAGTGACGGCACTTTGAAGGAATCTTTCTAGCATAGGTGGGCGTGAATTTACGGTAATTTAAGGCAGAGAAAAATTGTATTTGATTGTGTTTGTTGTGTGATAATATTTTGTTCGTGGTTCAAAAGTACTAAGAAGATGTCGAAAATGGCTTTAAAATGGTATTTTTTTAAAAACACTCGCAAAAATCCAACCAAACACTTTATGTATGAATGTATTAAAAAAAATCCATAATCCAACCACAAGATGTAGTGTCCGCTAAAAAGAACATATTTGTAAAAATAGCTAAAAATCGCGCATTTTTGTGTGTCGTTTTTGTGAAAAAAGGTAGATTTAGTTGACAGCGAAAAAAATCTTTGCTATAATGACCGTAATATTTTTGTAACAAATTAATTGAAGTGTTTGAAACGACACAAACAATTGTGTCAATTTAACATTCGGGGGACTTTATCAAATGAATAAGTTAACTAAATGCATTAGCGGAAGTGTGGTTTGTGCTTGTGTAGTTGTGGGAATAAGTGCAGGCGTACTTGCTTCAAATCCTGATGCAGAGATACCAAGTGCGGGCGTCGCTCAAGCTCTTAACTCATATTTTTGGGAATCACAGAGCATTGAGAGTGATTTACTTGCGCTTGTAACACCTTCTGTTGCATCATCTAAAGATGCGGCAGCGGAAGATTCAATTTACAATTCAATAGCCATTTCGGTTTGCGATGACAACGTAAACGTAAGAAGTGGCCCAAGTACAGATTATGATGTTGTCGGCGTTATCAGTAATCATTGCGCTGCATCCATTATCGGTGTTGAAGGTGATTGGTATCACATTCAATCAGGTAATGTTGAAGGATACATTTTATCAAGCTACTTTGTAGTAGGTGCAGAGGCAGAAAGCCTTGCAAACCAGATTGGTTTCATTAAGGCAACGGTTAATGACGGAACCGGCGTATTAAATGTAAGAATCGAGCCAAATACAAGTTCAGATGTTATATCATCAATCTTTGATGGCGAGTCATACAGTGTTGTTGAAGAACAAGACGGTTGGGTAAAAGTTAATTTCGACGGTTTTGAAGGTTGGATTTCAGGCGACTACGTAACAGTAGGACTTAAATACGACACGGCAAAAACTTTTGAAGAATTACAGGCTGAAGAAGAAGCCAGAATCGCTGCCACAACAGCAAATGTTTCTTCATATAGCGATGATAGATATGAAACATATCACCAAATCAACGCAGCATCAAGCTACGATGGAGAATTAGGTTCGAGAATCGTTAATTATGCAAGTCAGTTTGTTGGCTGGTTACCATATGTATATGCCGGAAACAGTTTAGAGACAGGTACTGACTGTTCGGGATTCACATCATTGGTATATGCTCAGTTCGGTATCGGACTTAGCCGTTCATCGGATGCTCAGGCAGGAAACGGTTACTCGGTTCCTCTCAGTGATGCAATGCCGGGTGATATCATCGTATACGGCGGACACGTTGCTATATATGCAGGCGGCGGTATGATTATCGACGAACCTGTACCGGGAGCTGTTTGTTCATACAGAAGTATGTACATCATGCCTATCCAGGACGTAAGACGTGTACTTTAATTAAAAATCAAAGCACCATCTTTAAGATGGTGCTTTTTTTATGTCTGCTTTTTTGATATAATTATAAACAGATATTACATGGCTTTGCGCGAGGGAGAAGAAATATGGGCGATAATGAAAAAGAATTGGGAACAAATGAAGAAACTGCCGAAGTAAAGGCAGAAGAAGTGTTTGAACTTGACGGCGAGGGCACAAGTGTTGAAAAGCCGAAGAAGAAGTTTAAACTGATAAGCTTTAAGAGCAAATCGGATACCATAACATCGCTTATAATAATTGTTGCTCTTGTTGTTGTTATATTTGCGGGCGTTAATATTATAAAGATTTTCGCCAATTACAAACAGGGTACGGATACTTATGACGAACTCGGTAATATTGTTTCCGTAAAACAAAAACCGGATGAAATACAAACATTTATTTTGGATTTCAACGCTTTGAAAGCAGTTTGCCCGGATGCGGTAGGTTGGATTTGGCAGCAAGGAACATTGAGTTATCCTATTGTTCAAACCAACAACAACGACTATTATTTGACCCATCTTTATGACGGAACTTCAAACAGTTCGGGAACTTTGTTTGTGGATTACAGGATTCCTGAGGGCATGGATGCGCAAAACTGCATTGTTTACGGTCATAACATGCAGAATCATTCCATGTTCGGTACTTTAAATGACTATAAGCGCGCCGAGTATTTTGAAGATCACAAGACCTTCGAAGTTTATTGCGGTGAGCATAAATATATTTATTATGTTTTCTCGGCTTATGTTACGGATGAATTCAGCGAGACTTACACATTGGGATTCGGCAGTCCGGAAAACTTCCAAAATTACATAGATATGGTCACTTCATGGTCGAGATATGACACCGGTGTTGTGGTAAACGGCGAAGGTGTTACAATCAACGGAGAACTTGTTGTTCCGACAACAGAGAATCATATTTTAACACTTTCAACATGTACGGGTCTTGACGGAAGCGGAGACAGAATGATAGTACACCTTGTTCGTGGTGCGGAAGTGACTGAAAATACCGAAAATGCAACGGAAGTAACCGCCGAATTTTAAAGGGTAATAAATTGGACATAGAAAGTGATAGACTTTTATTGTAATTAATTAAAAAGGTTTATCACTTTTTGTTTTATACAAAGATAGTGTTTTTAGAATGTATGAAATGAGAAAAAGGGAGAAAATATGTCGTTAAAATTTGTAGTGGGACCTTCGGGTTCGGGTAAATCATACAAAATGTGTAAGGAAATGGTGGATATTTCTTTGGAAAATCTGTCAAATTCTCTTATAGCCATCGTTCCGGAGCAATTTACCATGCAGACTCAAAAAGACATTGTAATGATGCATCCAAACAAAGGAACAATGAATATAGATATTCTGAGTTTCGATCGTCTTGCATACAGGGTTTTTGAGGAACTTGGATGGAAGAATCCCGAGCTTTTGGATGATACCGGCAAAAACCTTATTTTAAGGCGCGTAATAGACAAAAACGCGGATAATTTGCAAGTCTATAAAGACAGATCTCGCTCGGTGGGCTTTGTTGAAGAAATGAAGTCTGTTATTTCCGAGCTCTATCAATATAATATCGATGATGAAAAGTTTGATAAAATGCTTGAAATAGCATCATCAAAACCCGTCTTAAGTAAAAAACTAAAAGACATTAATTTTATTTACAAATGTTTCAAAGAAGAAACCAAAGAAAAATATACCACAAAAGAAGCCTTGCTTGACATACTTGCCCGCCTTGTTCCCCTGTCTAAAATAATCAAAAGCAGTGAAATATACATAGACGGATTTACGGGATTTACGCCTGTTCAGTATTCTTTACTTGCAATGCTTATAAGATATGCAAAAAATGTTACCGTTGCCTTAACAATCGACTATAAAGAGTGCGGTCATTTGGAAAACCCAAAGGAATTCGAACTTTTTGCTTTAAGCAAGCAGACCATCAACAGACTCTCAAAAATTGCGGCGGAAAACAATATTTCGGTTGAAGGACTTATTGCAGCCGGAAATGAAGGAGAAAAAACTCAGATTCCTTACAGATTTGCAAACAGTAAGATGCTTGCCCATTTGGAAGCGGCTATTTTCAGACTTAAAAAGCCAAAAGCTATAGCTGCTGATGGGGATATAAGATTGATTTCTTGCGAAGATGCGTCAAGCGAAGCGGAAAAAGTCGCAATAGAAATAAACAAACTTGTTAAAAAAGAAGGCTATCGCTACAGAGATATAGCGGTTATTACATCGGATTCGGAAATATATAATGCAATTATTCGCGATATATTTGAAATAAATGATATTCCGGCTTTTATCGATCTGAAAAGACGTCTTAAGTCAAATCCTTTAATGGCGGGTATCTTGGCGGCGTTAAAGGCGGTTGAAAGCAAATTTTCATATGAAGATGTATTTAATTACCTAAAATCCGGAATGTGCGCAATAGAAAGGAAAGACCTTTTCAGCCTGGAAAACTATGCCCGCGCCAAGGGTATAAAAGGCAAAAAGAAATGGGAGAGCGAATGGATTAAAGCCTCTCCGGATGGTGATGACATTGAAAAATTAAATGAGATAAGAATAGCTGCAATCTCGGATTTGATTGGATTATATGATGCCTTAAAAGGTCACAAAAAAACCGTTAAGGAGTTAACAAAAAGACTATACGATTTTGCTGTAAAAATGGATTTTAAGGCAAAGGTTGAAAAATTCGAAGAAGAGGCAAAGCTTTCCGGAAAGGCAGAGCTTGCAAGCGAATATGAGCAGGTTTACAGGCTTCTTATAGAGTTCTTTGACAAACTGGTTGATTTAAACGGAGATGAGAAGCTGTCTTTAAGCGATTATATAAGGCTTGTGGAGTCAGGATTTGAAGAGCTTAAATGCGGAGTAATACCATCGCGGGTAGACCAAGTTGTGGTGGGCGACCTTCAAAGAACAAGACTAAAAGACATAAAAGCCTTGTTTTTTGTCGGCGTTAATGACGGCCGTGTGCCGAAAATAAACTCATCATCGGGGCTTTTAACGCAAAACGACAAGAAACTTTTGGAAGTGGGAGGAATAGAACTTTCGCCCACAAATGTAATGCAAAGCTATATTCAAAGATTTTATTTGTATTTGGCCATGACAAAGCCGTCCAAAAAACTTGTTATTACATACAGCAGACTTGATGAGGAGTCTAACGAGGCAGAAGCATCAAGCATAGTAAAAGGCCTAAAGAGAATGTTTACGGGCCTTGAAGAAGAAATATACTTTGACTTTGATTTTAAGGATGTTTCTTCGCCTGCTTTGTTGAAAAAATATATTGCAAAAGCGGTGGCGGCCTATGCAAAAGGAGAAAAATGCACATCTCTTTTTGAGCTCTTGGATTTAATGGGAAAAGACGAAAACTTTAAAAACTATGTGGAAAAAGCTTTTAAGGCCGCATTTTATGAAAGACTATCGGAAAACTTAAATTCCGAAATCGCAAAACTTCTTTTCGGCGAAAGAATAATGGGCGGAGTATCACGTTTTGAAGCTTATGCTTCATGTGCCTTTGAACACTTTTTGCAATACGGTCTTAAGCTGAAAAAAAGGCAACAATTTGAAATCGAGATGTCCGATTTCGGTAATATAATTCATAATTCCTTAAAGACTCTGTCGGAAGAGATCAACAAAAGCGACATGACATGGGGAAAACTTGATCTCGATATTGTTAACAAAATGGCTGATAAATGCGTTGATGAAGAGGCCAAAACAATGGAAAGCATCGAATACCTCGACAGTGCAAGGGATAAATATATGCTAAACCGTGCAAAAAGAATACTGAAAAGGACTGTTTCGGTTCTTGATAATCAAGCATCCTTTGGAAAATTCACTCCGTCGAAATTTGAATTTGAATTTTATCAAAGTCTAAAAGATGTAGATTTTAAAGGAAGAATTGACAGAATCGACTATAGCGAGGAAAACGACCAAATTCTTGTTAAGGTTATTGATTACAAAACCGGTGCAAAAGAATTTAATATAATCGATGCCTATTACGGAACGGAGCTTCAATTGTTGACATATATGGGCGTGGCAATGGAAAAGGCTAAGGAAGCCTTTGGCGGAAAGATGGTTATTCCTGCGGGCTTATACTATTTTGAGGCAAAAGATCCATATGTAAAATTCCCTGAGGACAGGATAAATGTCTTCAGAATGAAAGGTATGACAAATGCCGACAAGGATATTCTGACGGCGATTGACAATAGCTTTGAGAAGGATTGCAGTGTGGATTCCAAAGTAGTAGAGGCCAAAAAAAGCGTAAACAAAGATGGCACGGAAAAACTGGCGGGCGTATATGACAGCGAGGATTTTGAGGATCTTATCGATTATGTAAGAGAAAAAATCGATGTTTTCGGAAGGGAAATCAAATCCGGAAAAATAGAAGTTAATCCTTTTGTGGAGGAAAATGACGGACGTTTGGAAGAGATTTCTTGTAAATACTGTATTATGAGAAATATTTGCGCTTTCGGAGAAAGCGAGAAAGAATGCAGATACAGGGTGTATGAAAAGCAAAATAATGCGGATGCCATGGAAAAAATAAAGCAAGCAAAAAAGTAATAAAACGGTGAGAAAAAATGGGAACAAATTGGACAAGCGACCAGGAAAAGGTTTTAAAAGCAAGAAATAAAGAAATATTGGTAGCGGCAGCGGCAGGCTCCGGAAAAACAGCGGTTTTGGTTGAACGTGTAATAAGAATGATTACGGACAAAACTAATCCCGTTGATATTGACAGGCTTTTGATTCTTACATTTACAAGAGCCGCAGCGGCGGAAATGAAGGGTCGTATTATAGCTGCTTTGGAAGCACGCCTTGAGGATGAAAATTTGTCTGATAGCGAAGTTTTTAATCTTCAAAGACAGGCATTGCTTGCGAATTGCGCTAATATCGGCACAATCGACAGTTTTTTTCAAAGCGTTGTAAGGGACAATTTTAATGAAATCGGCTTGGAACCATCATTTCGCGTGGCATCGGAAAAAGAGCTTAATATCATTAAAAACAATGCAATGAAGGAAGTTTTGGATGCGGCATACGAAGACGAAGAAAGAGAGGATTTCTTTGATTTTATTGAGGAATATGCCGACAAGAAAACAGATAAAAATATTGAGGAAATAGTATATCAATTATATTTGTTTTCACGAAGCCATACAGAGCCGGAAAAATGGCTGGATGATTGCGAAGAAAACTATGATATCGAAAGATACAAGGATACTGCCTGGTTTAACTACATGAAAAAGGACATTGAGAAGTCTTTGGAAAAAATGCTGGAAAACTATCAAAACGCGGTTTTATACCTAAAAGATGTCAAAGGCAGCACAATAGAAAAACATAGGCTTTTTATTCAAGATGAGCTAACCGGGCTTGAAAAAATCATAAATAAAGACTTTGATATAACGATACTTGATGAGCTGAAAGATTATAAAGAGTACATAAGCACAAAAGGCACAATAAGACCATCCAAAGATGAAGATGACGGGAAGGCACTTTCTTTAAGAAAAGACTCAATTGCCATATTAAAAAAGATTTGCGAGAAGTATTGCAACGAAGCCGCAAGTCTTCAACTTGACAATATAAAAGCAAGCAAAAAATCCACAAAAGAGCTTATTAGAATCACCAAGGAATTTGCAAGGACTTTCAAAGAAAAGAAAATGGAAAGAAATCTTGTGGATTTCAGTGATTTGGGCCACTATGCTCTTGATATTTTGGTGGAAGGATACGAAAAAGACGGAAGGGTTATTTCGAGCGATATTGCAAAGGAAATATCGGAACGTTTTGATGAAATAATAGTAGACGAATATCAAGATACCAATTATATCCAAGAAGCCGTTTTGGATGCCGTGTCCAAAAAACACAAAGAAATATACAACATATTCCGAGTGGGGGATGTTAAGCAAAGTATTTATAAATTCAGACTGGCAAAACCGGAGCTGTTTGTGGAAAAATATGACGACTTTTTGGACTCCGATATTGAAGGTGCGGAAAATTATTTAATTAAGCTGGATAAGAACTTCCGAAGCCGAAAGGAAGTAATAGATGCGGTAAACGCGATTTTTAACGAAATAATGATAAAAGATTTCGGAGGTGTAGATTATTCGGACGGAAATAAGCTCAAATTCGGATTTGAAGATTATTTGGCTCTTCCGGACAAACAGGACAATAAGGCCGAATTTGTTTTTATAGATTCCTGCGGTCAAAAAACGGCAAGCATTGAAGCTGCTTATATTGCAAAGCGCATCGAAGAGATGATGGAGGAAGGCTTTGTGATTATGGATAAAAAGAACAAATGCCTAAAATGCGCGGGATATGGTGACATAGCCGTTCTTTATCGTACAAAAGCCAATATGTCGGCTTTGAAGGCTGAGTTATCTGCAAGAAATATTCCTTATTATTGTGATACGGCGGAAAATCTATATGAAAAAAGAGAAGTGAATGTTTTTGCCGACTTCCTAAGATTGATAGATAATCCAAACAATGATATTGCCTTGACATCGGTTCTTAAATCCGAAATTGTGGGCCTGTCGTCGGAAGAACTGGCAAGGATTCGCTTAATCGATAAAGAAAAACCATTCTTTAAATTGGTTCTTGATGAATTGCCTTTGTCCGAGGATGAAAGCTTAAAAGAAATAAAAGAAGCGGTAAACAAACTGAATGACAAGCTTGAAAAATACAGAGATTTTGAGCTTCATAACAGCGTAAAAGATTTGATGCATTATGCTTTGACAGATTCGGGATTTTATGACTTTTTATCCGCTATGACCGACGGTAATTTAAAAATCAAGAATCTTGAAAGATTTGAGAATCTGGCAAAAGAATACGAAAGTTTCGGAGAAGGGGGACTTTTCTCTTTTCTGCAGTATTTTGATGAAATCGTAAAAAACAAAGAAAGCATCAAAGCCGCAATGCCGGCCAATACTAACGAAGATGCGGTAAAAATCATGACGATTCATTCCAGCAAAGGCCTTGAATTTCCGATTTGTTTTGTGGCTGATACGGGAAAGAGTTTTAATAATCAGGACTCAACAAACAAAATCGCATTGCATGACGAAATGGGTATCGGCGTTGATTATATGGACAGTGGGTCAAGGCTTAAGAGCACAACTTTCATAAAAAAAGCCATAGCAGACCGTGTGACGGCGGATTTAAAAGAAGAGGAAATACGTCTTTTATATGTTGCCATGACAAGGGCGGAAGAAAAGCTTATAGTCATTGCCACGGATAAAAACATGTCATCGGCAGGCAAAGTCAATGATTCCGGAAAAGCAAAGAAGGGTGGCAAGTTTGAAAAATGGAACAAAAAAGATCATGAGGCTGAGCTGAGCGCTGTTGATTTGGCCGAAGCAAATTCTTACGCCGACTGGATAGGTATGGTAAGCGCGATAAACGGCGGCGTGAATTCGGAAACAAGCGAAGGCTATAAAATAGATATGGACTATGCATACTTCGTTTTTGAAAGATTTGAAGATATGATAAAAGCTGAAGTGGAAGATATTGTTGACAGCAAGGCTTTAAAAGAAGAATTTAAGTCATACTTTATCGATAAAAGCTTAAAGACCATGCCTCTTGAGGGAATAAAGGATGATGCAAGCCATGAGGAAGCAAAAGAAGCGGTAAGCCTTGTAAATCGGGAATACAAATACAAAAACGACCTGGATTTAAAAACCAAAATGTCCGTATCGGAAATCAAAAAAATGAGCTATCACTTTGCGGTTGAAGAGGATGCCTTTATTCCGGAGTTTGTTAAAAACAATACAAACAACCAAGAAGAGAAAAAAGCATCGGGAACCGAAAGAGGTAGCGCATATCACAGAGTTTTCGAGCTGCTTGATTTAAAATCCATAAAAAGCGAAAAAGATTTGGAAGAAAACATAGAAGAAATGCTGGACAAAGGCCTTATAAGCAAGGAATGGACGGAGCTTGTAAATAAAGATAAAGTATTAACTTTTGTTAATTCGGATATAGCAAAAAGGATGGCAAAAGCTCAGGAAAATAACATGTTGTTTAGGGAAAGACCTTATGTTATGGGCGTATCGGCAAAAGAAATCGATGATAAATATTCGGCAGATGAAATGGTTCTTGTCCAAGGTATAATTGATGCATATTTCGAAGAAGACGGCAAAATAGTAATAGTTGACTACAAAACCGACAGAGTGAAAAAAATGGAAGAATTAAGCGACAGATACAAAGTTCAATTGGATTACTATGAAAAGGCCATAGCACAGGTTACAGGCAAAGAAGTGTCCGAAAAAGTTATTTATTCCGTAGCATTCGGAAAAAGTATGGAGGTATAGGTATATGATATTTCCCAAGTTTCTTAAAGAAGGGGATAAGATCGGAGTTACGGCGTTGTCAAACGGCTGCTCCAAGGATGTGGATATAACAAGATTTAACAATGGAAAAAACAAGCTTGAAAGCAAAGGATTTCCCGTTGTATTCACGGATAATGTATTTACAGCGGACGATAAGGGGAGAAGTTCCGACGGAAAAACAAGGGCAAAAGAGTTTGAATCACTCATAAAGGACGAAAAGGTAAAGGCCATAATAAGTGCAAAGGGCGGAGATTATCTTTGCGAAATGCTGGAGTATGTGGACTTTGAAGCTGTTAAGAAGAATCCAAAATGGATCCAGGGCTTTTCAGACAATACCGGTGTATTGTTTCCTCTGACCACAAAATACGATATAGCAACGATTTACGGCAATAATTTCGGAGACTTCGGTATGGAGCCTTGGCAGGAATGCGTGGAAAGTTCCCTGGACATGCTATGCGGTAAAAAACAAAGACAAGACAGTTTTATCTACCACGAAAGCGAATTTCACGACCATATAAGTGGCTTGGAAGGCTATTTTCCGGACGAAAAAGTATGTTGGAAAAATGCAAGAGGCGAAGAAAAAATAGAAGTTAAAGGCAGAATAATTGGCGGATGCTTGGATGTTCTTTTAAATCTTATCGGCACAAAATACGAAGACGCTTTGGGATTTTGCGAAAGATATAAAAATGACGGAATAATTTGGTATCTTGAAAGCTTTGCTCTCGGAAGCGAGGCTTTGATGATGGGACTTTGGCAGTTAAAGACTATCGGTTGGTTTAAATACGCAAAGGCCATTGTTTTCGGTCGCCCCATGTTTTATGAAAGTTTTTCCGAGACTTCTTATCATGAGGCGGTTATGACAAGATTGGCAGATCTTGACATAGCTATCATCTTGGATGCGGATATAGGACATAAAGGCCCTCAATTCAGTATAGTAAACGGGGCAATGGCTACAATCGGCTCTGCAGGCGGAAAAGGTTATTTGATACAAGAATTTTGCTAGGACTTTCAGACTAAAAAAGCATTACAAAAATTCTATTATTAAAATAAAAATAATAATCGGTTAATGTTTTGTAATGCTTTGTGTAATGCTTTCGTTGTTAAAGTAGAACAAGAGGGAGCAAAGGAGGTCTTGCAAAGTGAAAAACGAAGAAGATAAAGGCACTTTTATCGTCCACATAAACAGTCGTCAAAATGCAACTTGGCAAGGCGAAGTTGTCTGGGCAGACAAAAACAAGACAATGAATTTCAGAAGTGCGCTTGAGTTTATTAAGCTTGTTGAAAGCGCTCTTGATTCAACAATTGAGGACGATGTTTTGTAATTGTTTTAGAAATTTTTAAAAAGTATTATTTGGGTAATTTAAGATTAATATAAAAAGCTCGACTGTATGTCGAGCTTTTTTAATATCTTTACTATTTTAAGAATCCGTTTACGATTTGTTCTTCGGCTTCTGCTTCCGTAAGACCCAAAGTCATAAGCTTGATTATTTGTTCACCTGCGATTTTTCCGATGGCAGCTTCGTGAATAAGCTGAGCATCAAGATCGTTTGCGGTGATTTCCGGAATGGCGCTTATTTTTGCATTATCCATAATAATTGCATCACATTCGGAATGGCCCGAACATTTGGCGTTTCCGTTAACTTTGGAAACAAAAAGCTGCTTTGATTCGCCTTTTGCAACGGAACGGGATGAAATGCTGGCGCTGGAATCATCACCATTCATATCTACTTCGAAAGTGGTTTTTGCATATTGCTTGCCGTGAGTCATAAGTTTTTCTTTGACAACCACTTTGGCACCTTCTTTTAAAACAGCCTTGGTTAAACGATCTGTTGAATCAATACCTTTAATCTGTGTGGATTCAAATTCCATATAGCTGTTTTCATCCATATAAATAACGGTTTCCGGATTCATAACCTTTTCACCGTTGCCGTCGCCGGCACCATAGTGCTTTTCAACATAGCGTACTTTTGCGTCTTTTTCGATGTAGAAAGTATGTACACCGTCATGCTTTGAAAGTTTATCACCTGAATTGTGGATACCGCAGCCGGCAATAATTGTTACATCTGCGCCTTCACCGATATGGAAATCGTTGTAAACCAACTCTTCCAAACCTGTTTGACTTATGATTACCGGAATGTGAACGCTTTCGTTTTTGGTTCCCGGCTTGATATAAATATCGATACCCTGTTTATCTTCTTTTGTTACTATATCTATGTTTTCCGTAGTGTTTCTTCCCGCAAGACCCGAGTTGGATCTTATATTGTATGCACCCGAAGGAATCTCATGCAAATCGGCAACTTGCTCGAGAAGATTCATTTGAATTTTATCCAATTCCATAATATATCTCCTTTCCTAGTCCTGAACGTTGTAGAATTTGCAAGCTTCCGTGCCCTTTAAAAGTTCCGGAAGTATTTCGTCTTTTTTGCCTTGGGCAACAACGCTGCCGTCTTTGATAACAACGATTTCATCGGCAGAATCAAGAATTCTTTCCTGATGGGAGATGATGATGATTGTTCTGTTCATTTCTTTATGCATCTTATCGAATACTTTGATAAGATTGTTGAAACTCCAAAGGTCTATACCGGCTTCCGGCTCGTCAAACACCGAAAGTTTGGTGTTTCTTGCAATAATGGTTGCAATCTCGATACGTTTAAGCTCCCCGCCGGAAAGGCTTGCGTCAACATCACGGTTGATGTAATCTCTTGCGCAAAGGCCAACCTCGGAGAGATACTCACAGGCTCTGCCTACATTAATATCCTCGTTTGAAGCAAGAGTTATAAGGTCTTTGACCTTAATGCCCTTGAAACGAACCGGCTGCTGAAAAGCGAAGCTTACACCAAGCTTTGCTCGGTCGGTAATACTCATATTTGTAATATCCGTGCCGTCGAAAATGATTTGGCCGCTTGTGGGCTTTATAATGCCCGCAATTAATTTTGCCAAAGTGGACTTACCGCCGCCGTTGGGACCGGTAATGGCAACAAATTTATTATCGTCAATCTTTAAATTTAAGTTTCTGACAATGGGAATGTCGCTGTTGTTTTCGCTTACCGTGTAGGAAACATTCTTAAGTTCTAACATGTTTGCCTCCTTTATATCTGATATTCATTTTATAAATCTTTATGTCAATATTTTACTTTTTCGCAAATGGTTACGATACCAAAAAACAAGCATAAAAAAGCCTTGTTGACGAAATTCATTATATCAAATGGAATAGTTTAAATCAAGCTGACTTGGGCGCCTTGAGCCTATACAATAGAAGAAAAATGTAATATTGTATACGAAAAAACAATTCCGTTTGCTTTACATAAAGTTTTTTTACAGATTAGTTGAAAATGTATGTTGCATATATTAATCCGATGATATAAAATCTAAATGTATTTTCTAATATAATTGTGAACGAAATGGGTTCCGAGTCTCTACCGGGTGGCCTATCTGCCCGACTATTAGTGAATAAAGTACATTTATTTTGCCGATAATCAGGAGGAACCGATATAGGTTTCTTTTTTGTTTTAAAGGCAAAATAGAAAAAACGTTGTGGTTTTTTATAATAAAATGTCCTTTTGGGGCAAATAGGAGGAAAAAATGGATAAGTTTTTCAGACTTTCAGCAAATCAAACAACAGTCCGTACTGAAATCATTGCCGGATTGACTACCTTCTTTGCTATGGCTTATATCGTTTTGGTTAACCCAAATCAGGTAGCGGCAGAAGGTGCAAACGGATGGCTTGTAGAACTTGGAGCAGATCCTGTTGCTATGGGCAAAATTTGGAATGCGGTTTACATCGCATCAATTCTTGTAGCGGTATTCGGTACTTTACTTATGGGTCTTTATGCTAAGATGCCTTTCGCACAGGCCTGTGGTATGGGTCTTAACTCATTCTTCTGTACAATATTCGTATCGGGTGCATTCTTCTGCGGAATGAATGTAGTTGACGGTTATCAGGCAGGTCTTGTAATTATCTTCGCTTCCGGTGTTATTTTCCTTGTACTTTCACTTACGGGCGCAAGAGAATATATAGCAAGAACAATGCCGCTTTCACTTAAAAATGCAATACCTGCGGGTATCGGTCTTTTTATAGCATTTATCGGTTTCCAAAATTGCGGCCTCATTCAGCCTAACCAGTACACAATCGTTCAGCTTGTGGATATTCACGGTGCTATTCAAAACGGTGAATTTGCCGCTCAGGCAATTCCTGCAATCGTAGCCCTTATCGGCTTGTTTGTAATAGCTGTACTCGGAAAACTTAATGTTAAAGGTAACGTAATTATCGGTATTATTGCTTCAACTGTTCTTTATTATGTATTTACACAGACAACACCATCTTTCGGTGGTTCAACCGTTAGCCAGGCATTCAGCGATTTCGGTGAAATCGGTATTACAGGTATTTTCCATAAAGCAGCTTGGTCAAATGCCTTTACATCAACGGCTGTAGGCGGTGTGTTCTCGGCAATAATGCTTATTATATCATTCTTACTCGTAGACTTGTTTGATACACTCGGAACAATTTACGGTACAGCAGCTCAGGCAAACCTTCTTGATGAAAAAGGTGATCCTATCAACCTTGGCAGATGTATGATGGCTGACTCTGTTGCTACAACAGCAGGTGCGGTATTCGGTACATCAACATGTACAACATTCGTTGAATCAGCATCGGGTGTTGCCGCAGGCGGTAGAACGGGTCTTTCAAGTGTGGTTGTTGCAATTTGCTTCTTCTTATGCTTGTTTGTAAGTCCTCTTGCATCGGTGGTTCCAAGCTGTGCAACAGCTCCGGCACTTATCTTTGTAGGTGTTCTTATGGCTAAGAACTTCGCAAAAGTAGATATGCATGATATTGCATCAGCAGTACCTGCATTCCTTACATTTATTATGATGCCTCTTACATACTCGATTTCAAACGGTATCGGTGTTGGTGCGATTTCATATGTTGTAATCACACTCTTCACAGGCAAATTCAAAAAGAGAGATATCATTATCACATTGATAGCTGCGCTATTCGTCATAAAATTCATATTTGTTACGATGTAGCAGCGGAGAGAAAACCATTAAGGTATAAAAAGGCTTCCGGTATTACCGGAAGCCTTCTTTGATTTTCTTGTTATTTAATTTGCGTTGCCCGCAGCCTGTGCAGGCGCTTTTGTTGATGTTTCGATTAAAGGTGTCTCCGATGTACGCATTTCGATTATCGGGCCGCCTGTTTTTTCTATGTAGTCGCGGGTAATTGTTACACGTCCGATATTATCGTCCTTAGGAATCTCGTACATTATATCCAACATGAATTCTTCGATGATTGCACGCAATGCTCTTGCACCCGTGTTTTTCTCAGCGGCTTTTTCGGCAATGGCTTCCAAAGCGCTGTCATCAAAGATAAGTTCCACTTCATCAAGTTCAAGAAGCTTTTGATACTGTTTCAAAATAGCATTTTTTGGCTCTTTTAATACTTCCACAAGCATTTCTTTTGTTAGCTTTTCAAAAGTGCAAACAATAGGAAGTCGACCCAGAAATTCAGGAATCATACCGAATTTTCTAAGATCTTCGGTATTCACCTTTGAAATAAGATTCTCTTCGTTATCGTATTTATCTTTTAAGTCAGCCTGAAAACCGATGGCTGTATTTTTGTTAAGGCGTTCCTTGATAATGTCTTCAAGATCAGGGAAAGCGCCTCCGCAAATGAAAAGAATATTTCTTGTGTTGATATTTGTAAGAGGAACCATGGCGTTTTTGCTGCTTGCTCCCACAGGAACCTCAACTTCGCTGCCTTCCAAAAGTTTTAACATACCTTGCTGAACGGATTCTCCGTTAACATCGCGGCTGTTGGTGTCGCGTTTCTTTGCAAGTTTATCTATTTCGTCAATAAAGACAATTCCCATTTCGGCTTTGTCTACATCGTTATCGGCTGCGGCAAGAAGCTTTGAAATAACGCTTTCCACATCATCACCGATATAACCGGCTTCCGTAAGTGAAGTTGCATCCGCAATGGCGAGAGGCACATCAAGTATCTTTGCCAAAGTTCTTACAAGGTAAGTTTTTCCCGAACCTGTAGGTCCGATCATGAGAATATTTGATTTTTCGATTTCGATTTCATCAAGTGTATTTGTGGCAACACGTTTGTAATGGTTGTAAACGGCTACGGACATAACCTTTTTGGCATAATCCTGACCTACCACATATTCATCCAGCTGCTCTTTGATTTTGTGAGGAGCCGGAATCTTCTTTATATCGATGAGAGGCTCATCGGGATTGCGCTTCTTTCTTTTAACCTTTTGGCGGTTGCCGAAAGGATTGGCAAAGTCGGCAAGATTTATGAAGCTTATTCCACCCGGCGGTGTTTGAGGCTTATCTTGGCCTTCTTCGCCGTTTTCGTTATTTGTGCTTTCGATGGCAGTGTTTTCGCCGTCCTTATCGCTGACTTTTTGCTCGCCGGATTTTGGAGGCACAAAGCCGAAATTGTTATTAAAGCCCATATTGCTGAAATCTATACCGCTTGCATTGATTGTATCAAGACTTTTTTGCATACAGTCTGTGCAAATTGTGATGTTGCCGGGAAGAGTAACCATAGGTCCCGCAACACTTTCACTTCGTCTGCACATATAACATGTGTTTTCATAGTCGTTGTTGTTTGTGTTATCAGACATAAAAACCTCCTTATATAAAATGATCGGTATTGGCCCGATGCGTTATAAACAGTGTATAAGCGAATTACTCGCTGATTTATGATAATACCAAATTATATAACAATTAAAGTCCAAAATCAATGAAAGTTAAGTCACCATATAATGAACATTTTGTGAAGACCTATACAATTTAATAGTTTACTTAAATAATTTTAAGTATTATAATAAATAAAATCCTTTGGATTGGGTTTAGGGTTTAAAATTTAGTTTGTTGGTGTATTTTTCAAAAACGGAGGTTTAAAAATGATTAGTATTAAGAATGTTTCCAAAATCTTTTCGGGAACAAAAAAGGCAGTAAATGATATATCTCTTGAAATTGAAGATGGTCAGATTACAGGCTTTATAGGCCCTAACGGCGCCGGAAAGACAACAACTCTCAAAATGATAACCGGAGTTTTCGAGCCGACCGAGGGCGAAATAACAATCAACGGTTTCAATATCATTAAAAATCCGGTTGAGGCAAAACAACAATTCGGATTTGTTCCTGACAGTCCGGATATGTTCTTGCGACTCAAAGGCATTGAATATCTAAACTTCATAGGCGATATTTATGATGTTTCCACCGAAGAAAGACAAAGACTCATAGCGGATATGTCGGAAAGATTCGATATGAAAACCGCTCTTAATGACAGAATCAACAGCTATTCGCATGGTATGAGACAAAAAATTGTTATTATGGGAGCGCTTCTTCACAAGCCTTCCGTTTGGCTTCTTGACGAGCCTCTTACGGGTCTCGATCCAAAGGCGGCATTCGAACTTAAAGAAATGATGAGAGAGCATGCAAATGCGGGAAATTCAGTCCTTTTCTCAACTCACGTTTTGGAAGTTGCCGAAAAACTTTGCGACAAAATTGCCATTATTAATAAAGGATCCATAGTATACCAAGGAACACTTGAAGATCTTAAGGCAAGATACAGCGCTGAAGAATCTCTCGAAAATATATTCTTGGAGATTACAAAATAATGAAACAGTTTTTTGCCTTACTTAAAGTTCTGTTAAAAACCGGCCTTGGCGGTGGAACAGCTAAAAAAACGGTAAAAGTTAAAAACAAATTCGGTACGGTTGTGGGTACAAAAGAAAAAAGCAGAGGAATGGGTATATTTATATTAATAGGAATATGCATGATTCCTTTGATGATTTTACTTTTTCAGGTATCATACACATCAACCTTGGCTCTTATGATGCAAGGTGACGAAATGGCGGCAATAAACGTTGCTTGCTCTATTGTTTGCCTTACTTCTTTTATAATGGGCTTTACCGTTGTCTTAAGCGTATTTTATTTTACAAGCGATATACAAACCCTTTTGTGTTTTCCAATATCGGCGGAAAAAATAGTGGCTGCAAAATTTATAGTTACGCTTATTTACGAATATCCAATAGATGTGATTATTTTAACGCCTCTTCTTGCAGGCGTGGGGGCTGCAACAAGTGCGGGCCCGACTTATTGGGTAATTATGGTACTTGTGGTGCTTTTACTTCCGATTACGCCTCTAATTTACGGTGGTATTATTTCCATGGTAGCAATGCGCATATCGAAAATGGGAAAACACAGAGACATGTTTACCGTAATTATTACAATAATCATAGTAGCGGGAGCTGTGGGAATAAACTTGGTTACAAACAGCTTTGGACGTATGTCACAGGCTCAGATTGCAACCGCTATGACAGGTGTAAGCGATAGCCTTGGCGCAATTGTCTCGAAAATATTCCCGATGATAATTCCGGCACAGCATGCATTGCATGAGTCGAGCATTTTGTGGCTGCTTTTGTTTATAGCATTGATAGTAGCGCTTTTTATAGTGTTTATGCTTGTGGCAAGGGCTTTATACATAAAAGGTGTTATGGACATAAGTGACTCGGAGTCAAAGGGCAAAGCACTTACGGAGAAAGAAACAAAAAAGATTGTTGTAAAAAGAAACGTACTAAAATCCTATACACTCAAAGAACTGAAAATCGTTTTGAGAACACCTGCATTTTTGGTCAACTGTGTGTTGATGGCATTTATTTGGCCGATTATAATGGTAATTCCTTTTGCTGCGGGATTTGGATTTGACAGAGTCGGTTCCTTTGTTTCATCCGCAACATCCGGCGGAGAATTTTCTTATGCAATTGCTTTATCGGCTTGTATAGTTATAACGGGGCTTGTAGGTTGGTTCAACTTTACAAATGCGGTTGCCATTACCAAAGAAGGAAACAATTTCTTCTTTATGAAAATTATTCCTGTGCCGATAAAAACCCAGCTAAGGGCAAAACATGCGGCAGGCTTGGTTATCGGAAATATATCAAGCTTTGCATATTGCATTGTGATATTTGTTTTGTTTAAGATGCCGCCGCTTATGATTGTTTTGGCCCTTATAATCAGCTTTTTGTGCACAATGTTTTTTAACTACACAATGCTTTGGATTGATATATTAAGGCCAAAGCTCCAATGGGAGAATGAAACCGCGGCAATTAAACAAAACTTCAACTCCGTGATATCGATGCTGTTGGTAATGCTTTCATCGGTAATAATAAGCGGTGTTCCGATTTTGCTTCATTTTGTCTTAGGAGTTAACATGATATTATTGGCAGTGATAATGATAATAGGATTATTGATTGCCAACTTCCTTGCGGATAAAGTGGTAATAAGCGGAGGAGTTCAAAAGATTAACGAAATACAGCAATAATAAATAAAAGCACTTCATATGAAGTGCTTTTTAATTTAGTCATCTTTTTTTGCGCCGGATAAAAGTGAAAAGAAAGTAATGATTACGCCGGCAAAAATGGCAAGATCGCCGATATTGTAAACAACCTTTCGAAGGCTCTTTATCGGAAACTTAGGGAAGGATATGTAATCCGTAACTTTTCCGCTTCTTACTCTTTCAATGGTATTGCTTAAACCGCCGCCCAAAATAAGGGAAATACCAAGCTTCAGTCCTATGCGTCCGTCTTTAACAAAAAAGCTTTTCAGCGCGCCAAAGAAAACAATGGCAAAAGAAATAACGGATAATATCCTGCTGATGTTTGTTTTCGTTTGCAAAATATTAAAAGCAAGACCTTTATTAATACGCCTTTTTATGTGAATATGTCCCTTGAACAGCTCTATAGGAAAACTTTCGTTAAGCTGATTGGAAACCCATTTTTTTATTTTTAAATCCAAAGCTGCGATTATGGCCGCTATGGCAAAGTAAAACATTAACTACCCCTCCTTTGCAAGCTGCGAAAGCAACTGCGCATCATTTGCAAAATATTCATGGAACACGGTGGTTCCGAATGATTCGAAATCCGCTTTTATATCTTCGCGAAGTGTCGGAGACTCCAATATGACGTATGTAGGAGCTTCATCATCCGTAGAATTGTCGCGTTTGAGCCAATTTAAAACCTTTTCCGCAATATCGTCTGTTAAGACCAAAAGGTCCGGTTTGCAATACATAAGGCTGCTGAACATGTTTTCTTCACTCGAACAAAAGTAAAGATTGCCGCCCCTGTAAAGTCCGCTTAAGAAACTTCTTACAATTCCCAAAGGTCTGGTAACCGACAAAAGAATAACGCTCTTTAGCTTTTCTCCTATTGTATTGATATCGCGGTCATTAATGGTATAGCTGATTAATGAACGATGAGTTATGGCATAACTTTCGGCATTTTCTATACCGTCTCTGGTAAGCATTATTACCGCAACAGAGTCGGAATCGATGCTTGATGCCGGTTCCACATATTCGTCGAAGAGGTTGCTTGCGGAAATGAAAATACATCCCGAGCTGTTTTTTCTCGCAAATTTTACCTGCTCCGAAAAACATTCATCATACATAATACAACCTATATTAAAATCTTCGATTACTTTGTTGATTTCGGAGGTTGTGATATCTTCGGGAATAATAACGGCTGTATGACCGAGAGTTACAATTGCCAAAAATGTTTTTACGGAATCAACCGTGTTACTCATTAAAAGAGCATAGCTCTTATCCTTTGGCAGCGCTACATTAACCAAAACACCACGAATACAGCCTATTTCAACACTAAGTTGGCGATAAGAAGATGTGCCTTCCTTGGTTGTTACGGCTATATTGTTGTTGTACTTTGAAGTTGCTACATCCAATAAATCCTTTAACGTCTTCATATTACTAGCTCCCTATGTTTTAAGTATACCTTTAAAAATGAAAAACAACAAGCAGATTATATTAAAGAAAAATAAATTATTATTTGTATCTGAAAAAACAATGTGCTATAATATAAACTCGGTTTACGATAGGTTTATTTTTATGAATATTTGTAAGATTTATTAGGTGGTATTAATGAAAAGGCTAATTGGTAAAATAGTAAAATGGATTATCGGACATAAATTGATTGCGGCAATTATCGGTGTTGCAATCATCGTTGCCGCAACTTCGGCGGTAGCTTTTTCCGTTTCCGCAAACAATACTAAAACGGTTAAAAACAGCGACAATAAGAAGGCTACATCCAAGCTTTCCGACGGTCCGGCGATTGCCGAAGAAGAAAAAGTAACGGACGCACCTGTGGATTCGCCTTATCTTGTTAAGGTTAACAGGGCACTTAACTGTATTACCGTTTACTCAAAGGATGATAAGGGCGAGTATACCGTTCCTTACATTGCTTTTCCATGTTCAACGGGTAGAGCCGGTCAGGAAACACCTTTGGGTGAATTTAAAATCGGCTGGAAGGCTGAATGGTGCTACATGGTTGACGGAACATGGGGCCAATATACAAGCAACTTTAATAATGATATTTTATTCCATTCCGTACCTTATTTCGGAACGGTTCAAAAGGATAAAACAAATCTTGAGTACGAGCAGTATAATCTCCTTGGTGAGTTTGCATCGCTCGGATGCGTAAGACTTTGTGTTGCGGATGCCAAGTGGATATATGAAAATTGTCCGACAGGCACAACCGTAATTGTTTATGATGATTATTCAAGTCCGGGACCTCTTGGCAAACCGGGTTCACTTAAACTTCCTTATTATGATGAAGTTTTATATTCTGTACTTGGAGATAACCTCTACAGATACTGCGGTTGGGATCCGACAGACCCTGACTATGGCAACCTTTGGAGAGCATTTACTCTTAACAGTGCCGATGTAATTAATGTTCCTGTAGGAAGCGATATTTCGGCGGTACTTAATCAGATAAGCGCTTTATCACCTGATGGTGTGGCAATTCCTTCCGCATACCTTACAATAACGGATGGGGCATACGACCTTAACGTTTTGGGCGGACAGTATACTGTTACGGTTGCTTACAATTCGGGACTTATTCCTGTATTTGTATCGAAGCAGATTACAATTAATGTTGTTGACCAGCCGACACAACCGGCGCAGCCAAGCCAGCCGGCACAGCCAAGCCAGCCGACAACTCCGCAGCAAGAGACGACCACAACGAATAATGAAGGTGAAACATCAAATAACACCGATTCTAACAGTGGCCAAAACAATAACAATCCGAACAACTCGCAGCAGCCATAGGCTTTAATATTAAATATGAGTGATGTTAAAAAATATTACGCGGTTAATGTAGGCCTTACACCGGGAGTTTACACCGACTGGGAGACTTGCAAAGCCCAAGTTAACGGCGTTCCCAATGCAAAATATAAAAGTTTTAAGACATACGAAGAAGCGGTTCGCTTTGCCGGAGTTGACGGACTCTGCGACGCAGGCAAGGTCGACAGCGCAAAAGATAATGAAGATGATTTGATAAAATTATCCGAGGGAGAAGCTATTGCCTATGTTGACGGCAGCTTTAATGCGGAAACAAATGAGTTTGGCTCCGGAGTTGTTCTTTTCGTGAAAGAAGAGGAAATCCATCTAAGCGAAAAAGGCATTGACGAAAGCTTGGCTTCCATGCGTAATGTTGCGGGAGAAATAAAGGCAAGCGAAAGAGCCATGAAAGAGGCAATAAAGCTTGGCTGCAAAAAAATCACGATTTATCATGACTATGAAGGCATAGCCAAATGGTGCGAAGGTTCTTGGAAAACAAATAAAGAGGGAACTATCGCCTATAAAGCTTTTTATGATAGCATAAAAGATAAAATCGATGTTCGCTTTGTAAAAGTAAAAGGCCATTCCGGCAATAAATATAACGACTTGGCCGATGAGCTTGCAAAAGCGGCAATATTTACTACTTGAAAAAATCATTACAATACTCTAAAATACATATATGCGCAGTGTGACTGGCGAAATAGTGGATTAACCACGGGGAGCACTGTAAGAAATAAGAGCCGATCGCCTGGGCACCACATTTTTTGTGTGTCCGGGCATTTTTGTTTTTACATTTTAAAACGAAAGGAATTAATCATGGAAAAAATCTCACTTAAAAACGAACTTTCAAACAATGCATATCCGGGACGCGGTATCGTAGTCGGAAAAACACCTAACGGTAAAAAAGCGGTAATTGCATACTTCATTATGGGAAGAAGCGAAAACAGCCGCAACCGTGTCTTTGTTGCCAATGGTGACGAAGTAATCCGTACAAAAGCATTTGATGAATCAAAACTTGAAGATCCGAGTCTTATTATTTATGCACCGATGCGTGTGCTGGGTAACAAGACAATCGTAACAAACGGCGATCAGACAGATACAATCTACGAGCTAATGGATAAGCAGATGACATTTGAACAGGCGCTTCGTACAAGAGAATTTGAGCCGGACGCACCAAATTACACACCGAGAATTTCATCTGTACTTCATGTGGAAAACGGCACATTCAACTATGCAATGTCAATACTTAAAAGCAACAACGGTAATCCGATAGCTTGCAACCGTTATACATTTGCATATACAAATCCTCTTCCGGGAGAAGGTCATTTTATCCACACATACAAATGCGACGGAAATCCGCTTCCAAGCTTTGAGGGCGAGCCTAAGCTTGTTGAAATGATGGATAACATGGATGAGTTTACAAAGCTTGTATGGGAAAGCTTAAACGAAGATAACAAAGTATCTTTGTTTGTAAGATATATAGATATCCAAACAGGCAAAGCAGAGACAAAAATCGTAAATAAAAACAAATAATTTAAGGAGCATTTTTCATGAAAGAATTAGAATTAAAATACGGATGTAACCCAAATCAGAAACCTGCAAAGATTTCAATTGCCGATGGGGAGCTTCCTATAGAGATAATGAACGGAAAACCGGGATACATCAATCTTTTGGATGCATTTAACGGTTGGCAGCTTGTAAAGGAACTTAAAAAGGCAACAGGCCTTCCGGCTGCAACATCATTTAAACATGTATCACCTGCGGGTGCGGCAGTGGGACTTCCGCTTACAGACATTGAACGCAAGATTTATTGGGTTGACGATTGCGGAGAATTAACTCCTCTCGCAAGCGCTTATGCAAGAGCCAGAGGTGCGGACAGAATGTCATCATTTGGCGATTTTATCAGCCTTTCGGATGTATGCGATGTAAAAACAGCCGAACTTATTAAAAGAGAAGTATCCGACGGAATCATTGCTCCGGGATATGAAGCGGAAGCTTTGGAAATTCTTAAATCAAAGAAAAAAGGCAATTATTGCATCATCAAAATAGACGAAAACTATGTTCCGAATCCTATTGAACACAAAGAGGTATTCGGCATTACATTTGAGCAGGGCAGAAACGAACTTGTTATTGATGACAAAATGTTTGAAAATGTTGTAACAAAAGAAAAAACTATCCCTGACAGTGCAAAGATTGACCTTGCCATCGCCCTCATTACTCTTAAATATACACAGTCAAACTCGGTTTGCTATGTAAAGGGCGGACAGGCAATCGGAATCGGTGCCGGCCAGCAGTCACGTATTCATTGTACAAGACTTGCAGGCTCAAAAGCCGACAACTGGTTCCTTCGTCAAGCTCCGATTGTGCTTAATCTTCCTTTCAGAGAAGATGTAGGACGTCCTGTAAGAGACAATACAATTGATGTTTACATCAGTGACGATTACATGGATGTTTTGGCAGACGGAGAATGGGAAAACTACTTCACAACAAAACCGGAAGTATTCACAAAAGAAGCTAAACGCGCTTGGCTTGATAAAATGGAGGGCGTAACACTTGGCTCCGATGCTTTCTTCCCATTCGGAGATAACATTGAACGCGCTCACAAAAGCGGTGTTAAATACATTGCTCAGCCGGGCGGCTCAATTAGAGATGAGCAGGTTATCGAAACATGCGACAAATACGGAATTGCAATGTGCTTTACGGGCATCAGACTTTTCCACCACTAAGAGGATAAGGCCTATGAAACATTTGATAGTAATCGCAATTATCATTGTATTCTTCGTAGCGGGATACTTGATAACCAGACAATTTATGAATCGCAAAAAATAGTTGCATATCGGGCGGCACAATTAAGTGTCGCCTTTTTGTTTGCAAATTTTTTTCAAAAAAGATGTTGACATCTAAAATGGCAGGTGGTATATTATGCATAACAGGTGTACTAATGTAAATAGTACAGCTAAAATACATCGAAAGAAAATGCAGTAATTTAGCAGATTTGGTAATAGTTAACCGAGTAATACAGTTGGATAAAATCGGTTAGAGAGGGAAAAAATTATGGAAAACAGTTTGATAAGACTTAAAGATGTCTCGAAGTTTTATTACAACAAGGGTGTTATAGCCAGCGGTTTCAGTAAAGTTTCGCTGGAATTTAACATGGGTGAGTTTGTAGCCATAACCGGTGAGTCCGGTAGCGGTAAGTCAACCCTCCTTAATGTAATAAGCGGTCTTGACACTTATGAAGAAGGAGAAATGTATATTGACGGCAAAGAGACCAGCCATTTCTCCGAAAAAGACTTTGAAAATTACAGAAGAAAAAATATCGCAAACATTTATCAGACATTTAATTTGATAAACAGTTACACGGTATTTCAAAATATCGAGCTTGTCCTTATGCTTAACGGCACAAAGAGACGCGAATTAAAGAAAAAGGCCTTCGACCTTATTAAAAAAGTCGACCTTTATAAATTCAGAAACACGAAGGTATCAAAACTTTCCGGCGGTCAAAAACAACGTGTGGCAATCGCCAGGGCATTGGCAAAAGAAACCCCGATAATTATTGCCGATGAACCGACGGGTAATTTGGATGTTGCGTCAGCGGAAGAAGTTGTAAAGCTTCTCAGAGAAATCGCAAAAGAAAGACTTGTAATCATCGTAACCCACAACTACGAGCAGGTCGAAAAATACGTAACAAGAAAGATTAAGATGCACGACGGAAAGGTTTTGGAAGACAAGCAGATTTCCGAAACAAAAGAAGCCGCATTGCCTCCCCAAAAGAAACAGAAGAATATTTCCTTTGGGAACCTCATAAGACTTGGAGTAAGAAATACATTCAATGTTGTTCCCAAATTCGTTCTTCTGCTCATAGTTTTCGCATTCCTCACTATAGCAATCCTTGCGGAATATGCATCCTATGAGAAGAACAATTATTTGAATTCCATTAGCGGCTACAACTGGGTTTTTAACAACGCATCCAATAATCGAGTTGTTATAAGAAAGGCTGACAATCAGCCGATTAGCGATGAAGAATTGGCTGCAATTTCAGCCCTTGAAAATGTGGACAGCGTTGTTAAAAACGATCTGCCTCTTGATAATATGGTGTTTTTAAATGATGAAAACTACAACTACTGGTTAAACGGATCGGCAGTGGGAATCGATACTTTGCAGGGAGAACCGGATGCGGGCAGACTTCCGGAAAATGCAAACGAAATAGTTGTCGGTTTATCGAAAGACAACTATTTTATTCAGGGATCGGCCGAAGAAATGGTTGGATTAACGCTTTACGGTGAAAATGATATGGGAGAAATAGATTTGACAAAACCATATTATATAGCCGGTGTAAAATACATCGAAGATTCGCCGATGCTTAGCGATAAATACGGTTCCATGCTGTTTTTCGTAAGCAACGACTACCTGAACAATTACAATTTTGAACTTAACAGACAGTATAGCCGTTTGAGAGTGCTTTTTGATGAAAAGTATCATGATTCGGATCAATACAGTCCGCAATTTATGATAATTCCAAATGCCAATGTGGATCCGGGTTGCGTAGTGGTTTCATATAACCTTAACGAAACGGTGGAAAGAGGCTATGTAAGAGGACTTCCTCTATCGATAACAAATAAGAGCCTTTATTACGAAACGGGACTTGATCTTGAAATCGTAGATACATATTCGAAATGGAATATAGAAGACAAGCTTGGAATTCCTTACGAGGAGGAAAAAGAAGGTGCGATTTATATCAATCCGGACCAGTACAATTCACTTTTTGCAACGGGAACATTCCAAAGCAGCATATTCGTAAAAGATTTTTCGGATGAAGCATTACAACCTCTTAAGGATTATTTGGATGCAAACGGCTTTAAATATTTGGCGCTTACAGATGCGCTTTATATAGATGATATGGCAATAATGTCAAACATCTTCTACACATTTATGACAATAGTATTGTTTATAGTACTTTTCTTCATAACATATTTCGTAATAAGACTTATTATGAAATCGAGAAACGTATATTACACGACTTTCAGAATGCTTGGAGGAAAGAAGGGCTCCATAAGGTTCATAATTATCTTGGAACTTGTGGTGGTGGCAAGTATAGCTTACGGCGCATTTATGGTTTTCTTATACCTTAATTATGCGGGATACTTTGTGGTACCGTTTGTGGATAATATGCTTAATTACCTTACAATTTTGGATTATGTGATTTTGTATCTCATATTCTTGGGAATGGCAATTCTTATCGGCAACAAGTACGCAAGCAAGCTGTTCAAAGGCAGCGCAATGAAAGCATTTAGAGATGAGGTGTAAGAAATGTTAGAGCTGGTTAATTTAAACAAATACTTTAACAAGGGTAAAAAAAGCGAAGTACACGTTATCAATAATACTTCTTTAACATTTGATAATAACGGTTTGGTTGCATTCCTTGGTCCCAGCGGATGCGGTAAAACCACACTTCTTAACACAATAGGCGGCCTTGATAAAGTTAAAAGCGGAAAAATCCTTGTTAACGGCAAAAAGATGAATTCCGTATCAGCCTATAATGCGGACAAAATAAGAAATTTACAAATAGGTTACATCTTTCAGGATTACAAGCTTGTTGATGAAATGAGCGTCTTCGACAACGTTTCGATTGTTCTTAAAATGATAGGTCTTAAGGACAAGAAAGAAATCAAAAAGCGTGTGGAATATGTCCTTGATAAGGTGGGTATGCTTAGATATAAATCCCGTCCGGCAAACATGTTATCCGGCGGTGAAAGACAAAGAGTAGGCATCGCAAGAGCTATAGCAAAAGATCCTGACATAATCTTAGCCGATGAACCTACCGGAAACTTAGACAGCAAAAACTCCGTTGAAATCATGAATATCATCAAAGCGATTTCAAAGGATAAGCTGGTGCTTTTGGTAACACACGAGCGCGAACTTGCAAACTTTTACGCTTCGAGAATAATCGAGCTTGTGGACGGCAAAGTTGAAAATGATTATGTAAACGAACATAACAATGAGTTGGAATACACAATTGATAACAGATTTTTCTTAAAAGACATGAAAAATCACGATGCGCTTTCCGACAAGATAAGCGACATTAACGTTTACAGCGAAAATGATGAAAAGATAAAACTTAACATCGTTGTCAAAAACGGAAATATTTATGTTCAAAGTGCCGAAAATGTAAGAGTCGAAGTGGTTGATGATAACTCAAGCATCGAGTTCGTCGACGATCATTACAAGGCGCTTGATAAAGAAACTCTTGAAAAGTACGAATTTCATTTTAAGGATATTATCAATAATAACTTTAAAAAGAAATATTCAAACGTTGTCCATATACTTGGCATGCTTGGCGGTGGCTTTAAAAGTCTCGCCAAAATGCCGGGACTTAAGAAGTTCTTGCTTGCGGGCTTTGTGCTTGCCGCAATGTTTATAGTATACGGAATAAGCACCATTGCAGCGCTTTACAATGTAAAAGACAAAGACTTCATTCAATATAACAAGAATTATGTTCTGGTAAATGCAAACTCCTATTCAGTTGAATCTTACCTTTCATACAGAGAGGTTCCGGGTGTGGATTATGTGATGCCGGGGGACAGTCTTGTAAGATTGAACTTAAGTTACAAAGGTTTTTACCAGACAAATGAGATTGTGGATGAATTGTCGGCCTGCTTATCACATGCAAGTCTTTTAACGGAAAGCGACCTGATTGCGGGCAGATTGCCGCAAAGCGATAATGAGGTGGTAGTTGACAAATTATCTCTTACAAATCTTATGAACAACACTCCTACACCTAAAATGTGCGGTGTAAACAGTGTGGAAGATTTTATCGGGCTTACGGTAAAAAGCTCTGAGCACGACGAATATACAATCGTAGGTGTTGCGGACCTTGAAAGTCCGTCAATCTACATCACGGATACAGCCGAAGTTCATATGCTTTACAATATGAACACCGACATATCGGCTCGTCCGTTAAAGATTGGTGACTACAATGAATATGCGGACAAATTTGTGCTTAAAGAAGGACGTTTGCCTGAAAATGACTACGAAACAATCGTAAACATCTCAAATAAAGAAGAGATGAAGTTGAATAAGGAGATTAAAGATCAGATTAACGGCGTAAACTTAACCGTTGTGGGCTATTACACAAGCAGAGAAGATTTGAATATAGATTTGGTTAATCCAAACACAATCTTCTATGATTTGATTGTTAACTCAAGCATGATAACCCTTTGTGCCAACGATAAGGAAGCAGCACTTGAATACTTAAGCGCAAACGAAATAAACGCGCAAGACACTTATGCACAAAGCAGACAGCTCTACGATGACGGCAGAGCCGAGCAGGTAAAGACAAGTCTTATTGCATCGGCAATAATCATCGGAATATCTCTTGTTGAAATATTCCTTATGATAAGATCCTCATTCCTTTCGAGAGTAAAGGAAATCGGAATCTACAGAGCAATCGGTATGAAAAAGAGCGATATTTACAGGGTATTCTTAGGGGAAATAATTGCCATAACCACGGTTACGGGAATTCCGGGAATCATAATAATGTCATACATACTTTATAAGATGTCCATGATTAAATATATCGGTTCACTATTCCTTATGACACCATGGATTGTGATACTTGCGGTAGTTGCCATATACGTATTTAACATATTGGTTGGTATGATACCTGTAATTTCAACGGTAGCCAAGAAACCGGCTGCTATACTTGCAAGACACGATCTTGATTAACAAGCTGCTAATAAACTTCATATATACTCTAAACCCGCGGCCATGTGCACCTTGGCCGCAACACACGAATAAAGGGAGCGTAAGGCTTCCTTTTTTCGTGCTCCGAAATCTTTTTACATACTTTTTACATCAGTTTAGATTTAGAAGTGTTAATATAAAAAAGGGATTGGGTTTATTATGGTATTATGAAAAAAAGAAAGGATAAGAAATGGACGTATTTTCCTTAATTTCGTTGTTCGGCGGACTTGCTTTGTTCCTTTACGGTATCGAAGTAATGGGCGACGGACTTAAAAAAGTTTCGGGAGGAGCCCTTAAAAAGGTGCTCGGAAAACTCACATCGAATGTTGTATTCGGTGTACTTACGGGTGCGGCCGTAACAGCTATTATTCAAAGTTCTACCGCAACAATCGTACTTACGGTTGGTTTGTTAAGTGCGGAAATTCTAACTCTTACACAGGCAGCATCAATAGTTATGGGTGCCAATATCGGTACAACCGTTACGGCACAGATTATCAGACTTGCCGATCTTGATGCATCTTCATTGCCGATTATGAAAATCTTTCAAACATCGACTCTTGCGCCTGTAGCTCTTATTATCGGTATTATTCTCATAATGTTTATAAAGAAAAGCAAAGCCAAAAGAATGGGTGATATATTCTTGGGATTCGGCGTGCTTTTTATAGGTCTTATGAATATGACGGCGGCTGTTGAGCCTTTGAAAGAATCAACATTTTTCATGGATCTCATGGAAAAATTCTCACAATACCCGATTATAAGTTTTGCAATCGGTTTGGCATTTACATTTGTAGTCCAAAGTTCTTCGGCGGCGGTAGGTATGCTGCAGGCATTGGCATCAACCGGAGCCATAACCTTTACTCTTACTTATCCGTTTATTATGGGTAGTAACATAGGTACCTGCGTAACAACGGCTATTGTTTGCTCGATCGGAGCTTCAAAAGATGCAAAACGAATCGGTGTAATACATATACTTTTCAATGTAATCGGTACCGTGGCATTTGCGGTTGTATTCCTAATAATCAAAGCCGCGGGCGGATTGCCTGATCTTTGGGGCATGACTGCGGATGCGGGAACCATAGCAAACTTCCAGACCATATTCAACCTTGTAACGGCAATCGCATTGTTACCGTTTGCGGGACTTTTGGTTAAAGCATCGAAGAAAATCGTTAAAGAGAAAACCGATGCGGATTATATTGAATTCAAGGCCTTGGATGAAAAACTTTTTGTGTCGCCGGTTATGGCAATTCAAGAAGTGGGAAAAGGCATTGCGGATATGGCTAAAATCTGTCAGGCAAACTTGGTTAAAAGTTTCTCCTTGCTTACAAAATACGACGACCGAGTCGTGGAGCAGATGAATGAGGCGGAGACTAAGATTGATGCCTATACGGATGCGGCCACAAACTATATGATTAAGCTTTCCAAATATGTTGAGTCGTCAACGGAAAGTACGGAAATTAACATGCTTTTGCAGTCTGTTGAAGCTTTCGAGCGTATGGCGGATTACGCAATGGATATAGAAGAAATCGCAAGACAGATAAAAGAGGATAATGTTAAATTCTCCGATGATGCAATGAAAGAGCTGGAGCTTATCTGTCGCGCAACGGAAGATATTACGGCAACAACTGTTGATATTTACAGAGACAGAGATATTGCGGGAGCCTTTTATATAGAACCTTTTGAAGAAGTTACGGATGACATGATAGCGGTTCTCAAAGACAGACATTTACAAAGACTTAAAAGCGGCGAATGTCATGTAACAAGCGGACTTTTGTTTGTTCAGCTTCTTACATATCTTGAAAGAAGCTCGGACCAGTGTTCAAATGTCGGTTTGTTACTTCTCGGTCTTGAAAACAAAGCAATATTACAAAATCACCACGAATATCTTCGCGATCTTCATCATGGAGATAATGTTGAATATTCAAACGAATTCAAGAAACGTAAAGAGCAGTATCTTGCACCGCTTCTTGCAATCGGACAAAATGCAATTGCGCAAAACAATTAATAAAAATAAGAGGTAGTTTAAATGGATATTAAAGAAAAAGCTTTAAAAAAGCACTATGAATTAAACGGCAAAATTGAAGTTATTTCAAGAGCACCTTTAAAATCAAAAGATGATTTGTCGGTTTTGTACACACCGGGTGTTGCTGAACCTTGCCTTGTAATCCAAAAAGATGTTGATAAATCATACGAACTTACAAGAAGAAACAATCTTGTAGCCGTAATCACAGACGGAACGGCTGTGTTGGGACTTGGTGATATCGGTCCGGAAGCCGGAATGCCTGTTATGGAAGGAAAATGCCTTCTTTTTAAAGAACTTGGCGGAGTAGATGCTTTTCCTCTTTGCATTCGTTCAAAAGATGTTGACACCATAGTGGATACAATCGCAAACATTGCCGGAAGTTTTGGAGGCATTAACCTTGAAGATATTGCGGCACCAAGATGTTTTGAAATCGAAGAAAAACTTAAAATGCGTGTGGATATTCCCGTTTTCCACGACGATCAGCACGGAACTGCGGTAATTGTGCTTGCGGGTGTTATCAATGCTCTTAAGTTTACGGGAAAAGATGCCAAAAAATGCAATGTTGTGGTAAACGGTTCGGGTGCTGCAGGCATCGCTATCACAAAGCTTTTGCTTAAATATGGTTTTAATGATATTATTCTTTGCGACAGCAAAGGTATCGTTGCAAGAGACGATGAAAGCCTTAACTGGGCAAAAAAAGAAATGGCGAAAGTTACAAACAAGGAAGTTAAGCATGGTAAACTTGCGGATGCTTTGGTAGGCGCTGACATCTTTATCGGTGTATCCGCACCTAACATCATTACGGAAGAAATGGTTAAGACAATGAACAAAGACTCCATTTTCTTTGCCATGGCAAATCCTGTTCCGGAAATTATGCCGGATATTGCAAAGAAAGCCGGTGCGGCTGTTGTTGGTACGGGAAGAAGCGATTTTCCTAACCAGATTAACAACGTTATGGCATTCCCGGGAATCTTCAGAGGTGCTTTGGACGTTCGCGCATCCGACATTAACGAAGAAATGAAACTTGCGGCAGCTTATGCCATTGCTGGAAGCATTCCGGATGATGAAATATCAGCCGATAAGGTAGTGCCTGATGCTCTCGATCCGAAAGTATTTGAAAACGTTTCAAAGGCTGTTGCCGAGGCTGCAAGAAAATCGGGAGTTGCAAGAATTTAACTTGCCTGCATATTACTATGAGAGAAATAGACGTAAAAGAATTAACAAACAATATAAAAGAAATGTGTATCGAGGCCAATTACGGCCTGACCGACGATATGAAATCCGCCTTGGATAAGGCTTATGAAGCGGAAGAGACGGAGCTGGCAAAAAAAATTCTCGGACAATTGGAAGAAAATCTTAAGATTGCAGGGGATGAAATGATTCCGATTTGTCAGGATACGGGAATGGCCGTGATTTTTTTGGAAATCGGACAGGACATTCATTTTGTCGGAGGAAACTTCGAAGATGCCATAAACGAAGGTGTAAGAGCCGGTTATACGGAAGGCTATCTTCGAAAATCCGTGGTTTCGGATCCTTTGGAAAGAGTCAATACAAAAGATAACACTCCTGCCGTTATTCATACGAGAATTGTACCGGGTGACAAGCTAAAAATCACCGTTGCACCAAAAGGTTTCGGCAGCGAAAATATGAGCAGAGTTTTTATGCTTAAACCGGCTCAGGGTATCGAAGGTGTAAAAGAGGCTATTTTAACGGCCGTATCCGATGCCGGTCCCAATGCTTGTCCGCCTATGGTTGTGGGCGTCGGTGTTGGTGGAACATTCGAAAAAGCCGCAATAATGGCTAAACAAGCCCTGACAAGAGAAGTGGGTAAACACAGCGATATTCCTTACGTGGCGGAGCTTGAAAAAGAAATGCTTGAAAAAATTAACGCTCTTGGAATAGGTCCCGGAGGACTTGGCGGTAAAACCACAGCATTTGCGGTTAATATTAACACTTATGCAACACACATTGCGGGACTTCCCGTTGCCGTTAATATCTGTTGCCATGTCAACAGACATGCTGTTCGCGTAATTTAAGGAACTTTTACAAAACAAAAAGGTTTGATAAATAATGGAAAAGAAAATAACAACTCCAATAAGCAAAGATAAAGTTAAAGACTTGAAAGCGGGAGATTATTGCTATATTTCGGGAGAAATATATGTTGCCAGAGATGCGGCTCATAAGCGTATGGTAGAAAGCTTGGAAAGAGGCGAAAAACTCCCCATCGATTTAAAAGATGCCTGCATTTATTACATGGGCCCCTCTCCTGCAAGGGAAGGTCGACCTATCGGCTCGGCGGGTCCCACAACAGCCACAAGAATGGACAAATATGCACCGATTCTTATGGATCTCGGACAAACCGCAATGATCGGAAAAGGAAAAAGAAGCCCCGAGGTTATTGAGGCCATGAAACGCAACACGGCTGTGTATTTTGCGGCTGTGGGCGGAGCGGGAGCTTTGCTTTCAAAATGTATCAAAGAGTCGGAAGTGGTCGACTATGAAGACCTTGGTGCGGAAGCGCTTCTTAAGATTAAAATTGAAGATTTTCCGGCAATTGTGGTTATTGATCATGAGGGAAATAATCTTTATGAAAACATTAAATAATGCGTTAAGTATTTAACGATTGTTGACACTTACCCTTTCTATTGTATAATTACAAACAACAACGGTTTGTATATATTATGCAAAAGAAAGGGTTTTTGTATGAAAGAAAACAAATTCAAGGCTTTTTTGAAACGAAAAGACATTGAAATTTCCGCAAAAAGATACGGAATAGAAGCTCTCGGCGCCATGGCGCAAGGTCTTTTTGCATCTCTTTTGATCGGAACGATTATCAATACCATAGGAACAATTACGGGGGTTGAATTGTTTAATACAATAGGAGCCTTCGCAACGGCTGTGGCAGGTCCAGCAATGGCCATTGCCATAGGTCATGCTCTTAAAGCACCTCCTCTTGTTTTGTTCTCTCTTGCGGCCGTAGGTTGGGCTGCTAATGCACAAGGTGGGGCCGGAGGACCTTTGGCGGTTTTGATTATTGCCATAATATCGGCAGAAGTGGGCAAAATGGTTTCAAAGGAAACAAAGGTTGATATAATCGTTACACCTGCGGTAACAATATTTGCGGGAGCTTTGTTATCATTGGGCATAGCACCGTATATCGGTTGGGCAGCCAATAAGGTTGGCGATTTTATAATGATAACCACAGAATGGCATCCTTTTGTTATGGGTATAGTTGTATCCGTTATCATAGGTATTTGCCTTACACTTCCTATTAGCTCTGCTGCAATTTGCGCGGCATTCGGCCTTGTAGGTCTTGCGGGAGGCGCGGCTGTAGCTGGTTGTTGTGCTCAGATGGTAGGCTTTGCCGTAATGAGTTTCAAAGAAAACAAATGGGGCGGCCTTATTGCTCAGGGTTTGGGAACCAGTATGCTTCAAATGGGAAATATCGTTAAAAATCCCAAGATTTGGCTTCCGCCTATTATAACATCCGCAATTACGGGCCCTATAGCAACTTGCCTTTTCCATTTCCAAATGAACGGCGCACCTATTTCATCGGGTATGGGAACCTGCGGACTTGTGGGACAAATCGGCGTTTGGACGGGCTGGATTGATGACGTGGCGGCAGGCACAAAGTCAGCTATTACGGGAATGGACTGGCTTGCAATGATTTTGATTTGCTTTGTTTTGCCGGCAATTCTTACTTGGATTATCGGTGCTTTGTTCAGAAAAACAGGTTGGATAAAGGAAAATGACTTGAAATTAGATTTATAATAAGTCTTTTTAAGTGAATTTGATTTGTTTGACAAAATATAATCTAACATTTAAAATATCAATATTGTTATCAATAAGAGGATTGCTATATGCAATTCGCAATTCGGGCTGATAACCCGACTTAATCATCTATTAGGAGGCAATTAATTATGAAAAAGCGTTTAGTAAGCTTATTCTTAGCCGGCGCGGTAGCTGCATCTCTTCTTGCAGGCTGTGGTGGCGGAAGTAACACATCGGGCGGAGATAAATTCGTCATCGGCGGTATCGGACCTGCAACAGGTGCTGCATCTGTTTACGGTAATGCTGTTAAAAACGGTGCTCAGATTGCTGTTGATGAAATCAACGCTAACGGCGGTATCAACGGATACCAGATCGAGTTCTCATTCCAGGATGATGAACATGATCCTGAAAAAGCAGTTAATGCTTACAACACATTAAAAGATAAAGGTATGCACGTTCTTATGGGAACAGTTACTACACAGCCTTGTCTTTCTGTAATCGATTACACAAATGAAGATGGAATTTTCCAGATTACACCATCAGCTTCGGCTGTTGATGTAGTTAAATACAACAACTGTATTCAGGTATGCTTCCAGGATCCTACACAGGGTACAAAAGCAGCTAAATACATTTCAGAAAACCAGCTTGCTTCAAAAATAGCTATCATTTACGATGTATCTGATGCTTACTCAGCAGGTATTCATGATGGTTTCATCGCAGAGGCTGAAAAAGCAGGTCTTCAGATCGTTAGTGATGAAAGCTTTACAGCAGACAACAAATCAGACTTTTCCGTACAGTTACAGAAGGCTAAAGCATCAGGCGCTGAGCTTATCTTCCTTCCTATCTATGCTACGGAAGCTGCAACACTTCTTAAACAGGCTAACGATGCAGGCATCAACGCAACATTCTTCGGTTGCGACGGCTTAGACGGTATCCTTACTGTTGAAGGCTTTGATGCAGCACTTGCTGAAAATGTAATCTTACTTACACCTTTCGCAGCTGAATCGGAAGATCCTACAACACAGGCTTTCGTTTCCGCTTACCAGGATAAAGTAGGTGAAATTCCTAACCAGTTCGCTGCAGATGCTTACGATGCAATCTACATCATCAAAGGTCTTCTTGAAAAAGCAGGATGCACACCTGACATGGCAGCAGACGAAATCGGCAGCGCAATGCTTGAAGCACTTAACGGATTCACATATGACGGAATCACAGGTGCAGCAATGACATGGGAAAACGGCGCTGTAAACAAAACACCTACAGCAGTAGTTGTTAAAGAAGGAAAATATGTTGAATTAGACTAATTTTCTTAAATAATAAAGATTTTAAGACCGAATCGGCAAAGCCGCTTCGGTCTTTTTATGTTTGCGAAAGGGCTTGTAATAGATTATTTGTTATGCTATAATCATTCACAGACTAATTTGCGACACTTAGTTCTTTTTTTTGCGTTTAGAAAGAGTGTTGCTTTTGGATATTAAGTTATTGTTATTCTAGAGAGAGGTGTTGATATGGATTTCATATCCTATTTGATCAATGGTGTCAGCCTTGGCAGCATTTATGCTATTATTGCCCTTGGATACACCATGGTTTACGGTATCGCCAAGATGCTTAACTTTGCCCACGGTGATGTTATCATGATTGGCGGATATATCTGTTTTACCGCAATGAGCGCTTCGGGCAATCCTTGGCTCGGTATTATTCTTGCGGTTATTGTTTGTACTGTTCTGGGTGTTGCAATCGAAAAAGTTGCATACAAACCACTTAGACAGGCTACATCACTTGCGGTACTTATCACTGCAATCGGTATGAGTTATTTCTTACAGAACTTAGCACTTATAATCTTTGGTTCAAGTCCGAAGGCCTTCAAATCGGTAGTGCCTTTCGAACCTTTGGTTCTTGCCGACGGCGCATTGACAATCAAAGCAGAATCAATAGTTACGGTTATTTGCTGTGTTGTTATTATGATTGTGCTTGTTAACTTTATGAAAAAATCAAAGACAGGTGCGGCTATGCTTGCGGTTTCCGAAGACAAAGGCGCTGCACAGCTTATGGGTATAAATGTTAACAGAACAATTGCCATAACATTTGCAATCGGCTCGGCTCTTGCTGCCATTGCAGGTGTGCTTCTTTGTTCTTATTCACCGACACTTACACCTTACACCGGTTCAATGCCGGGTATTAAGGCCTTTACGGCTGCCGTATTCGGCGGTATCGGTTCTATTCCGGGTGCTTTCATCGGTGGTATGTTACTTGGTATTATCGAAGGATTTGCTAAAGCATATATCTCATCGGAACTTGCGGATGCAATAGTTTTCGGTGTACTTGTTATTGTACTTATTGTTAAGCCTACCGGTATTCTTGGTAGACCTATACATGAGAAAGTGTAGGAGGTCTTATCATGAAGAAATTATTATCAAGCAAACTTTCAAGAAACTACATGATTACATTCGGAATCGTAATCGTAGGCTTTATTGTTATACAGTTACTTATACCTACGGGATTGCTTTCAAGTACATTCCAAGGTCTTTTGGTTAACCTTTGCTACTATGTAATCTTGGCCGTATCACTTAACTTAACGGTTGGTATTTTGGGCGAGTTGAGCTTGGGTCATGCGGGCTTTATGTGTATAGGTGCCTTTACAAGTGCCTTCTTTACAAATGCTATGGCCGATTCCATCGAAAGCGATTTTGTAAGATTTTTAATCGGTCTTGTTATCGGTACGGTAGCTGCGGGTGTTTTCGGTATTTTAATCGGTATCCCGGTTCTCAGACTTTCCGGTGACTACCTTGCAATCGTTACCCTTGCTTTCGGTCAGATTATTGTAAATATCTTTACGGTACTTTACGTTGGTGTTGACAGCCACGGTATTCACATCGCTCTTACAAGTGACGGACTGGGATTGGAAGAAAGCGGAAAAATTATCTTAAAAGGTGCTCAGGGTATTACGGGAACGCCGAGAGTGGCAACTTTCGTTATCGGTATTATATTGGTTTTACTTACACTCTTTATCGTACTTAACTTTATTAATTCACGTGCGGGCCGTGCCGTAATGGCCATTCGTGATAATAAAATCGCGGCAGAGTCTGTAGGTATTAATGTTTCAAAATATAAGATTTTGGCATTCTCCATTTCGGCAGCTTTGGCCGGTATGGCAGGTGTTTTATATGCACACAATATTTCATCCCTTACAGCTACAACAGCCAAATTCGGTTATACACAGTCCATTATGATTTTGGTATTTGTCGTACTTGGCGGAATCGGAAGCATCAGAGGCTCGATGATAGCTGCTATTATTCTTACTCTCCTTCCGGAATATTTGCGTTTCTTACAGGACTACAGAATGTTGATTTACGCAATCGTTCTTATTGTTATGATGATTGCAACATGGAATCCTACATGTAAGGCATTCCTTGCAAAACATTCTCCGAAGAACTGGTTTAAAAAGAAAAAGGAGGTTGAATAATTATGGCTTTGCTTGAAGTTTCAAATTTGGGAATCTCCTTTGGCGGTCTTCGTGCCGTTGACGGTTTCGAAGTTAAAATCGAAAAAAACGAGCTTTACGGTCTTATCGGTCCTAACGGTGCCGGTAAAACAACGGTTTTCAACATGCTTACGGGTGTATACAAACCGGATATGGGCAAAATCAGTCTTGACGGTGTGGATATCACAGGCAAAAAGACAATTGACATCAATAAAGCAGGTATAGCAAGAACATTTCAGAATATCAGATTGTTCACTGAAATGAGCGTTCTTGACAATGTTAAAATCGGTTTACATAACAATAACAAATATTCAACTTTTACCGGAATCATGCGACTTCCGAAATTTCACAAAGTTGAAAAAGAAATGAATGCAAAGGCACTTGAGCTTTTAAAAGTTTTCGATCTTGATAAAGAAGCAGATTATCTTGCTTCAAACCTTCCTTACGGAAAGCAAAGAAAACTTGAGATAGCACGTGCGCTTGCAACATCGCCGAAGCTTCTTTTGCTGGATGAGCCTGCCGCAGGTATGAATCCTAACGAAACAAAAGAGCTTATGGACACAATTCGTTTTGTCCGCGATGAATTTGACATGACAATACTCTTAATTGAGCATGATATGAAGCTTGTATCGGGAATTTGCGAAAAACTTACGGTACTTAACTTCGGTCAGGTTCTTTGTCAGGGTGGCACTTCAGAAGTCCTTAATAATCCTGAAGTTATTAAGGCTTATCTTGGCGATTAGGAGGAAATGACATGGCATTATTGGAAGTAAAAGATATAGAAGTATATTATGGCGTTATTAAAGCCATAAAAGGCATTTCTTTCGAAGTAAACGAAGGTGAGGTTATTGCCCTTATCGGAGCAAACGGTGCCGGAAAAACAACAACGCTCCACACCATTTCGGGTCTTATTACACCGAAGGCGGGCTCTATTATGTTTGACGGCAAGGATATTACAAAGGTTCCTGCTCATTCAATCGTTTCTTTGGGAATGGCTCATGTGCCGGAAGGAAGACGTGTTTTTTCACAGCTTTCCGTATATGACAACTTAAAGCTTGGAGCTTTTACAAGATCTGACAAAGAGGAAATCGAAAAATCATTAAAATACGTTTATGAGCGTTTTCCTCGTCTTGAAGAAAGAAAGAAACAGCTTGCGGGTACTTTATCCGGTGGTGAGCAGCAGATGCTTGCTATGGGACGTGCTCTTATGTCCAGACCTAAAATCGTACTTATGGATGAGCCTTCAATGGGTCTTTCACCTATTCTTGTTTCCGAAATCTTCGATATTATCAAAACTATCAGCGAAGGCGGTACAACGGTTCTTCTTGTTGAGCAGAATGCAAAGAAAGCCCTTGAAATTGCCGACAGAGCTTATGTTTTGGAAACAGGTACGATTTCAATGAGCGGCAAGGCAAGCGATCTTGCAAATGATGAAGGAATTAAAAAAGCATATTTAGGCGAATAGTGTTATAATATATATATAAACTAAACAGACATGGGGATGCTCGATTTTGGGGCAAATGTGTCAAAAGGAGTGGTATTTGTATGGAGAACTTCGTAATTACTATTGCCAGAACCTATGGTAGCGGCGGAAGAACTGTCGGTAAAATGCTTGCAAAGGATTTGGGGATTTCCTACTATAACAGGGAAATATTAAAGCTTGCATCCGATGACAGCGGAATTAATGAGGCATTATTTGCAAAAGTAGATGAAAAGCTTAAAAACACTTTGTTATTTAAGACGGCATCCAGTGTTTATAATGGTGAAGTAATACCGCCGGATAAAGGTGGTTTTACATCTGATAGAAACCTTTTTAATTATCAAGCAAAGATTATTAAGGAACTGTCAACCAAAGAAAGTTTTGTTGTAATCGGTCGTGCGGCAGACTTCGTTTTAAAAGACTTCAAAAACGTCATAAGAGTGTTTGTTCATGCTCCTATGGAAACTTGTATAAAGAACGTAATAGAAGTGGAAAACAGGCCGGAAAAGGGCATAGAAGCCTATATCAAAAAGATTGATAAAGAACGTGCCGAGTATTACAAGTATTATACCGGAAGAGATTGGTATGATGCCAAAAACTATGATTTGTGCTTAAACAGCGCAGAATTAAGCTTTGAGAAATGTGTGGATATGATTAAAGCTTATATAGATATTAAAATGTCATAAATAGATACAAACAAAAGCTGTCGGGATTCCCGACAGCTTTTGCTTTAAAAAAGGAGTTACAACATATGTCATAACGAATTATTTTTGTTATAAATTGTAATAATCCAAAGTATGATATACTTCATCCGGTACTATAAGACCTTTGTTTTCCCTTGAGGTAATCTTGTTTGACTGTACTTTCAAACGCTGAGCCTGTGTCTGATTAAATTTGAAAAATGACTTTTCAAACATAGGCGTAGAGGCAAGCTTCTTCCTTGTTTGCTTAGGGAAAGGACAGTATGTTGCAAGTATTCGCCTGTTAACCGTATTAAGCCGTACGGAGCCTTCAGCCTCGTATTTGAGCCATATTATATAATCCGTTACAAATACTTCTTTTACGCTGTTTCTGCAACGTTGAATCTGCTTTTTGATTGAGTCGCGCTTTTCGGCATTAAGCTCTTTATTTTTTCTGTAAAACTGAATATAGTCGGCGTACTCACTGGTAAGTGAAGGAACCGAAATATCCGACCATGCAACACCTTGAACTTTTTTGCAAAATTCCCATCTGTATCTTCCGAAAAGGCGCATCATGGTAAGTTCAAAATTGCCCTTGTGTATGGCGGGAAGTAAAAATCTCGCTTCGCTTCTTGTTCTTTTCCTGGTGGTTTCCTGCCACATGATACCGTTTGGTCCGCATGTTGGAAGGAGAATGAAAACAGGAAGAACCTCAACCTGAATGATTTCTTTGTAAAGTTGTATTTCCGAATCCTCATAAAGGATTTCGCGGTAGAAAGCGGAAAAATCAAGGGATTTGATTCTATTAAACATTTCGCCTATTTTTTCTGATGTTAAAATGCCTTCTTCCATATGAGGGTCGAAAAGATCCGAATAGAGAATCGGCACAAAAGTAAATATATTTCCGTTTGCCAATCTGTTGTTGGTTCTCAGCAAATTATTAATTTCAAATTCGACTTTTGCATGTGCATCGGCAAGTAAGGCTTCCACCTGAGATTTATCAAGTTGTTCCTCTATCTGACGTTTTCTGATTGTGTCATGATAGTCTGTGTCGAACTCATTTTTGGAAGGAACATTCTCTCCGCGATAAATGGACAAGAGCCAATCCTTCATGCGATAAATCTTAAGAGGACCATTGTTTGCAAGACTTTGGGTAAGCCCCAATGTATTTAGTTCGTTTTTTGTAAGAAGACGTTCATCAAGTAAACCGAAATCCAAGAAAACTTCAACGATAAAATCCGCATTATCGGCCTCGGCATATTTGAAAAACACGTCCGTGTATAAGTCGTAATAAAGATTTGTGACCCTTGGATAAATGCTTTTTGCATCTTCTTCTCTGGAAAATTTATCCGAAAGATTCATAAAATCCGTAACGGCATCGGCCAATGCTTTTATTTTTTCCGGAGTCCATTGTGCAAAATTACAAAGACGCATCAAAAGACTGCCGGCTTTGATTGTACTTAAGTCAATATCTTCGGCCGCTTCGCTTATAGGAGCATCTCCTTCGGAATTGTCTTCTTCTTTTGCATCTTCTGTATTGTCAGCCTCATCTGTAGCTTCTTCTTTTTCGCCCGGTGCAAGCCAGGAATAATCGATTTCTATAGGAATGTTGCATTCCGAAAGAGCCTTGGCAACAAAATTGTCGAGAGAAGCCTTAAGTTTAAGACCTATTGACTCCTTTGGTGCCAATTTTGGTTTTGTGGCTCTGATTTCGTTTTCTGCTTTTAATGAAAGATATAAAAGGGATTTTTCTCCCGAATTAACAAAGTAGTTTAAAATTTCATTCACGCATTCCAAAAAATCAACAAAGGTTTTGCAAACATTGTTAAACATACGAAGCTGTGAACGAGAAGCAGCCATGGCGCCTTTTCTGTACACGTTTTCAAAGGCATCCGGATATTTTGCATAATTTTCGAATTGAGTATAGCTGCTGTAATAAGCCTGCTGTTGGAGATCGAAGGCTGTTATGTCGGGAAAAGAATACTTTTTGGCAGCTTCTATTTTTGCCGATGAACAAAAATCCTGATAAGATTTGCTTATTTGCGTAAGCTCCCTGACAAAAAGACTTGTAACATCATAAAAAGACATGCATCGCATGCCGATATCGTTTATCAAAGCGCTTAAGTATTTGTGCGCCGTTTCGTAGACTTCCATATCGCCTACATTATCGGAAAAATCCGTATAGCTTTCCGCTTTGATTTTAATTACTTCGATTGGTTCGCTGAAAGAATAGGTAGAAGTATATTTACCGAGAAAAACATTCTCGGCACCAACAAAAGAACCGGTAGAAATACTTTCGGTTTCCTTGCCGGTCACTTTTTCCACATTGCCGTCCAAAATCAAATAAACGGCATCAACAGGAGAGCCGGCTGTAGCTAATGTTGCCGGTTCTTCAAGTTTCAAATTTTCATAATATGCTTCGCCCATAGCCCTTTAGTTACCTGTTTTTATTTATTTTCCAAATATCTTTCGTAATCATCAAAAACGTAATCGAAAATAGGTGCAAGACCAACGAATTCGCATCCGTAGGTATATGAACCGTCTTCGTGATCAACGCTTCTGATAATCTTTACAACCGTATATAATGCAAGCTTGGTGCTTCCAAGCTCGATTTTCGCATTGAAATAATAACCCATTGGAATAATCGCGTTAGACATAAAACCCAGACCATGCTTTGAAATATCAATTACATGAATTGGTGAATCGAAATGTTTGATAACAACGTTATCTTGTTTGAAGAGATCTGAAATGTTAAGCTCTAAGTTAACATTAAGTCTTTTACTACGCCTTTTTTCTATCATTTACTATACCTCCAACATGTATCATATAAAAACTGATACGAACCCTTCTTAGTCTTTCTCACGACAATAAATCGTGAAATTACTCTCCTTTAAATATTATATATTAAAAAAACGCAATATTCAAGCTACTTATCCTTTTTATCCCCAAGTTTACACAGCCTAATGTAAAACCATAAAAGGATAGGGACAAAAATGGTGGTTGCTATGGCCGCTATAAAAAACTTTGTGGTATGTTCGTTGCCGAATATTGCCAGTAAAAACGCGGTTGCGTACATAGCCAATATAAGAACTATTCCGATAATTGCCAAAATTCTTCGTAACATATAAACCTCATAATTATTAAAAATTTTTAATCACAGTTTAAATTTTACCAAATGCCTCAGACTGTCGCAACTAAAATAGTGACTTTTTTATAGTTTTAGTTTATACTTATCTTTGTTAAAAAGCAGTCGGCTTATGGGCTGCATATTCTAGGAGGATATAATGAGCGAAGAAAAGACAATCCTTGAAAAATGGAGAGACCTTGCTTACGATACAAACAAATCTCAGCAGGAGATGACATTATTCTGGGCAAATTATTTTGAAATCGAAAAAAACATCTATGCCGAAATTCTTTCAACACCTGATGAAGTGGTTGAGGGTACGGTTAAGGAATTGGCTGAAAAATTCGGTACGGAAGTTAAATATATGGTTGGTTTCTTGGACGGAATCGATGACAGCTTGAAAGAAAAGAATCCTATCGAGACTATGGATGAAGATACAAAAGTTTCTCTTTGCTTCGATAAAGAGCTTCTTTACAAAAACATGGTGGAAGCTAAAGCAGATTGGCTTTACGGTCTTGAACAGTGGAATGACATCTTCTCCGAAGAGAAACAGAAAGAGCTTTACAGAGAGCAGAAAAGCTCACATACAATCGTCAAAGAAAAAAAGGTTGGCAGAAACGATCCTTGTCCTTGCGGAAGCGGCAAGAAATACAAATTCTGCTGCGGCAAATAATAAATGCCTATCCGGCGGCACTTCATATTGAGGCGCCGCCTTTTTTATCAAACAAGGCCACCATCCAAATCAAATAGTCTTGATTTAATTACACGCTTCGTTTTCTATTCGTTGCGCTCGTTTATTCGCCGACAACCGCTTAAACTCGCTTCGCTCAAACATAAGCTCCTTTGTCGGCTAACATCGCACAACTCATATACGAAAGCCTCGCTATCGTAATTAAATTCAATCCTATTTGCTTCTGCTTGTGGCCTTTGTTTTTTGAAAAAAGTCGACAAAACGTGATGATGTGTGCCTGATAGGCAATATTTTTTCTTTCCCTCTTAGCTGAGGGCATAATCTGCATCGAAAATAAACGTCAAGGCCTTGCCTTATCAAGGTGCGTATGCAGCCTTGACGTTTTTTTCGAGCAGATTAAAATGCGGCTATGAGGGTGAAGAAAAATGCATTTACAAAAAGTTAACATTTTAGTGTGGGCTAGTTCATAAAAATTTGGGAAAATGGAAGGGTGATGGATTATAAATTTTACGAGGGGTGATAAGATGACCGGAGCAATTAAAAGATTATCAAAGTTAACAACCATCGTTATGGCGGCTATTTTGTGTGTTACATTATTGCCAATTAGTGTTAAGGCAAATCAGGTTCCCGAGTCCATAACCATAACAAGGGCTGATATGAACGTGGCAATGAATGATTTTACCGAAGAGAAAGGTTATGGCATAAATGAAGAAAAAGGAATCTTGTTTGCCGAGCCGCGATTCGGTAATGGATTATATGTGCTATATGAACCTACGGAATATATTCTTGGAGAAAATATAAACCTTAATAAAGAAGCCTTTATATTTGACAGCATTGATGAATCACTAGATTTGCTTCCGGCAACGCTTAATTTGAACAATAAGACCTTGAACTTCAGTGGTTATTTACATGATGGTGGAGAATATTTGGGAGCTGTAAATATATACAGTAGAGAATGTACTATTAAGGGCGAAGGTATAATTGCTTGTATTTCCGATCCTTCATCATTAGCTGTTGATAATTATGGAGAGTTAATAATCGAAAGCGGAACATTCAATGGTTTTTTGAGAAATTATAATTCATCAATAGTAAACGGGGGTAACTATAACGGCATTTTCTATACTTTGCATGAAATGACTATAAATGACGGAGTATTTAATGCTAATTTGGTGTCGGCTGAAGGTAATCTTACAATTAATAACGGCCTGTTTTATGGAACAAATTACTTTTACTCGGAGGATAATCTTGATTCAACAGTTGTAATTAACGGAGGAAGATTTGTTTATGAAAACAGATCACCTAAAGAACCTACTATTGATGTCGAAAATGTTAAGCTGATTGTTAACGGCGGCTATATTGAAAATAAAACCGTAGCAGAATCAGAGGACGATACTCCTTCGGCTATTTATGCGTACAAGTATGGTGATGAATTAAGCACATCCGTTATTATAAACGGAGGAACCATTAAAGGCGGAGGTTACGACTACGGGATAAGCTTACTTGATTGTGACTATGTCGAAATTAACGGCGGTGATATTAGCGGATATTTGGGAGCTTTATCGATTCAAGCGGATGATTTGCCGAATTTGTCGCTTTCGGGCGGTAAGTTTACTACATACGGACCGGACGAACCTTATATAGATGGTGCAATATCGTTTATACTTCCTTCGGATAAATACATTGAAAATGCACCGGATGATTATTTCGACTATGCTTTGGCAGAGGGTTATCAATTTAAACCTAAGGCAGAAATTAATAATAAGGGAATAGACCCTTATGACGATGCTTTTAGAATCGGAACACAAAAAGACATCGAAGTAATACCTGAATCCAAAGTTGTGAGCGACCAAGACAACGACTCTCTTTTAACGGAAGTCAGTGCGATTGTGAATCAAATCAAAAAAGGTGAGATTCCGGAAGGCGTAAGTGCAGAACTTGCGCAGGCGATAGTTGCGGCGCTTGCTGACGGAAAAGATATTGACGTGGAAATGACCGTGACAGCAGTAAATCCGGAAGATATAAAGGATGAAACAAAAGCAATAGCGGGACTTGTTACAAACACGGAAAATATAGCCGGATATTATGACATAAAAGTGGCTGTAAGCATTGACGGCGAAGTTAAAGGCTTTATTACAAAATTTGCTGATGGTGTGTTAATCAGTCTTCCGGAACCGGAAGGATTACCGCCTCTTGCAGCGGGATATGAAAGAGTATTCAGCTTTATAAGAATCCATGACGGCGTAGCTACAAAGCTTCCTGCGCAGTTAAAAGATGGAGTTATTAACAGCTATTCTGACAGCTATTCTATATATGCTCTTGTTTATGAGGATGTGAAAACAGCTCCGGATTATGATAACACAGAAGTTACACCGCAAACGGGAGATAAGGGAGCAGTCCTTTGGATAGTGCTTGCATCGGCATTTGCGGCAGCGGGAGCGGTTACATTTGTTTATAAGAAAAACAAAGTTGAGGAATAAATAATAAAGGAGTCGCTTTAAATAGCGGCTCCTTAAATTTTATTGTACGGCAAGGCTGATACAAATAAACCACCGGCTAAGCCGGTGGTCATGATTTATTTTATTTTAAGCTTTTAAATATTATCGTTTTTCTTTAAAATATAACTATCAACAATAAACTATGGGGGTATAGGGATGAGAGGAAAAAGAATAATCCCGGTTTTAATATTTACAACCCTATTTGCTTTAGGAGTGGCCGGACTTAAGCCTGATATGGTTTTTGCGGCTGATTCATTGGTTGTAGATCTTAATAGTGGTGAAGCAAGAGGAGCCGGATACGTGGCAGTAAACGAAAATTTTAGGGCTGAAAGTGATGGAACGGATTATAGGCTCATAATGAACGGATTAAAGGTAGGAAATAAAACTGCTTTTATCAATGCTGTGGCTCAGAATTTCAATCCGGAAGTGGACAGAGCGATAAAGATAGTGGATGAAGCCTTACCTGATGCTGAAAAGTACGATGTTGATCTGGAAACGGATATAGATTCATCTTTATGTTGGGCAGCATCTGTTGCCAACCAGCTTTGGGTATCCGGTTGGGCTGAACATCTTACAAACCCTGAAACCGGTCTTAATTTTTCTTCTGAGGATGAGGTGTTTACTTACTATAATAACAGTTTTACTAATTATGGTTGCAGTAGTACCAATAACGCAATTGATTGGTTCTTTATGGGGGAATTTTACAATCCGAGTTTTTCGCGTGCAGCACGCCTGCTTGATGAGACTAACCCGGAAAACGGGCGTATGAAGTCTTTTGTAAGTTCGCGTGTTCAGGATGTTTATGATTTGGTTGCTGACCCGGGGCGTATTTCTAAGCTTATAGATTGTGGCGGTCTGGCTATATATCAGGCTTCTATAGGACCATTGGCTGAAGGAAAAATCAGCGATTCCTCTCATTCGGTGATTATATTGGGTATAATAATTAATCCAAATGCCAGTCCTGAAAACCCTGGTGAATATTATAAGGGAGTACTTATTGCGGATTCTGATAACGATGCATATCCGGTAGCAGGAGATAATCCGACGGCTGAACAGATAAAAGAGACAAGATATGCCCGTCCGAATTCGGTTACTTTGTATCCCTTAAGCTATGGTAATGATGTGGACGGAAAACCTTTTTGGGAAATTATGGGATATGATACCAGTGGGAAAAATGAAACACTTATAATATATAAAATAAGCAGAATGTCGATGTATGATGAAAGTCTGATAACTGCAAATACTGAAACAGAGGGAAATAAATCAGTAATAACTACACCGGATTTTACGCTTGAATTTATGTTCACCACAGACGTTAGTGAAAGAATAGTTGATCTTTTTGCTAAAGATATAGATGAACTGACAGTAAATGAATTTGAAGCGGGTCAACCGGTGAATTTAAGTTTTTTCGTCGGCCAAAGAAGCCCGATATCACTGGATTTATACAATGGATATTTGAACGAAGGTACACTTAGTGCAGACTGGAAAGTTGTAAGAAAAAGTGATAATAAGGTGGTTGCATCAGGGCGGCAGATTCTTGATGATGATATATCTTATAATATAGATACAGGGTTTCTGATTCATTTAAACGAATCAGATGGTCAAATTGAGAAATGGGCTTCCGGGGAATATATTGTGACGGTTGATTTAAATACTGACAGAAAAGTTGAAGAAGCCTATTATTTAAATAACATCCCGCTTTCGTATTCTTTTACAATTACAGGAAATGAAGAAGCATCAGATGATGAAACCAAAACTCCGGGAAAAAATGATGTACAGACGGGTGATAAGTCGGATATTACTTTTTGGAGTGTGGTGTTGGGGCTTGCAGTGGTCGGATGTGTAACGTCTTTTATGGTTTGTGTGCGAAAATCTGAATAATGTACATAGTTAAATCGCTTAATTTATAATCGGGTTTTAAATTTTTGATATACTAACAAAGGAAAAGGAGATTGATTATGACAGAGAAAGAAACAAAGGCACGCTATAATTTTATATTTGCGGTGATGCAGCAAGAATTCTGGAGGAAATGATTAATGAGTGATATTAAGAGATCTTGCGCGGATTGCGCTGCTATTAGCTGTCATAAGGGGGATGGTAATTATCCGCCATTTTGCCTTTCAGAAAACATGGATAAGGAATTTAGGGACAAGGCGGTTGCTAAATATACAGGCGAAGAGCTTAAGATGATGCAGGTGGCAGCAGTAGTAGAATGCGATGGATACGGCCAGCTTACAAGAGTTCAGGAAACAATAGATTTTGCAAAGCAAATGGGATATAAGAAAATAGGTATAGCAACCTGTGTTGGCCTTATTCGTGAAACAAACACTTTGGCAAAGATTCTTAGAAGTCATGGCTTGGAAGTGTTTGGAATAGGCTGTAAAGTTGGTGAGGTTTTAAAACGTGATCTTGAAATAGAGCCTCGTTGCGACAAAACCGGAGTAAATATTTGCAATCCTATTTTGCAGGCGGAGACTTTGAATAAAGAAAATACTGATTTTAATATTATTATGGGACTTTGCGTAGGCCATGATATGTTATTTACTAAGCATTCAAATGCGCCTGTCACAACCTTGGTTGCAAAAGACAGGGTAATGGGACATAATCCGGTGGCAGCATTATATACTTCTAACTGGTACTATACAAAACTGTTCGGAGATGAAAAATAATTTTATATTTTTTGTTTTGTTAACGTGAGCTTTAAACCAAGAGCATTTGTGATTTTTAATAAAGTTTTTAATGTGGGGGAGTTCACAAAAGCTTGAGAAAATAATAACAACAGAAATATTGACTTCACGAGGGGTGAAAAATGGGCGGATCAATCAAAAAACTATCAAAGACAGTAACTATAATAATGGCAGCAATTTTGTGTTTTACGTTGCTGCCCATAAGCGTAAGAGCAGATGAGACATCCGAACCGATAACTTTAACGAGAGCTGATTTGGATGTTGCAAAGAATTCTTACAATCCGGAATTGGAATACGGAGAAAATGAGGCAAAGGGAATCCAATATATAAAAGTTGACGAGCAGTCAGGCTATTTTATATTATACGAATCTACGGAATATATTCTTGGTGAGAATATAGAATTGAACGGAGAGGCCTTGATGTTCGGGGACTTTATGATGGATGGAACATATAAGGCAACCCTGAATTTTGACGAGTTTGCTTTAACTTATGATACAACTGTAAGTAATGAGGGATTTGGAGATTTTGGAGCGGTTAACGTATACGGAGGAGAATTGACCGTTGATGCTGACGGGGGAGGAGTCATATGCGGTGAAGAGGACCAAATAGCTCTGCTTAATTTTGGAAAACTTATAATAAATAACGGTGCATATATCGGATATATCAATACAATCAGCGCTGCATCAAATATCAATCCGGAAGAAACATTGGGCATAAAACCGGAAACCATAATAAATGATGGATTTTTCGTGAACAATGTATATCTGTCAACAAATGCGGTTATTAATGGGGGAGAATTTAGAGATGAAGTATTTTTGAACTACGAAACTCTTATAAATAACGGTAAATTTGCAACCAATGTGATATCAAAAGATTGTAATGTGACAATAAACGACGGTAGTTTTGGAGGAATTAATTATTTTCTTTCAGGGGGAAATCCGGATGCAACGATTGTAATAAACGGAGGAAATTTTGTTTATAAAAATAATGAAAATGCCGAAAAAAAATATTCAACTATATTAGCCGAGAATGTTACATTAATTGTTAACGACGCTTATGTAGAAAATATAACCGAGGCAGATGAAGAGTATGATCCGATTGATGTATCTCCTTCAGCAATATATGCTTTTAAAAATGAGTATTGGGAGGATTCAATTGTTATAAACGGTGGAACTTTTATAGGCAGTGATTATGATTATGGTCTTAATATAAACGATTATGACAGTATTGAAATTAATGGCGGTGATATTAGAGGCTATTTGGGAGCATTGACCGTTCAATCGCAAAAAATACCTGATGTTTCACTTTCGGGAGGAAAGTTTACCACATACGGACCGGAAGATTATGAAGTAAAAGGTGCAATATCGTTGGTACTTGCATTGGAAGAAACCATTGAAAATGTGCCGGACGATTTCTTTGATTATATGTTGGCTTCCGGATATCAGTTCAAACCAAAGCTTGTAGTAAATAATATGGGATTGGATGAGTATTATCGTATTGTAGTAGGAACACAAAGGGACTTGGAAGTAGTGCCCGTCTCTAAAGTCATAAACAATCAGAGCAACGATAAACTTGTAACGGAAGTGGAAGCAATAGTTGACCGGATTAAAAAAGGAGAGATACCTGAAGGCGTGAGTGAGCAGCTTGCGCAGGCGATACTTGAAGCGATTAACGACGGAAAAGATATCGATGTTGCAATGACCGTCACGACTGTGAATCCGGATGATGTAAAAGAGGATGCAAAAAAGATAGAAGAGCTTGTTAATGAGGGCGAAAAGGTTGCCTCTTATTACGATATCAGGGTAGCCGTAAGCATTGACGGCGAAGTTAAAGGCTTTATTACAAAATTTGCTGATGGTGTGTTAATCAGTCTTCCCGAGCCTGAAGGATTACCGCCTCTTGCAGCGGGATATGAAAGAGTATACAGCCTTATAAGAATCCACGATGGCGTAGCTACAAAGCTTCCTGCAGAGTTGAAAGACGGATTTATTAACAGCTATTCGGACAGCTATTCAATATACGCTCTGGTATATGAGGACGTAAAAGCAACACCGCAAACGGGAGATGCGGGAGCAGTCCTTTGGATAAGTCTTGCGTCGATATTTGCGGCAGCGGGAGCGGTTACATTTGTTTATAAGAAAAACAAAGTTGAAGAATAATAACAAGGAGTCGCTTTTAATAGCGGCTCCTTTAATGTTTATTTGGATTTATTTGCTTTTCTTTGCTGTTCTGCGCGTTCATGCATTTCATCGCTGAATTCCGTTATAATTTCCGGATAATGCTCGTTAAAATATTCGGTGATTTGATCAACCGTATCCTTCGACTTCCTGTGAAGTGTGTAACGATGATATGGATCCGTATATACGCAAAGGCTGAATGTCAGCGGCGCGTATATTGAAAATGCATGTCTGTAATGAGAAAAATGATAGAACCAAACAATATTTTCAATAGGAATCACATCAAGGCTGAATCTACCAAGCTCAATCAAAAAGTTGGAGGTTATGTAAACTGACTCTATATGCAGCCTGCAATCATTTTGCAACTCTTCTTCGATAGCATCCAAGTCAAAACGGCTTCTTCCAAAGCTTTTAAGTCGGGACAGGGAAATATGATAAACCGGCTTGGCAAGAAAAACTATTTCCGTAACAATAAGTCCGGCGCAAGCAATCATAACAAAAATCGTTATAAAGAAAATAAAGTAATATGCAATAGTGTTTCCCGTTACCTGATCCACGGAAAAAGATGCGGTTATGGAGTTAAGACCGTTGGTGTTCCAACCTATGTCGGCGGCAAAATTCTCCAAAAAGCTCTTGAAAGAATCGTCTTTTTGTACAAGCATGGCCGTTGCGCTGTAATCTCTTAAAATATCGGTTTTTTCACCGTTTGGGAAAGAACTGATGGGAACAAGCACAAAAACGCAGCTGTCTTCTTCCAAACTGTAGTAGTAATAACCGGCTATATCATCGCCTTTGTAGTAATCAAAATTTGAATAGTAAAGGGTATCAAAAGAACAGTGCACAAATTCTGCACCGTTTTTGTATGCGTCGATAATTTCTTCATTTCCGTGAACTTGTTTTACGGAACCCAAACTTCCTGCGGGTATCAAAGAAAAGAACACCAAAGCGGCAATAAACAATATAACAGGGAAGAAAAAGTTTCGGATAACGATTTTTCGAATGTGTTTTGTAAGAACTTTGACATTTGAAAGCGATTCAGATGCGTCCATGTTACTCTCCCCCTAAGCTTATTGCCTACAAATTCCTTGTAGAAAACCTAAATATATCCTATAATGAAGAGACGAAAAAGTCAATTGTATATATGCTTATAAAGGAGATAAAAAGTGGAAGCTTACGAGGGTTTCGGACAAGTCTATGACGAATTTATGGACAACGTTCCTTACGATGAATGGTGTGAATATATTGTCGATATGCTAAATGAGCATGACGTGGACGCCGGTCTATGTCTGGAACTTGGCTGCGGAACCGGTGAAGTCTGCGAAAGACTGGCGGATAAAGGCTTTGATATGATTGGACTTGATGCTTCGTCGGAGATGCTTAATCAAGCAATTAAAAAACGCGATGAAAGCAAAAAAGACATACTTTATCTTTTGCAGGATATGACGGAATTTGAGCTCTACGGAACCGTTAAAGCCGTTGTAAGTATTTGCGATTGTTTAAACTATCTGACCCAAAATGAGCAGCTGTTAAAAACATTTAAATTGGTTAACAATTATTTGGATCCCGGCGGGATTTTTTTATTCGATATGAATACAAGGCATAAATACGAGGAAATAGGCGATTCGGTAATTGCCGAGAACCGCGAAGATGCAAGCTTTATATGGGAAAACTTTTTTGACCCGGAAGAAAATATCAATGAATATGACTTAACCCTTTTTGTAAAAGATGAATCGGGCAAATACGAAAAATACGAAGAAACCCATAGCCAAAGAGCTTACTCTTTTGATGAAGTGAAGAATATGCTGGAAGAAGCGGGAATGGAATTCGTATCCTGCTTCAAGGCGTTTACAAAAGAAGAAATAAAAGACGATAAAGCAATGAATGAATGCGAACGCGTTTATTTTGTTGCGAGAGAGAAAGGAAAATAATGGAAGATTATATAGTTAGAGCAACATCAGCGGATATGCAGGTAAGAGCCTTTGCAATTACCTCAAGGGAAATGGTTGAACACGCAAGAAAAATACACAATACAAGCCCTGTGGCAACGGATGCCCTGGGAAGACTTTTGTCGGCAGGGGCCATGATGGGCAGCATGATGAAGGCCGACGAAGATATACTTACGATTATCGTACAGGGTGACGGACCTTTGGGGGGAATGACCGTTACGGCCGACTCTCATGCAAATGTTAAAGGATTCGTTAACAATCCCAATGTTCTTATTCCGCCAAACTACGCGGGTAAATTGGATGTGGGAGCCGCAATAGGTTACGGAACTCTTACGGTTACAAAAGACTTGGGACTTAAGGAACCTTACGCAAGTCAGGTACCTTTGGGAACCAGTGAAATAGCAGAGGATTTGACCTTCTATTTTGCAAAATCCGAGCAGGTGCCGTCGGCAGTGGGACTCGGAGTTTTAATGAACAAAGAAAACACGGTAAGAAGAGCCGGAGGTTTTATTATTCAATTAATGCCTTTTGCAAGCGAAGAGGTTATTTCCGTTCTTGAAAACAGAATAGAAAAGATTCATTCCGTTACGGATATGC
>JAEEGH010001733.1_pt1 | contig 61659 bp, 57 predicted proteins | sample 9134181 | NCBI WGS metagenome assembly JAEEGH01 (sample SAMN16246544, study PRJNA631951) | gut metagenome | biome: gut microbiome; feature: rumen; material: DP-attached | host: Bos | place: Iran: Karaj | collected 2018-10
TATGAAGCAAACATATTGTTACCCAAGTATGGACTTGTGACTTTTACCTGGGGAAACGTAAGTGCGATTGACAGAGAGAGCGGTCTCTTTGTTATCAAGCCAAGCGGCGTTGACTATGACACCATGACTCCTGATGACATGGTTGTTATGGATCTTAATGGCAACAAGGTTGAGGGAAAATTAAATCCATCATCCGATACACCTACACATGTTGAGATTTACAAAGCATTTAAGGAAGTAGGCGGTGTTGTTCACACACATTCATCCTATGCTACAAGCTGGGCTCAGGCAGGAAGAAGCATTCCTTGCTACGGAACAACTCATGCGGATTATTTCTATGGTGAGATACCATGTGTAAGATGCCTTACTAAGGAAGAAATCGAATCTGCTTACGAAGAGAACACAGGACATCTTATCGTGAATGAGTTTGAGCGCATGGGAAAAGACCCTGTGGCTGTACCTGCAGTTCTTTGCAAAAACCACGGTGTATTTACCTGGGGCAAGGATGCGCATGAAGCAGTTCATAACGCAGTAGTTACAGAAGAGGTTGCAAAAATGGCCTATAGGTGCGAAACTATTAATCCGGAAGTGAAGCCAGCTCCACAAGAACTTCAGGATAAGCACTATTACCGTAAACACGGCGCCAATGCTTATTATGGACAAAAGTAATTACTTGGCGAGAGCAGAACTACCTTATAAAAATAGAAAGGAAAAATAATTATGACCAATCAGGAACTTCAAAAAACAGCTAATGAAGTCAGAAAAAGTGTTATTACAGCACTTCATGCAGCTGGGGCAGGACATCCGGGCGGATCTCTGTCATCAACAGATATTTTCACTTATCTTTACTTCGAAGAAATGAATATCGATCCTAAGGACACAAAGAATGCTGACCGCGATCGTTTCGTTCTTTCAAAGGGACATTGTGCTCCTGGCCTTTACTCAGTAATGGCAGAGAGAGGATATTTCCCTAAGGAGGAGCTTACAACTCTTCGTAAACTTGGTTCAAGACTTCAGGGACATCCAAGCATGCAGTATCTTCCAGGTCTTGACATGAGCAGCGGATCTCTTGGACAGGGAATCTCAGCAGCTTGTGGTATGGCTCTTTCAGCTAAGCTTGATAACAAGTCATTCCGTGTATACACACTCCTTGGTGATGGAGAGCTTGAAGAGGGACAGGTTTGGGAAGCAGCTATGTTTGCCGGATTCAGAAAACTTGATAACCTCTGCGTAATCGTAGATAACAACGGATTACAGATTGATGGACCTATTGATAAGGTATGTTCTCCTTATCCTATCGATGAGAAGTTTAAAGCATTTAACTTCCATGTAATCAACATTGATGGTCATAATTTTGATGAAATAAGAAAAGCTTTTGAAGAAGCTAAGAATACAAAGGGACAGCCTACAGCTATCATTGCTCATACAGTTAAGGGCAAGGGCGTTTCATTTATGGAGAATCAGGTAGGTTGGCATGGCAAAGCTCCTAACGATGAAGAGTTTAAGCTTGCTATGGAAGAATTAGAAAGGACAGGTGCAGCACTATGAGCGATGTAAAGAAAATAGCAACAAGAGAGAGTTATGGTAATGCTCTTGCAGAACTCGGTGATGAGTATCCTAACCTTGTAGTTTTAGATGCTGACCTTGCAGCTTCTACAAAGACAGCAGTTTTCCAGAAGAAATTCCCTGAAAGACACATTGATTGTGGTATTGCAGAGTGCAACATGATGGGTATCGCAGCAGGACTTGCAACAACAGGAAAGATTCCTTTCGTTAGTTCTTTTGCAATGTTCGCAGCAGGACGTGCATTTGAGCAGGTTCGTAACTCTGTAGGATATCCTCATCTTAACGTTAAGATTGGTGGAACACATGCCGGAATCACAGTTGGTGAGGACGGAGCCAGCCATCAGTGTAACGAAGATTTCGCTCTTATGAGCGTTATTCCTGGAATGGTTGTTATGTGCCCTGCTGATGACATTGAAGCAAAGGCTTGCGTACGTGCAGCAGTTGAGCATGAAGGCCCTGTATACATCAGATTTGGCCGTGCTGCATGCAGCATCATTAATGACAGACCTGATTACAAATTTGAAATTGGAAAAGGAAATGTTGTCAGAGAAGGAAAAGATGTTACAATAGTAGCTACAGGAATTTGCGTAGATTCAGCTTTAAGTGCAGCAGAAATGCTTGCTAAAGACGGCATTTCAGCAGAAGTAATCAACATCTGCACAATCAAGCCTCTTGATAAAGAGCTTGTAGCAGCATCTGCCAAGAAGACAGGCAAAGTTGTAACAGTTGAGGAACATTCCGTTATAGGCGGACTTGGAAGCGCTGTATGCGATGCACTTTCTGAACTTGCACCTACTCCTGTAAAGAAACTCGGAATGCAGGATACATTCGGCGAGTCAGGAACAGCTTCAGAACTTGTTCATAAGTATGGACTTGACGGCGAGGGTGTATACGCATCAGTAAAGGAATTCCTTAAGTAATGATAATTTTAAGCCCTTCAATTTTATCTGCAGATTTTACCGTGCTTGGACAGCAGATCACAGAAGCTGACAAGGCCGGAGCAGAGTATATTCATATTGATGTTATGGATGGCACATTTGTGCCATCCATTTCCTATGGTATGCCGGTTATCAAAAGTATAAGAAAGGTAACTGACAAAGTCTTTGATGTGCATCTTATGATCACAGATCCTATCAGATATATAAAGGATTTTGTAGATTCCGGAGCAGACCTTATAACTTTCCATCTTGAGGCCACCTCAAATCCACAGGCAGTAATTGATGAAATCCACAAATACGGTAAAAAGGCCGGATTATCCATAAAACCGGGCACTTCGGTTGACGAACTCATTCCATATCTTGACAAGGTAGAAATGATTCTTATAATGACTGTTGAACCAGGTTTTGGTGGACAGAAATTTATTGCTGAAACAATGGATAAGATCCGCAAAACCAGACAAATGTTAGATGAAAAAGGTCTTTCAACTGATCTGGAAGTTGATGGCGGAATCAATTGTGACAATTTAAAGGAAGTTATAGACGCTGGAGCGAATGTTATTGTAGCTGGATCAAGTATATTCAAAGGAAACATAACAGAGAATATAGATAACTTCAAAGCTATAATAGGCAGATGAAAGGATTTTTTAATTAATGCACATCATTTTTACATCTGATACGCATGGACATGTGTATCCAATTAACTACGCTACAAATTGCCCCGAGAATGCGGGGCTTTTTTGCATAGCTGCACAAATTTCCAAAGACGGAAATACGCTTGTTTTGGATGGAGGAGACTCCCTTCAGGGAACACCCCTTCTTTCCTATTATTTGGAGCATAAGGACGAATACGATTTCAACCCTGCAGCAGAAGGCTTTAACGCTATGGGGCTTGATTACTATACACTTGGCAATCATGACTTTAATTTTGGTTATGATGCTATCCTTGATTTTGTTACTGCTATGAATGCAACACTTATCTCTGCAAATGTAGAGGATAAGAGAAACGCCCTTGGAATAAAGAAGCATGTTATCCATACTCTTGAGGATGGTACCAAAGTAGGAATCACAGGAGCTGTTACAGGATATGTTAATGTCTGGGAACAGAAGGACCACCTTACAGAGCTCGTGGTTTCTGATCCTATTGAGGCAGTAAAAAAAGAACTTGAAATAATGAAGGATAAATGCGACATAACAGTTTGCATTTATCACGGAGGCTTCGAGGAAGATCTTTCTTCCGGAGAGCTTTTATCTGATACTACAGAGAACCAGGCATGCAAGATCATGAGAGAACTTGGCTTTGACATTGTTCTTACAGGCCACCAGCACATGGCTGTTGAGGGTATCAGCATAGAGGGCAGCTACGGTGTTCAGCCACCTGCAAAGGCCATGAAGTACTGCGAAGTATTTGCGGAAAATAAGGATGGTGCCTGGGATATCACATCAAGCCTTGTTCCGGTAAAAGAACCTGATGCAAAATATGAAGAGATAGCTAAAGCCCATGATTTCATGGATGACCTCAACTCAAAGATTCAGAAATGGCTCGATGAGCCGATCGGATGCCTTGAAAAGGCTATCGATCCTGAGCCAAAGCTTGAAGTTGCTATAAAGGGAAGTAAGGTTGCTGCAATATTTAATCAGGTTCAGCTTGAATATACAGGTGCTGACTTCTCATGCACCAGCCTTTCCAACGATCCTCTTGGACTTAAGAAGGATATAACAGTAAGGGACGTTCTTGGAATTTACCAGTTCTCCAATACTGTTGAGGTAAAAGAAGTTACAAAGGCTGTAATCAAACAGGCCCTTGAGAGATGTGCTGAATATTTTGAAATCGATGAAGATGGAAAGCTGAAGATTTCAAATATCTTTTTACAGCCAAAGATCGAGCATTATAACTACGACTTTTATGCAGGACTTGAGTATGTTCTTGATATTACAAAGCCTCTCGGCGAGAGGGTTACTCTTTTAAGGAAGATTGATGGAACTGAGCTTGAGGACGATAAGACATACACACTTGTTACCAGCAATTACAGAGCTACAGGTACCGGCGGATATGCGTGCATAGGAAACAGCAAAACAGTAAAGAGCTTTCCTGATGAGATGCCGGATCTTTTGATCGACTACCTTAGAAGGAACAGTCCTGTTAAGGAGATAGTTAACAGCAAGTTGACAGTTAAAGCCTGAAAAGGCATACTATACTTGTGAAATTATCGTTTTTATGAAGAAGGAATGATATGTATAAAAGATTAGAAAGAAACGATGCTTGTTGGTGCGGCAGTGGCAAAAAATATAAGAGTTGCCATGCTGCTTTTGACGATAAACTGATACAGTTCGAGCATCAGGGAATGATAATCCCTGACAGAAGTCTTTTCAAAACTGAAAAGGATATTGAAGGTATCAAAAAGAGTGCAGTCATAAATATGGCTGTTTTGGATGAGATCGGTGAAAAGATCCATGCCGGAATGAGTACTCAGGAAATTGATGACATTGTTTATAACACAACTACCAAGATGGGCGGAATCCCCGCAGATCTTAACTATGAAGGATTTCCTAAGAGTGTGTGCACATCTATCAATGAAGAAGTGTGCCACGGAATTCCATCTAAAGATATCATCCTTAAGGATGGCGACATTATAAATGTTGACTGTTCTACTATACTTGATGGCTATTTCTCTGATTCATCACGAATGTTTTGCATAGGTGATGTTTCTCCTGAGAAAAAGAGACTTGTAGATGTTACCAAAGAGTGCCTTGAAGAGGGACTTAAGGCAGTTAAGCCATGGACACCTATCGGAGATATGGGCAATGCGGTTCATCAGCATGCCTTAAAGAATGGATATACTGTAGTTAGAGAGATTGGCGGACATGGATGTGGAAACGCTTTCCATGAAGAACCTTTTGTAAGCTTTGTAAGTAAGCCGGGAACAGGAATGCTCATGGTTCCGGGTATGGTATTTACAATTGAACCTATGGTAAACATGGGAACTAACGAGATATTCATTGATGAGGACAACGACTGGACTGTTTATACAGCAGATCTTAAGCCATCAGCACAGTGGGAAGTAGAGCTTTTGGTAACTGAGACAGGCTATGAGCTTTTGTGCTGGTAATTGATATAGAAAGACGAGGTTTATTTAATGCAGAATAAGGGTAAATACTATATTACAACTGCGATAGCTTATACATCAGGTAAGCCACACATCGGAAACAGCTATGAGATAGTGCTTGCTGATGCTATTGCAAGATATAAGAGAAGAGATGGATTTGATGTTCATTTCCAGACAGGATCAGATGAGCACGGCCAGAAGATCGAGACAAGAGCAATCGAGGCAGGATGCAGCTCACCTAAGGAATTTGTAGATCAGGTTTCAGACACAATAAAGGGTCTTTGGAACCTCATGGATACATCATATGACAGATTCATCAGAACAACAGATGAAGATCATGTTAAACAGGTTCAGAAGATATTCAAAAAGTTCTATGACCAGGGCGACATTTATAAGGGATCATATAAGGGAATGTACTGTACTGAGTGTGAGGCTTTCTACACAGAGTCTCAGCTTAAGGACGGAAAGTGCCCGGAGTGCGGCGGCCCTGTTCACCCTGCAGAGGAAGAGGCATATTTCTTTAAAATGAGCAAATATGCTGACAGACTTATTGAGCATATCAACACACATCCTGAGTTTATTCAGCCTGCATCAAGAAAGAATGAGATGATGAACAACTTCCTTCTTCCTGGCTTACAGGATCTGTGCGTTTCAAGAACATCTTTCAAATGGGGAATCCCGGTTGATTTCGATGAAAAGCATGTAGTATATGTATGGCTTGATGCCCTTACAAACTATATCACAGGAATTGGTTATGATGCTGACGGTAACAGCTCAGAAGAGTACAAAAAGTGGTGGCCTGCAGATCTTCATCTTATTGGAAAAGACATTATAAGATTCCATACAATTTACTGGCCTATTTTCCTTATGGCACTTGGCGAGCCACTTCCTAAGCAGGTATTTGGTCACCCATGGCTTCTTCAGGGCGGTGAAAAGATGAGTAAGTCAAAGGGCAACGTTATCTATGCAGATGACCTTGTTAGTCTCTTTGGCGTAGACCCTGTAAGATACTTTGTTCTTCATGAGATGCCATTCGATAATGATGGTGTTATCACATGGGAGCTTTTAGTAGAAAGATTCAACTCAGATCTTGCAAATACACTTGGAAACCTTGTAAACCGTACTATTGCTATGAGCAATAAGTATCTTGGCGGCGTTGTGGCTGACAAGAACGTTACAGAGGCAGTAGATGCTGATCTTAAGGCTGTTGTAACAGGATGCTATGCAAAAGTAGAAGCAAAGATGGATGAGCTTCGAGTTGCAGATGCACTTACAGAGATATTTGCACTGTTCAAGAGATGCAATAAATATATTGATGAGACAGAGCCTTGGGTACTTGGAAAAGACGAGAGCAAAAAGGACAGATTATCAACAGTTCTTTATAACCTTGTAGAAGCTATTTCTATTGGAGCAGCTCTCCTTGATCCATTTATGCCTGAGACAGCACAGAAGATAAAAGAACAGCTCAATACTCCTGACAGAGATTTTGATACTCTTGGTACATTTGGCGTTTGCAAGAATGATACAAAAGTTACTGAGAATCCAGAGATGCTTTTTGCTCGTAAGGACTTAAAGGATGTTCTTGAGAAGGCTGCAGAGATAACCAAAAAGCAGAAGGAAGAGTTTGAGAGAACACAGGCTGAAGCTGCAAAGAACCTTGCTAAAGCAGGACTTGCTCCAGCAACTCCTGTAAAGGCGCAGGAGAGCGAAAAGGCAGAGGCTATTGATATCCCTGCAAAAGAAGAGATCACTTTTGACCAGTTTGGAGCAATGCAGTTCCAAGTTGGTGAGATCATCAAATGTGAAGCAGTTGAGAAGTCCAAGAAGCTTCTTTGCTCACAGGTTAAGATCGGAAGCCAGGTTAAACAGATCGTATCAGGAATCAGAAAGTACTATTCTCCTGAAGAGATGGTCGGCAAGAAGGTAATGGTTCTTGTAAACCTTAAGCCTGCTAAGCTTGCAGGAGTAATGTCAGAGGGAATGCTTCTTTGCGCAGAGGATGCAGAAGGAAATCTTGCCCTTATGACACCTGAAAAAGATATGCCATCAGGAGCAGAAATCTGCTGATAATATGTTTTTCGAGCGAAGCTTTGGAATAAATGGTATCATATAAGTATACAAACAATTATGGGGAGGTTTTTCCAATGGTACGCAAAGAGGAATTGACTTACAAATCAAGGGACAGACAGACCATGCTCCATGCAGTCAGATGGATACCTGAAGATAAGCCGGTAGCTATCTTACAGATCATTCATGGAATGCAGGAATTCATTGATCGTTATGAAGAGTTTGCGAACTTTTTGGCAGAAAAAGGCATACTTGTAATGGGGAACGATCATCTGGGACACGGCGGTTCTGTTACAGCCGGAAAGGGTACCTATGGTTTCTTTTGCAAAGACGACCCTGCAACGGTGCTTGTACGTGACGCTCACAGATTGAAAAAGATGACTCAGGAAGAGTATCCGGGAGTTCCGGTATTTATCCTTGGTCACAGCTTCGGATCTTTTGTGGCAAGAGAGTACATCACACGTTATGGCACAGGTATAAATGGTGCGATAATTCAGGGAACTGCTGCTATGCCAAGCGGAACAGTTAAGTCTTTGAGCACTTTAGTAAGTGTTTTACAGGTTATTTTTGGAACAAAGTATCGTTCTGAGATGATCAATAACATGGCATTTAAGGGATATTTAAAGAAGATCCCTGATCACAAGACAAAGTTTGACTGGCTTTCACATAATGAGGAAAGCGTTAATAAATATGTTGCTGATCCAAGATGTAACTTCGTTTTCACTCTTAACGGATTCAAGACTATGGCTGAACTTCTGACAAGAATTCAGGATGTTGACAGAATGGAAGATATCCCTAAGAACCTTCCTATTCTCATTACAGGTGGTGCTGAAGATCCTGTTGGAAGCTATGGAGAAGCATTAAGCAAACTTTACGATATTTACAAAAATAAACTTGAGATCAAAGATGTAGAGCTTAAGATTTATGACGGAATGCGTCATGAACTTCAGCAGGAGATTGGAAGAGAAAAAGTATACGAAGATCAGTATGCTTGGATTATGAGAGTGTTAAAGAGTGGCACTGCAAATTGACAGATCAAAAATAATGGTAAGGTGTGCTTACCATTCTGATTGGGATGGGGCGATGAAACTTGCATGGGATACTTTTGCAAGGTTTGACGCCCCTGATTATTCTGAAGAAGGAATAACCAATTTCAGAAATTTTGTAAATGACGATATGCTCAGAAAGATGTTTATCGCCGGGCAATATCAACTTTTTGTTGCGGTTTATAACGATAAATATCTAGGAATGATTTCTCTTAGAGAACGGAAACACATATCACTTCTTTTTGTAGACGGGGATTACCATGATTATGGCATTGGGACTGCACTAGTCAGGTATGTGTCGAAGTATGCTCTTGAAGAAGAGGGGGTGGATGAACTGACAGTCAATGCTGCACCGATAGCTGTTGGTTTTTACCACAAAAGGGGATTTAAAGATGTCGCTGAAGAAATGACGGCCGACGGCATCAGATTCACACCAATGAAGCTTTGTTTGAGGAGTTAACTTATGGGAAAAATTTTTGATTTAGAGAGTCCTTTGATGCGAGCTCTTACAAGACTCGCAGATGTTATGTGGGTAAATATCCTTACTTTGATATTTGCCATACCACTTATTTTTGAGCAGGTTCTTTTCCTTGGCCCGGCACTTGGACCGGTTCTTTTTGATGGAGCTGAACTTGATTACAACTACTTCCTGAGCGCAGTATTATGGGCATGGATATTTGGTATTATTTGCTCAAGTATCTTAGGACCTGCATGTACTGCTATGCATTTTGTTCTTTTGAAGATCGTAAGAGATGAAGACAGTTATATTACAAAGACCTACTTCAGATCATTCAAGGAGAACTTTAAGCAGGGAATGATCCTTCAGATCATTAAATTTGCGATAGCCGGAATCCTTGTTTTGGATTTCTTTATCCTGAATAATTTAAGTGGAATTTACAGATATGCGATCATTGCGCTGAGTGCATTCCTTTATATGGTTTCACTTTACGTATTTCCAATCCTTTCCAAGTTTGTAAATACAAATGCAGCAACCTTAAAGAATTCTTTGCTCATGGCAATACTTGCTTTCCCAAAGACAATTCTTATGACTATCATTTCCGGAATTCCGCTTGTTGTATTTTATTTCTTTGACTTAAAAGCTGTTCCGGTACTTATACTTTTGGGATTTGCCGGACCAAGTTATTTAAATGCTATGCTCTACAATGGAACATTCAAGCGATTTGAACCTGAAGAGGAGAGCCTCTCTGAAGAGGAAGAACTCGATGCGGCTATCAAAAAGCTTGATGAGGAAGAGCAGAACTGATTGTCTTGTGTTTTTAGAGGTGACAAATGAAGAAAGCTCTTGTAACGTGCGCTACAATAGTGCTTATGTATGCGGTTCTTATGGGGATTGTTTTTAGATCTTACAGGGAAGTGCTAAGAGATGGCATTTCCAAGTATGTTAATGAGACAGTCTCTTCAGAGCTTTCTTCAGTGATGTACGATAAGGACATAAATTACATCAGGATCCGTGATTATCAGGATACCTGTACTAAGGCTCTTGCCGGCTATGATCTTGTTTCAGATAAAAATGTGATCACAAGCTGGCTTGAGCATATAGTGAATAGCACCGACAGTAACACTTCTTTTATATGTGATTCTGAAGGTGCAGGGTATAATGAGCGCGGAAAAACTGTAGATTTATCTGATTATAGTTTCTTTGAGCAGGTTATCGGAGGATTTGATGTTGGAAGCTCCGGCGTGCTCATTATCGATGAAGATACCTTTGGTGGCAGAAGCGTAGCCTTTGTAAACGGATTGAAATTATCGCAAGAAACCAAAGGATATCTTATATCTATTCTCAATATCGAGAGTTTATCAGAAGGAATATTTGAAAAACAGGAGCTTATCGACTACGGCGCGTGGGTTGCTGTCAGAGGACATATCCTTACAGAGTATGGAGAAAGACTGCGCAATAATGATGCGGACATTGATTTTATCTGGGAGGCTTTACCTGAAGGCTCTGACCAGAGCAAGTTCCAGCATGCTATAGCTCAGCGTAATCCAATTTTTGAAGAAATACCTAAGTACGGGTACATAATTACAGTTCCGGCGCCGCTTTCCGGAGGCGCACTTGTAGCATATATCAGCTATAAGAACATGAATAATGCTTTAGATGAGCCACTTCATGATTATTATGCTATGTATGTCTGGGTTATGGTGCTTCTTGTACTTCTCTGTTTAAGTCTGTTTTTGGGACATCTCTTAGCTACATTTTTTAACAAAAGAAACAGAAATAAGAAGGATAGAGATACCAAGACAGGTCTTTTGACTGAAGAATCTACCGAAAGGCAGATAAATGCATACCTGGGTGAATCAGATAACCAATATGGACTGATGTTTCTTATTGCTATTAATGGTTTAAAAGAACTGCGGATAGCAAAAGGCGAAGAGAATGTCGATGCAGTAATTGTTGGTTTTGCCAAAAAGCTGTCTGAAAAGTACAGGGTTTCAGATGTGATCGGTGGATTTGACAACAGTGAGTTTGTTGTTTTCATGAAAGATATCAGTGCCGGAAAGGATATCAGAAAGCAAGTTGACGCAATGGTAATGCTCATACATGACTTCAAGAACATGAAGGGAAATGAGGACGTCGTAGTTTCGCTGAGTGTTGGTGGAGCTGTGGCTCCTAAAGATGGTAAAAAATACTCTAATCTTCTCGCTGCGTCAAAAGCGGCTTTAACAGAGTCGAAAGCTCGTGGAGCAGGTCAGGTAGTCTTTTATCACGAATAGGCAATGGTCAAATTGCATATAGAATTTTTAGATTCTTCGTCAATATTTCAGAATTGTGGAAAAGTCGCCTGATTGCTAGTCAGTTTTGCTAATGAATTGTAAAATATTTGTGAAATAAGTGAATAGTAAATAAACACCTCCACCGCTATACTTGTTTATAGCATTAAGCTATTGATGAATTAGGAGGAATATAAGGTATGGCAAGTTTATCACTTGAGCATGTAACTAAAGTATATCCTAATGGTTTTGAGGCTGTTAAAGATTTCAACCTTGAGATTCAGGATAAAGAATTTATTATTTTCGTAGGACCTTCAGGATGTGGAAAGTCAACAACACTTCGTATGATCGCTGGACTTGAAGATATCTCTTCAGGAACACTTAAGATCGGTGACAGAGTTGTTAACGACGTTGAGCCTAAGGACAGAGATATTGCGATGGTATTCCAGAACTACGCTCTGTATCCTCACATGACAGTATATGATAACATGGCATTTGGACTTAAGCTTAGAAAAGTTCCAAAGGCTGAAATTGATAAGATGGTTAGAGAAGCTGCTAAGATCCTTGACCTTGAGAAGCTCCTTGATCGTAAGCCAAAGGCTCTTTCAGGTGGACAGAGACAGCGTGTTGCTATGGGACGTGCTATCGTTCGTAACCCTAAGGTATTCCTTATGGACGAACCTCTTTCAAACCTTGATGCTAAGCTCCGTGTACAGATGAGAACAGAGATCGCTAAGCTTCACCAGAGACTTGGCACAACAATCATCTACGTTACACATGACCAGACAGAGGCTATGACTCTTGGTACAAGAATCGTAGTTATGAAGGACGGTGTTGTTCAGCAGGTTGATACACCTCAGAACCTCTATGATAAGCCAGGCAACCTCTTCGTTGCTGGATTCATGGGATCACCTCAGATGAACTTCCTTGATGCAGAAGTTGAAGTACAGGGCGACAAGGCTTGCCTCAAGATCGCTGGCCAGTCAATCGAACTTCCACCTGCAAAGGCTAAGAAGGTTATCGAGGGAGGCTACGCTGGAAAGACTGTTACATTCGGTATCCGTCCAGAAGACGTTGATGATTCAGAGATGGTTGTTAACACATCAAAGGCTGTATTTGAGTCAACAATCAACGTATACGAGCTTCTTGGTGCAGAAGTTTATCTGTACTTTGATCTTGATAAGTTCCCTATCACAGCTAGAGTTGATTCTCGTACAACAGCTAGACCTGGCGATAAGGTTAAGTTTGCATTCGATGTTGAGAAGATCCACATCTTCGACAAAGAGACAGAGAAGACAATCACAAACTAATATTAAAAATGGGAAGGCTATCGCGCGAGCGATAGCCTTTTTTTCATGCATTATGTTATACTTATGTTATATTGCAAGGAGGTAGACAGATGATTTCTGCGCAGATTATCAAGGGAAGTATAGATGAGTTAGGAGCGATTACAAAAGTTGAGCTTTGTGTTATGGATTTAAACGGTGATATTGTAGCTTCTACGACTGAACGGGAAATGCTTGATATTTCTATAATTACAAGTTTTGCACAATCTCCGGTTGATTCACAGGTTATTGGAGATGTTCATCTGTTTAAGATACTTGATGAAGGTGAGCCTTCTTACGTTCTTTTAGCAAAGGGTGACAGTGAGCACGCATATATGGTTGGTAAGATTGGGGTCAGCCAGCTTCAGAATCTTATTGTAGCTTACAAGGAGAGATATGACAGAAATAACTTCTTCCAGAATCTGCTTCTTGATAATATGCTTCTTATTGATGTATATAACAGAGCACGTAAGCTTAAGGTAGAGGTCAACGTACCAAGAGTTATCATTTTGGTCGAGGTGAAGCATGCCAATGATAACACTGCTCAGGAACTTCTCGGCAGTATGTATGCGCCTCACACAGGTGATTATGTAACTGCTGTCGATGAGAACAGCGTCATATTGATAAAGTCTCTTGCTAAGTCTCAGACATATGAAGAGGTTCAGAAGATTGCAACAACAATCGTGGACATGATGAACACTGAGGCTATGCTCGATGTAAGGGTATCCTACGGAACTATAGTGGATGAGCTTAAGGATTTGAGCAAGTCTTACAAAGAGGCCAAGATGGCTCTTGAGGTTGGAAGGATATTCTATGCTGAAAAGAGAGTCAATGCCTACAATACATTGGGTATAGGAAGACTTATTTATCAGCTTCCTGAGAGTCTTTGCCGAATTTTCATCGATGAGATCTTTGGTGGAAAAGAAGTTCCGGATGATCTTGATGAGGAGACTTTAAATACCATCAATAAATTCTTTGAGAACAATCTTAATGTCTCTGAGACTTCAAGACAGCTTTTTGTTCATAGAAATACACTTGTCTATAGAATTGAAAAACTGGAAAAGAGCTCTGGACTTGATGTTAGAAAATTTGATGATGCTCTTACATTTAAGATCGCACTAATGGTTATAGGATACATGAAATACTTAGAGAACAGGTAAAAAAGAAGCGGTCCTGTGAAGGACGCATGCACGTTGACTTCAGGCAGAATAAGGCAACCTTACAACACATGGAAGGTTCTACTTAGTGCTGCTTCGTTCCCGACCTGACACGGTTCGTAGATTTCCATTGCATAAGACCCGATTCTGCACAAAAGGACTGCTACATGCACCCTTCACAAAACCGCTTTATTACTATACTTTGTTTTTTGTATATTGTCAATTTTGATCTATTAAATCTTGAAGACTATAGCTGTTGATGTAGTCATTTACTACCTTATCGAGCCCGGCCCAAAAAGGAAGAGTTGAACAGGAATCCGATAATGGACAAGGATTTCCTTCACTACCGGAAACACATTCGATAGGGGTAAGGCTCCCCTCAACAGTTCGAAGGATATCGCCAATATTACAATCTTTGGGTTCTCTTGCCAGGCGGTAACCACCGTTGTTTCCACGCATACTAAGTAAAAAACCTGACTTGTTAAGACCAGAAACAATCTGCTCAAGATATTTAACTGTGATATTCTGGCGACTTGATATATCTTTTAGCGAAATGAATTCCCCATTGTCGTGAAGAGCAATATCCATCATGACTTTGAGGGCATAACGACCTTTGGTGGAAATTTTCATTTATATGACCTCTGAAACAATATATAATAAACTTGTGGAAATATGACATGTATATCATATAATAACAAAAAAAGAAATCAATTACTACTATGAAATTAGAAGCAAAATCAAGAGTTATAGACGTAGAACAAGAAGATAATAAGTACATGAAAGCTGCAATAGCGCAGGCTAAGAAGGCATATAAACTTGGGGAGGTGCCGATAGGATGCGTTATTGTTTATGAAGGAAAGATTATAGGAAGAGGATACAACAGGCGAAATACAGATAAGACTCCGCTGGCTCATGCAGAGATAACAGCTATTAAAAAGGCAGTTAAGGTCATGAAAGACTGGAGACTTGAGGAGTGCAAGCTCTATGTTACTTTGGAGCCTTGTCAGATGTGCGCGGGAGCTATTGTGCAGGCGAGGATACCAGAGGTCATTATGGCTGCAGAAAATCCGAAAGCTGGTTGCGCAGGCTCTGTAATGGACATTCTTAATAATCCGGACTTTAATCATCAGGTTACAGTGAAAAAGGGAGTTTTGAAGGAGGAGTGTAGCAAACTATTAAAAGATTTTTTTGTTGAACTTCGTGCGAGAAATAAGGCATTGAAGGAGCAGAAAGGAAATCTCTAGTGAGAGTAAGGATTTTTACTAGCTTAATTGCTCTCGGGATGCTGCTAGCATGTATAGCCTGCGGAGCAAAAGAAATTGACTACACCAAAGACCCGGTTACTATTACATATTTAACAATTGGTGAAAAGCCATCTAATGGCAGGACTGAGGAAGTAATAAAAGAGCTGAATTCTATTCTTGAAAAAGAAGTGAATGCAAGACTTGATATTTATTACATTCCTTGGAAAGACTATCTGGAAAATTATAATATTGCGTTGGATTCAGGAGATGTTGATCTGGATTTGATCGGTACCGGAAGCGACTGGCTGGATGCCTGGCCGAATACAATAAAAGGCAACTTTTTACCCCTTTCAAAAGAAATGCTTCAGGAGTACTGTCCACAAACATATTCCAACATAAAAAAAGAAGAATGGGAAAAATGTTCATACAACGGAAGTATTTATATGATTCCGGAGAATGAATATACCCAGTGGATAAATCACGGATTTATATACAGGAAAGATCTTGCCAGAGAGGCTGGGCTTGACAGGGTTAAGTCATGGTCAGATCTGGATAAGTATCTTAAATATGTGAAAAAAGCCCATCCGGATATGCTTCCTTGGGATGCGGATGATAAGACAGTGATACATACTTTGGGCTACCTTATGTCCGTAAGGAAGTATGCGCCTATTTATGAACTGAGCACATACGGAATCTGGGGAGCCTATACCGATGATCTAAAAACCATAGTTTCTCCTTATTATACAGGTGATGAGTTCCTGGAATATGCAAAACTCATGAAGGATTGGGATGAAAGTGGTATATGGAGAGATGACTTTAGATTTACCGGGGATAACACAGAAGAGTTTTTCTCTGGATATACGAGTGTTGTTCAGCACCATACACAGAAGTATTACTCAGAAATAAAGCCTACAATGGATGTAATGATCCCTGAGGCGGAGACAGATTTTTTCTGGTTTGGTGAAGAAAACGGCAATTTGATGAGAAGCAGTATTCTCCACGGAGCAATGGCTGTTTACAGCGGATCTAAAAATCCTGAAAAAGCGCTTATGGTATATGACCTTCTAAGAAATGATCCAAGATGCTACAGATTGATCAATTATGGAATAGAGGGTGTCCAATACGAGGTCAATAAAAACGGATTATTGGAAAAGCCCAGCGGATATAATGCTGATAGAGATGGAATAGTCATGAATTTCTGGTGGGGAAGAAGGGACGCTCTTGAGATTCAGGATTCCTCCTATAATTGGGGTGAATACTATGACCTGATTGATACATATGATAGAAATGCCTATTCATACCCGTGGGATAGCGTTCCTTTTTCAACAGAGGATATCAATAAAGAGATAAAATCCATAGTAGAAGTGTTCGACAAATATCTTCCGGAGATAACCTATGGTCAGTATGATGTGACACCTGAAGAAGAGGTGACGATTTTCAGACAGAAGCTAAAAGAGGCTGGAATCGAGGAAGTTACTGCAAAGCTTCAGCGAGTTTTGGATTCATATTAAAAAATATCCTACCAAGTAGTGTTTATCTATGGTAGAATAGCGCTTATAAAATTGTATACATGTATAGCGGTTAAAAAGGGTAGGAGGAGAACAATGGTAACAACATACGAAAATGGATGTTTTTTACTAAATGGAACCACACTTGTTTTAGATGACAACGATGCATCTGCAAAGCTTTCTGCAGAAGGTTTTGACGGTGTAACTAAAGAGCAGGCAAAAGAAAATACGATATGTTACGGTATTCTGAAAGCGCATAATACATCCGACAGCATGGATAAGCTTTGCGTTAAATTCGACAAGCTTACTTCACATGACATCACTTATGTTGGAATCATTCAGACTGCAAGAGCTTCAGGACTCACTAAATTTCCTATTCCTTACGTTCTTACAAATTGCCACAATTCTCTTTGTGCTGTAGGCGGAACTATAAACGAAGATGACCACATGTTTGGACTTACAGCAGCACAGAAGTATGGCGGAATATATGTACCACCTCATCAGGCAGTAATTCACCAGTTTGCAAGAGAGATGCTGGCATCAGGCGGAAGCATGATCCTTGGCTCAGACTCCCATACCAGATATGGAGCTCTTGGAACAATGGCTATCGGTGAGGGCGGACCTGAACTTGTAAAACAGCTCCTTGGACAGACATACGATGTAGATATGCCTGGAGTTGTAGCTATTTACCTTGAAGGTGAGCCTAAGAAGGGCGTTGGACCTCAGGACGTAGCGCTGGCTATTATCGGAAAAGTATTCGGCGATGGATATGTAAAGAATAAAGTAATGGAGTTTGTTGGACCTGGTGTTAAGAACCTTAGCGCTGATTTCAGAATTGGCGTAGATGTAATGACAACAGAAACAACATGTCTTTCATCCATATGGCAGACCGATGATGAGATAAAGGACTTCTATGATATCCATGGAAGAGCAGCTGATTATAAAGAATTAAAACCTGGAAAAGTTGCTTACTATGATGGTTTGGTAAAGGTAGATCTTGGCTCTATCAATCCAATGATCGCTATGCCATTCCACCCAAGTAACGTTTATGAGATCGAGGAAGTGAACAGAAACGCAGCAGATATCCTTGCTGATGTAGAGAAAAAAGCAAAGGTAAGCTTTGGCGATAAGGTTGAGTTCTCTCTCATGAATAAGCTTAAAGATGGCAAGTTCATGGTTGATCAGGGAATCATTGCAGGTTGTGCAGGCGGCGGATTTGAAAATATCTGTGCGGCAGCAGATATCCTCAAGGGCAAATTCATAGGAAACGACAGATTTACACTTAGCGTTTATCCTGCTTCAACACCTATCTATATGGAAATTGTTAAAAATGGTGCTGCTGCAACTATCATGGAGTCAGGTGCTATATTAAAGACAGCATTCTGCGGACCTTGCTTTGGCGCAGGCGATACTCCTGCCAATAATGCATTCAGTATCAGACATTCAACCAGAAACTTCCCTAACAGAGAAGGTTCCAAGGTTCAGAGCGGACAGATTGCTTCCGTTGCTCTTATGGATGCAAGATCAATTGCTGCAACAGCTGCAAACAAGGGTGTTCTCACACCTGCTACAGAATTTGTGGGTGACTTTAATAAATACAAATATCATTTTGACAGCGCAATATACAAGAACAGAGTATTTGATTCTCATGGCGTTGCAGATGACAGTGTGGAGCTTCAGCTTGGACCTAACATCAAGGATTGGCCAAGTATGGTTGCCCTCACAGACAATCTTCTTTTGAAGGTTGTATCTGAGATCCATGATCCTGTTACAACTACTGATGAACTTATTCCATCAGGCGAAACATCATCATATCGTTCAAATCCTCTTGGACTTGCTGAGTTTACACTTTCAAGAAAAGATCCTGCTTACGTGGGCCTTGCCAAGGAAGTATACGCTCAGGAGATAAAGAGACGTGAAAATGTTTCTATGGAAGAGCTTGATCAGGAGCTTGTAAAAGCAGTAAAGACAATTAAGACTCAGTTTTCTGATGTTGATAGTGCTAACACCGGAATTGGTTCAACAATATTTGCAGTAAAGCCTGGCGACGGATCAGCAAGAGAGCAGGCTGCTTCTTGCCAGAAGGTACTTGGAGGCTGGGCAAATATTGCCAATGAATACGCTACAAAGCGTTACCGCTCAAACCTTATCAACTGGGGTATGTTACCATTCATAATTGATGAGGGAGAGCTTCCGTTTAAAAATAAAGATTATATTTTTATTCCTGGAATCAGAGATGCCGTATATAATAAGAGTGAAGAAATTAAAGCATATGCTGTTTCTGAAAACGGACTTAAAGAGTTTTCATTGAGACTGGGGAATCTGACTGATGATGAGAGACAGATTATTCTTGATGGATGCTTGATAAATTATAACAGGGTAAAATAATGTTTCTTATTATGAGAGGGAAAAAGAAAATACTGGCAGCAGTCGTTGCTACTGCTGTTATAGGAAGCGCCGCAGGCTGCGGCGCTTCTTCTAGTGATAGTACAATAGAAGAAAGTGAAAAAAAGACAGCCAGTTTTGACTATGAGGCGCCTGTCCAGACGCCTAATATCCTGGTGGATCAGAAAGGTTTTTTACCTGATTCTGATAAAGTTGCAGTATTTAGGGGAAAAGAAATACCGACAACATTTACTGTGAATCGGGTCGAGGACGGTACACCGGCTTTCGAGGGAGTTATCCTAAAAGAAACGTATGACGAGGAGCTTGGAGAATCCTATGCTCTTGGGTATTTTACGGATCTTGTGGAAGAAGGAAGTTACTACATTTGCGCAGATTACCTGGGAGAATCCTATTCTTTTTCTATTGCTGAGACCACAGTCTCGGACACTTTCGATGAAGCCTGCAAAAAATTCTATTACAACAGGTGTGGAATAGCTCTTTCTGAAAATTATGCAGGTGAAAGTGGCCACAGTGCCTGCCACACAAACGCAGCCAGACTTCAGGAGGATGAGAGCATTCAGATCGATGTCACAGGCGGATGGCACATGGATGAGCAGGCAGACAGGGACACTAATGTAGGAAGTAAGATTGCTGAGAATTTTCTTTTGGCCTATGAGATGGACGAGGAAGCTTTTACAGATGAACTGGGAATCCCTGAGAGTGGCAATGGTATTCCTGATATTTTGGATGAAGTCAGATATGAAGTGGAATGGCTTATCAAAATGCAGGATGATAAGACAGGGGGAGAGCATGGGGCGGCCCTCACAGACAGCAGCAAGGGCGGAGATGTCATAAACTATCCGGTTGTTGTTACCCCGGTTTCAATGGAGGCAACCATCAATTTTGCAGCTACTTTGGCAAGATTTAGTTATTTTTATCAGCAGTACGACGCAGAATTTGCAACAACCTGCCTGAGGGCAGCAGATAAAGCCTGGAACTGCTATAGGGTAAATCAGAACATAGCTGATGACCCACTGGCCTTTAAGGCAGCTACTCAGCTCTATAGGGCAACAGGCAGTGATGCCTATAAAGATGTGATCAACGCATTTTTTACAAAGTCAGATTTTGATGAACTCTTTAACAGTAATGAAGATGTTTTTATTGGATCGGTGACTTACCTTTCCACAAGCCAGGCTGTTGATGTTGATCAGTGCGGTAAGCTCATGAAATGCCTTATGAAAAGGTCTGGTAAAATTGCTGATGAGTCATCAAAGAGTACATATCTTGTGTCTGACCTTGAGGCGGAAGAAGGTTTTTTGCATCTCCTCTACGACATGAGATGCCTTACCATTACAGATCACATCATATATAATCATGAATACACAACGATCATAGAGAACCATCTCCATTATCTTATGGGAATGAATCCTGATGCAATGAACTATGTGACAGATTCAACCGAGAGAACTTATCAGGATGAGGCCGGGAAAGCGGGACTCTTAAATGACCCCAGAAATAATGCCCTGCTGATATTTATGTTAAGTGTTTTAAAATAACCACTTTTTACTATCTAAATGACAACCTTTTAATTTGCATGGCACTTTCTTAGGTGTTAATATGGATGAGTCATGAATACAAATATTAATGGATTAAATATAAATTACATAGATGAAGGGCAGGGACCACTGCTTGTGATGCTCCATGGCTGGGGCTCCAACATAGATCTTTTTGCCGGAGTTATTGCTTTTGCAAAGAGCAAATACCATGTGGTAGCAATGGATATGCCCGGATTTGGAAAGAGTGATGAGCCGGCAGAGCCCATGAATGTTGATGCATTCGTGGATTTTGTTCTGGCTTTTATCAAAAAGCTCTATCCGGAGGAAAAAGAGGTGATTTTCCTCGGACATTCAATGGGCGGCAGGATCATAATAAAGCTTGCATCCGGAATCCATGATGGAAGGATTAAGGCTGATTTTTCAATTCCCAAGGTGATCCTTACTGATTCGGCCGGAATTATTCCTGAGAAGACAGAGGCGCAAAAGAAACGCACAAAGAGATATCACTTCTATAAGAATCTCATAGAAAAAAGCGGATTTTTAAAGATCGATCCTGATGCTCTTAACAAACTTCAGAAGAAATTTGGAAGTGCCGACTATGCTGCGGCTTCACCTGTTATGAGAAAGAGCCTTGTTATGGCAGTTAATGAGGACCTGGTTCCTTACATGCCATCAGTAACTCAGCCAGCTCTTTTGATATGGGGCGATAAAGATACAGCGACACCGCTTTCTGATGGGCAGCGAATGGAAAAGCTCATGCCGGAGGCAGGACTTGCTGTGATAAATGGCGCAGGACACTACTCATTCCTTGATAATCCGTATCTTTACAACAGGATTCTTGGAAGCTTTTTAGGCATTGATTAAGAGGTAAAGCATGTTTTTAATGATAGGAAATATAATAATTCTATTACTTGTTCTTGTGATGGCGGTACTGGGACTTAGGTATTACACCCATATGCTCCAACTATCAAGCTATCAGTTTCAGGGATATTTCAGATTCTTAAGGTCCATCCCACGAAATCTTGTGGCTCATGGAGCATTTCTTCTGACTGTTATTTGCACACTTATAGCAGATGCAAACGGAATAAGAGTACTGCTCTTATCATTTGTGGTAATGATGGCGCTCTATGTATTTCTTCTTATTTCGTATCTTCCCAAGCCTGCCAAAAAGAAATTTGTTGTTACTGACAGAGTAAAAAGACTATTCGTCACTTATGTGGTTATTGCATTGCTTTTCCTTTTAGTTGGGTGGTTAATTTCAGGAATTCCAGCAATTTCAGCAGTTCTTTTCATGGCTCTTTTGCCGCTTGTTCCTGCTCTGGCCAATCTTATAAACAAGCCAATTGAGAACAGAATAAATAAGTATTTTATTGACGATGCCAAGAGAATGCTTAGAGAGCATGAGAATCTTCGCATTATAGGTATTACAGGAAGTTTTGGTAAGACAAGTGTTAAGTATTACCTTACGACACTTCTGTCAGAGGGCTTTAGCGTTCTTATGACTCCTGAAAGCTACAATACTCCAATGGGAATTGTAAGGACTATAAGAGAGCATTTAAAGCCAACTCACGAGATTTTTGTGTGTGAAATGGGTGCTCGTCACCTTCATGACATAAAAGAGATAACTGATATCGTTCATCCTGATGACGGAATAGTTACATCAATTGGATATCAGCATTTAGAGACATTCCACAGCCTTGAGAATATCATAAGCACAAAATATGAGCTGCTTGATGCAGTGGATGAAAAAGAAAAAGCCGAAGGCAAAAAAGAAGGTAAACACCTTAAGTTTGTAAACGGCGACAATGAGATAATCCGTGCCAATATGAAATATAAGGATGCCATCACTTATGGACTTAACGATGGCAACGATTACCAGGCAAAAGATATCAGGGTTAACAGCCAGGGAACAACCTTTACTGTTACTTCTCCAAGTGGAGAGACAGCAGAATATACGACAAAACTTGTAGGAAGACATAATGTTGAGAATATAGTTGGTGCAATTGCTGCAGCCAACAGTCTTGGAATCTCAATGTCCAAGCTTAAGATCGCTGTAAGGCGTCTTCAGAGCGTTCCTCACAGGCTTGAGCTCAACAAGCACGGTAATGTATCCATACTTGATGATGCTTACAACTCCAATCCAAATGGAGCAAAGGTAGCTCTTGAAACACTATCTCTTTTTAAAGACCAGGTTAAGATCCTTGTTACTCCGGGAATGGTTGAGCTTGGTGAAAAAGAGGATGAGTACAACAAAGAATTTGGAAGGCAGGCTGCTGAGGTTTGCGACTACATAATTCTTGTTGGAGAAAAGAACAGTGCTTCAATAAAGGCAGGAGCTCTGGAAAAGGGCTTTGATCCAGAGAGATTATTTGTAAAGAATACTCTTAGCGAAGCAACAGCACTTATGTATGAGATAGATGCAGGAAGAGAAAAAGTTATTTTGCTTGAAAATGATCTTCCGGATAATTATAAATAAATGATAACAGTTTTAGGAAAGAAGGCAGTTTATGAAGCTTAAAGTTGCAGTTTTATTTGGTGGAAAAAGTACTGAGCATGAAATTTCAATAATTTCAGCAATTCAGGCTATAGGCAGTATCAACAAGGATAAATATGACATTATCCCTGTTTATATGACAAAGAATAACGACTTTTATGTTGGCGAATATGTGGATAAGATCGAGGAATATACACATATTCCTGAACTTTTGAAAAAGAGCACTCAGGTTATCTGGGTTAAAGAAGGCGACAAGGTATCTCTCATGAGATATCCAATGAAGAAATTTGGAAATAACGTTATTTCTCAGGTTGACGTAGCATTCCCTATCGTTCATGGAACAAACGTAGAAGATGGTACTTTACAGGGCTATCTTGCTACTCTTGGTCTTCCTGTTGTTGGATGTGATGTTCTTTCATCAGCAGTTGGTATGAACAAGTATGTTATGAAGACAGTTTTAAAGGATAACGGAATCCCTGTTCTTGATTGCAAGTGCTATACATGGAAGGACTACGAGGACGTTAACGGACTTGTTGAAAAAATAGAAAAGCAGTTTGATTATCCTGTAATTATCAAGCCATTAAATCTTGGCTCAAGTATCGGCATAAAGAAGGCATCTAACAGAGATGGCTTATTAGAAGCTCTTGATCTTGGATTTGAGTTCTCTAAAAAGATCCTTGTTGAGCCAGCTATTACTGAGCTTAAAGAGATCAACTGCTCAGTACTCGGTGATTATGAGTCAGCACAGGCATCAGAGTGTGAGGAGCCTATCAACTCTGATGAGATCCTTAGCTTTGAAGATAAGTACATCAGTGGAGCAAAGGGCTCAGCTAAGGGCGGCGCAAAGACTGGCGGCTCAAAGGGAATGGCATCTCTTAAGAGAAAGATCCCTGCTGACATCACATCTGAGATGAGAGATCAGATCAGAAAAATGGCTGTTGACGCATTTATCTGTCTTGGATGCTCAGGAGTTTCAAGAATTGATTTTATGATCGACATGGCAACAAATAAAGTATATTTAAATGAGATCAATACAATTCCGGGATCACTTTCATTCTATCTTTGGGAGCCTCTTGGAGTTAAATATGAACAGCTTTTAGACAGCATGATACAGCTGGCTCTTAAAGCAGACAGAGAAAACCATAAGGTTGTATATTCATTTGAGACAAACGTCCTTGAAGGCGTTCACCTTGGTGGTGGAACAAAAGGAAGTAAGATGTAATTAATTAAAATGGCGAGTGCAGTTTAGCACTCGCCATTTTTTCAAGAGTTTACGTTCTTGAGATAGGTTTCTTCAACGATCTTTTTAACATACTGATCGATATTTTTCTGATCTTCCTTGGAAAGCTCACTCATAACAACAGGTTTGCAATATTCGATAGTCACATGAGTGCTCTTTATTAGTGGAAAATGCTTTTCCAAAATATCTTCCGTGTGGGTAACTACTACAGGAATGATGGGGCAATCAGTTCTTTGAGCTATCTTAAAGCTTCCTTTGTGGAACTCACCAAGTGGCTGGTCTGTCTTGTTTCTGGTGCCTTCAGGATAGATAAAGATTGAGATGCCGTTTTTAACTTTTTCGATGGCGGAAAGGATCATCTCAAGCCCCTTTTTAAGGTCCTTCCTGTCAAGGAAGAGACAGTCCATATAGATCATCCAGATGTTAAGGAGCGGAACTTTAAGGATTTCTTTTTTGGCAATGAATCCCGTTGGATTAGGAACTCTTGGATAACACAGAACTATATCAAAAATGCTTCTGTGGTTTCCAACATAAAGAACAGCCTTGTCCTTTGGAACATTTTCCTCACCGATGACAGTTCTTTTGACACCGGAGATGAAAATAACTACATTGAAAGCCCAGCTGACGATTGCAAGTGAAGCAGTCTTTTTGGCCCATGGATTGAACTTACCGACGATCCAGAGGATTCCCTGAATAGGGAGACTGACTATTAAAAATACCGCTACAAATATAACTGCGAGAACTAAACGTATCATTATAAAAATATTTACCTTTCTTTTGTACTTAATAAATCCACCATCTATTTTCTCACGGCTCATAAAAAATAGAAAGAGGATTTTTAACTTGAAAATCATATGTCCGGTAGTGCATTATATAGCATAAGGACAAATTCATATTCAAGGGGATGCAAATGTTACTGATTAAAAATGGACAACTGATGGATCCGGCTTCAGGAATGTGCGGGCTTTGCGACGTACTTGTTGATGGAGACAGGATCGCTAAGATTGGAATGTGCGGAAGCCTCGATGACATGGCTACTGAGAGCATGCTGCTAAGAGAGGATGAGGCAGGAAATGGACTGACAGATGGGCAGTCAGAAGATACCCTGGTATCAATTGATGCCGCAGGATGCATAGTTGCACCTGGACTTGTGGACGGTCATGTTCATTTCAGAGACCCTGGTTTTACTTATAAAGAGGACATCGAAAGCGGGGCAAAAGCTGCTGCAAAGGGCGGATTTACAAGCGTTGTCATGATGGGAAATACAGACCCGCATATGGACAATACAGATACTATCAAAGATGTGCTTGAAAGAGGCTCCAAAACCGGAATTAACGTCTACACCTGCGGTAATGTGACTAAAAACATGGCAGGAAAAGAACTTGTGAATATGGATGAACTTATAGGCGCAGGAGCAGTTCTTTTCACTGATGATGGGAAGCCGATAGTTGATGAAGAACTTATGGAAAGGGCCTGCAAAGAAACGGCAAGAGTCGGAAAAGTCATAAGTCTTCATGAGGAAGATCCTTCATTTATAACAGACAATGGCATAAACGCAGGAGATGTGGCTGAGAAGCTCGGATTAGTGGGATCTCCAAGAGAAGCAGAGATTTCCATGGTGAAAAGAGATATCGACATAGCAAGAAGAACAGGCGCAAGCATTACAGTCCAGCATATAAGCGCTGCGGAATCGGTTGATCTTATCAGGAATGCCAAAAGGGAAGGACTCAGTATTCATGCAGAAGCAACGCCCCATCATTTTACATTGACTGAGGATGCAGTGCTGAAATACGGAGCCCTGGCCAAAATGAATCCTCCCCTCAGACTTGAAAGTGACAGGCTGGCCATCATAGAAGGCATAAAAGATGGAACAATAGAAATGATCGCAACGGATCATGCTCCTCATGCAAGAGAGGAAAAAGCAAAAGACTTAAAGGCTGCTCCAAGTGGCATAACGGGACTTGAGACATCACTTGCACTTGGTATAAGAGAGTTGGTTAACAAGGGATACCTTAGTCTGATGGAGCTTTTGAGAGCAATGACTATCAATCCTTCCAGAATATATGGGATTGATGCGGGGGCTATAAGAGAAGGCGGCTGGGCAGACATGGTCATTTTTGCCCCAGGTGAAGAGTGGAGCTTTGTTCAGAGCGCTTCAAAATCATCAAATACTCCATTCCTTGGTGAGAGATTACCGGGAAAGATTATTTATACAATATGCAGAGGAAAGGTTGTGTACAAAGCATGACAAAGAAAATGAAAAAAGAAGCAAAAGTACTAAGCCAAAAGCTGCTTGCAGATGGCATTTTTGATCTGTGGCTTGAGACAGAAATAGCAAAGGACACCTGTCCGGGGCAGTTTGTTGGTGTGTACACAGTAAATAAGGCAGCTCTTTTGCCCAGACCTATCAGCGTATGCGAGGTAAACAAGGAAAAGACTGCTATCAGACTGGTTTACAGAGTAGTTGGAACCGGAACAGCTGAATTTGCATTGTATCAGCCTGGGGACTACATGATGATCCTTGGCCCTCTTGGAAACGGCTTTCCTCTTGAAAAGGCAGAGGGAAAAAAGGTCGTTCTGATGGGAGGCGGAATTGGAGTTCCACCACTTCTTGAAACAGCTAAGAGACTTAGCGAAGGCACAGATGTAATCACAGTAATGGGATATAGAAATTCTGAAACATTCCTTTCAGATGAATTTGAGAAATACAGCAGACTTTACATTGCTTCTGATGACGGAAGCGTTGGAACCAAGGGCAATGTAATTGATGCGTTAAAAGAAAACAAGATAGACTGCGATGTTATTTTTGCCTGCGGACCAATGCCAATGCTCAGGGGAATCAAGGCTTATGCTTCAGAAAAGGGTATTAAGGCATATCTTTCACTTGAGGAGAGAATGGCCTGCGGCGTAGGTGCCTGCCTTGGCTGCATCTGCAAGACCAAAAAAGTAGATGATCATTCACATGTGAAAAATGCCAGGATTTGTACAGATGGACCTGTGTTTGATGCAGATGATCTTGATATGTAAGAAACTATTTGAGGATTGTGAGAGTAGATATGAATACAAAAGTTAAGATAGCAGGAGTAGAATTTAATAACCCGGTAATGACAGCGTCAGGAACTTTCGGATCCGGAATGGAATACGCGGAGTTTGTGGATCTGAATAAGCTTGGAGCTGTAGTTACGAAAGGCGTTGCCAATGTTCCGTGGGAGGGAAATCCCACGCCCAGAGTTGCAGAAGTATACGGTGGAATGCTAAATGCCATAGGCCTCCAAAATCCAGGAGTGGACGTATTTATAGATAGAGACCTTGAGTTTTTGAAAAAATACGACACGAAAGTAATCGTAAATGTCTGCGGAAAGTCTGTAGAAGATTACCTTGAAGTAGTTGAGAGACTCTCTGATGAAGAAAGAGTTGATATGCTTGAGATAAATGTATCATGTCCCAACGTAAAAGAGGGCGCCATTGCCTTTGGGCAAAAGAAAGAGGCTCTTTTTGATATAACAAGCAGGATAAAAAAGGTATCCAAAAAACCTATCATCATGAAGCTCAGCCCAAATGTTACAAGCATTGCAGAAATGGCAAAAGCTGCTGAGGCAGCAGGAGCTGATGCGATTTCTTTGATAAATACCATAACAGGCATGAAGATCGATATTTATAAAAGAAAATTCGCTCTTGCCAATAAGACCGGCGGACTTTCAGGTCCTGCGATCAAGCCTGTCGCTGTGAGAATGGTTTACGAGGCTTCAAGAGCAGTAAATATCCCTGTTATAGGAATGGGCGGAATAGCAAGTGCAGAGGATGCCATAGAGTTTATCATGGCCGGAGCAACTGCAGTAGCAGTTGGAGCCATGAACTTCCATGATCCATATCTTACAGGTAAAGTTGTAGATGGAATTGAAGAGTATATGAGAAACTACAATGTGGATGATATAAACAGTATCAGAGGCATAGTTGAATAACCGACATAAGAAAAGGAAGAGCCGTTATAGCTCTTCCTTTTCGATTACTAGCAACTCTTAGTCCTTACTCACTGTCTGTTTTTCCGGTGAGTTCATCGAACCCTTTCATTACAGCTGCATAGGTCTGTTTGGAAATCTCCGGAAGCTCTCCGCCCCAGGTCTTTTCAGCCTGTGCATAGCCTTTCTCGAAAGCATCTCTCATCTTTTCGAGCTTATCAGGGTCGTCGCCAGCCAGCGTCTTGGCAAAATCAAGGATTCTTTCTGAGGTCTTATTAACACCCCAGTAGCCATCCTCGGCGATATCTGCCTGCGCCTGTGCCTTTGTCGCTGCGTCTACAGTGAAATCTCCTTTTGCAAGGAATTTCCACATAGAATCCTCGTCATTTTCAGAATTAGCTATGCCATAGGTCTTGGCCTGCTTGCCCATCATCTTCTGGACAATGTCCAAAAGCTGTTGCTTACGCATTTCTACGTCAGCCTGCATCTGCTTAATGATCTGGGTTCTGTCCGTATTTTTGGAAGATACTTGTGAGGTCTTATCGCTTCCCTCATCTGACTTCTCATATACGGCAGCGGCTTCAGCTTTCACCTTAACTTCATCGTCTTTTTTCTTCTCCTCAACAGAAGAAGGATTGACAGAAGAAGCATAGGTGGTTGCGATGTTGTTAGTAACCTCGGTAACTCCGTTTACGCCCATATAGAACTCCTTTTCCGCGTAGGTCCCTAAAAACCGCGCTGAAACGAAACTATAGTTTACCTATTCTTCTTATCGGCTGATTTTTTAAAAACTTTAGCGTTTTTTTTAATTTTTTTTCTTGAGTTTATGTATAATGAGTGAGAAGATTTTAGAAAAGTAGAATTGGAGCGGATATTAATGAAAATAACTCGCAAAGCGTACGCAAAAATCAACCTTGGACTTGATGTCACAGGTAAAAGAGCTGATGGTTACCACATTGTTCGCATGATAATGCAGAACGTGGATTTATTCGATACATTGGATTTTGAAGACAACGAGACAGGTGAAATAGTTTTGACGGCTTCTTCACCAAAGATCCCTACAGATGACAGCAATCTTATCTGCAAAGTTGCCAAGCAGCTTCAGGATAAATTTAATGTAAAAAAAGGTGCGAATATTAATCTTGTAAAAAGAATTCCTGTTGCTGCCGGAATGGCTGGCGGAAGTACAGATGGCGCAGCTGCATATATCGCACTCAATGAACTCTGGAACCTCGGCCTTAGTAAGGATGAGCTGTGTAAACTTGCAGTAAATCTTGGAGCAGATATACCTTATTGCATTATGGGCGGAACTATGCTGGCTGAAGGCATAGGCGAGGAGCTTACAAAAGTTTCTGATCTGCCACATTGCTACATAGTAATTGCAAAGCCTGCAATTGATGTTTCAACAGGCTGGGTATATAAAGAACTGGATAGTAAAGAAATCGTGGATCACCCTGATATTGATGGTATTAAAAGAGCAATTGAAAAAGGTGATATCCATGAGATGTGTGATCTTATCGGCAATGTCCTTGAACCTGTGACTGCCGGTAAATATGAAGAGATCGGAAAAATAGAGAACATCCTTGAGGACAACGGTGCAATAAGAGCTTTTATGACCGGAAGCGGTCCTACTGTTTTTGCTATTTTTGATGACAAAAATAAAGCTGAGGCAGCATTAAAAGAAGTAGACAAAAGCAGGCTTGCACCAGAACTCTTTTTATCAGGACCAATAAATCCTGAGGAATGATTGAGGTGTTTTGCATGAAAAAGAATGTAGATGTAAATGTTACCGGTATTCATTCAAGGCCCGGTGAACCAACTGAAAAGATCGTTACAACTTCCATGGGAATGTATGAAGTATTGGATGATGGAAGTAAGATAATAGAATATGATGAAAAACAGGATACCGGAAGCGGTGAACTCTGTGTACACAATAAGGTGTGTATCGCATCCGACGGTAATAGTATGGAGATTACAAGGGGCGGAGACATGAATTCCAAGCTTGCGTTTGGAAAAGAGCTTGAGTATGACACTGCCTACGAAACTCCTTACGGAACGATGCAGATGAAAGTAGTTACCACAAGCTTTGATTTCATAAACATCAGGCATGAGGAGGAAATGAAACTTATGGCTGAGTATGAACTTGAGATGGGCGGAGAAGTCCTGTCAGATTCCATGATAATCATAGAAATAAAAAATGCTGAGACAGTTTAACTGTCCCAGCTTTTTCTTTTTACTGTTACTTAACCATTTTAGCTCCGGCTTTTTCCTGAGCCTTGGCAACAAGATTCTTAAAGAATCCCTTCTTCTGTTCAGGTGCCTGAACTTTACCGTGAAGACCCTTAACCTCTGTAACATAGATTCCACTAACTGAAGCCTTAACTTCTTTTTTAACCGGAACCTGATCATAAATCTTTTCGTCACAGATAAGACTCATTACTCTGTTTCCAACTCTTACCTTAAGGATTGGAAGTTTAGATCTTCTGAGAAGCTTAGGTGTCTGCTCAATAACTGACTGAGGAAGACCTGACTCGTTTAATTTCATTCTCTTTTTATCAATTATAAGCATAGTGATCGTCTGCTTCATCGCATCGAGCTGAACCTGCTGTTCGGCCTGCTTCTTCTGAGCTCTTTTACCAACTATGATCAAAGCAACGATGGCAGCGATAAGAATCACTGAAATAACAATAGCAACGATAGCCCCTGTACTCAAAATATAATCCTCCAAATAATAAAAAATATAGCAAGATGTATTTTAGCATTATTTAGGAAGATAAGCAAATAAAATACTTTAATCTGTTTGTAAGGTGTGGTAGTATAAAAAATATTGTTTTTACAAATGTTATGAAAGGTGGAATTATACCGATTTCACTGGAGGAGAATTAGAAATGAGAAACAAAATCGCGTTATTAATGACTGGAGTTTTAGTCGTTGCATCACTTACAGCCTGCACCGGAAAAAATAATACAGAAACAGCTACAAATGCAGCATCAGAGACCAGCTCAGTTAGTTCAGATGAGGCTGCAGGTGCTGCTTCAGATAGCTCAGCAGAGACAACACCTACAATTTCAGCTTTAGAGAATCTTGAGAACCTTGAGACAATGACACTTGCAGAGATCAACCCAGAAGAGTTTGTTACTCTTGGTGAGTACAAGGGTGTTACAGTAGAAGTTGCAGCACCAAATGTTACAGATGAAGATGTAGAGAGCCAGCTCAGCAGCATCTTTTCAAGCAACCCACCTATGACTGAGGTTACAGACAGAGCAGTTCAGGATGGAGATACAGTAAATATCGATTATGTAGGTAAATATGCTGACAGCGGAGAGGCTTTTGACGGCGGTACAGCGCAGGGAGCAGATCTTGTTATCGGTTCCAATTCATACATCGATGGTTTTGAGAGCGGTCTTATTGGAGCAAATATTGGTGATACAGTAGATCTTAATCTTACATTCCCTGAGAACTATGGCGCTACAGATCTTGCCGGCAAGGATGTTATCTTCACAGTTACAATCAACAGCATCTCTGTACAGTCAGATGAGATGACAGATGAGTGGGCAGCAGGTCTTGGTGCTAACTTCAGCAACATCGGTGAAGGCTACGAAGACAGAGCAGTTACAAATCTTGCAGATTTAAGAGAATACATCAGATGCGGACTTGAACAGGACGCTAAGGATACTTACAATAGCAATGTAGATAATGAAGTTCTCACAAAAGTTATGGAAAACTGTGAGTTTAAGGATGTTCCTGAAAAGCTTTATAACAGATACCTTAAGCAGCAGAATGAACAGCTTGAGTACTACGCAAGCATGTATTCAATGTATGTTCAACAGCAGCTTACAGCCAGCGATATCGTTAATATGATGATCCAGAATGAAGGTTCAGCTCTTTCAGGTGATGATTATTTAAAAGAAATGGTAACAAATTCTACACAGCAGTTCGTTATGTTTGCAGCAGTTGCAAAAGCTGAAGGAATTGAAGTTACAGATGATGATATAGATGCATATCTTAAGAATGCTTACGATACAGCATCAACAACAGCTTACAGCTCATATGAAGATTTCAGAGCAACAATTGACCCTGAAGTTTACAGAGAAGGTTTGATGGCAGAGAAGGTATTAGATTTCCTTGTAGAAAATGCTAATGTCGTTGAGCCAGCAGGAGAATAATTTACCTTTTTCATAGATTGGAGGACGCCATGGAATTAGTTGATATCAGAGCGCTGTTTGAACAGCAGGAAAAGTATTCAGGACAGAAAGTTACTGTAGGTGGATGGATCAGAAATATTCGTGATTCAAAGACTATCGGTTTCATCATGCTTAATGATGGTACATACTTTAAGCCTTTGCAGGTTGTTTATACTGACGGACTTGCAAACTTTGCAGACATCAGCAAGCTCAATGTAGGAGCAGCAGTTATCGTAACAGGTAGCATTGTTGCAACTCCTAATGCAAAGCAGCCATTTGAGATGCAGGCTGATTCAGTTGAGATAGAGGGACCTTCAACTCCTGATTATCCGCTTCAGCCAAAGAGACATACACTTGAGTACCTCAGAACAATTCCTCATTTGAGAGCAAGAACAAATACTTTTGAAGCTGTATTCAGAGTACGTTCAGTAGCTGCATATGCTATTCATTCTTTCTTCCAGGAGAGAAACTTCGTATATGTTCACACTCCACTTATCACAGGAAGTGACTGTGAAGGTGCAGGAGAAATGTTCCAGGTTACAACAATGGATCTTAACAATGTTCCAAAGACTGAAGAGGGAGCAGTTGATTACTCAAAAGACTTCTTCGGAAAGCCTGTAAACCTTACAGTTAGTGGACAGCTTAACGTTGAGACATATGCATTTGCATTTAAGAATGTTTACACATTTGGACCTACATTCCGTGCAGAGAATTCTAACACAACAAGACATGCCGCAGAGTTCTGGATGATCGAGCCTGAGATGTGTTTTGCAGATCTTAAGGACGACTGCGATACAGCAGAAGCAATGCTTAAGTATGTTATCAGCTATGTTCTTGAGCACTGCCCTGAAGAGATGGCATTCTTTAACGAGTTCATTGATAAGGGACTTATCGATAGACTTAACAATGTAGTTAACAACGAGTTTGGTCGTATTACATATACAGAAGCTATTGAGCTTTTGGAGAAGCACAATGATAAGTTTGATTACAAGGTTTCATGGGGATGTGACCTTCAGACTGAGCATGAGAGATATCTTACAGAAGAGATCTTCAAAAAGCCTGTATTTGTAACTGATTATCCAAAGGAAATCAAGGCATTCTATATGAAACTTAATCCGGATGGAAAGACTGTAGCAGCAGCTGACTGTCTTGTTCCAGGAATCGGAGAGATCATTGGAGGAAGCCAGAGAGAGGATGATCTTCAGCTTCTTGAGAGCCGTATGGATGAACTTGGAATGAAGAAGGACGAGTATCAGTTCTATCTTGATCTTCGTAAGTACGGTAGTGTTCGTCACGCAGGATTTGGTCTTGGATTTGAGCGTTGCGTAATGTATCTTACAGGAATGGGTAACATTCGTGACGTTGAGTCATTCCCAAGAACAGTTGGTAACTGTGAACTCTGATAATCATTTGAGAGTTGGACACATATATAAGTCAATATTGTTGTATAATGATATTGAAGTAAAATCTTAATTAGGAGCAAGGGGGATAGGTATGAAAAAAAGTAGTTTTTTTGTAGTAATAGCTATGTCTCTTGTTATGAGTTTACTGGTGGCAGACCCTGTATGGGCTACCACCAGTACTGATTTACAGCAAAAACAGAATAAGCTTGAACAAGAACAGAAAGCACTGGAGTCCCAACAGAAATCACTCCAGTCACAACAAAAAGACAGCCAGAACAAGTTAAACAATGCCAACAGTCAGATAGGCAGTATCTCAGAAGCCAAAGGGGAAACAAAAGAGGCAATTGATGAGACCAATGCAGTTATAGTTGGTCTTATGACAGATATAGAGCTTATCAAGGAAGACATTGACAGGACGCAAGAGCAGATAGAGATAACCCAGCAAGAGTATGATGAGGCCAAAAAGCAGGAAGAGACCCTGTATGAAGCGATGGTCCAGCGAGTTAAGTTTATGTACGAAAAGGGAAACCTGTCGTATGTGCAGATTCTTTTGACTGCAACAAGCTACGCTGATGCGCTTAATAAGGCCCAATACGTTGAACAGCTTTATGAGTATGACAGAATAAAACTTGCAGAGTATGTAGCAGCCAAGGAAAAGGCTGAGGCATATGGTAAACAGTTGGAAGAAGAAAAGGCAGAACTTGAAACTTCCAAATATGAGCTTGAAGAGGAAGAAGCTTATATGGAGGAAGTGCTTGCTGAGTACAAGGCAACTTATGCTGATTATGAGGTTAAGCTTGCCAAGGCAAAGCAGGAGGCTGCTGTATATACAGCTCAGGTAAAGAGCCAGCAGTCAAGTATAGCATCGCTTCAGAAACAGATAGAAGCAAAAGAAAAGCAGGTTGAAGAGACCAAAAAGGCAAAAGAAGAAGCATTAAAGGCAGAAGAGGAAGCAAGAAGAGCTGCAGAGGAAGCTGCCAATGCTGAAAATGAAGATGGTGAAGATTCCGGCTATACAACTAGTACCGGGACAACTTCTTCAGGTACTACATACACAGATACAACATCAGATTCAGATGACGACGATGACGATGATGATAATTCATCAGGATCTTCCAAAAGCTACGCTGCAGCAGGAAGTGCAACTGGCTCCAATATTGCAAAGTTTGCATGCCAGTTTGTGGGTAATCCCTATGTAGCAGGTGGAACAAGCCTCACAGACGGAGCAGATTGCTCAGGTTTTGTAATGGCCGTATATCAGGCCTTTGGAATATCGGTTCCCAGAACATCATGGGCTCAAGGATCTTATGGAACAGAGGTTTCATATGAAAATGCTCAGCCTGGAGATGTTATTTATTACGGTGGACATGTCGGAATATATATCGGTGGTGGACAGATTGTTCACGCAAGTACTCAGAAAACCGGTATCAAGATTACTAATGCCAACTACAGATCCATGATATCTGTAAGAAGATATATTTGATAATACATGGTAACTATTAACTCTGTTATATGGAGGAAGCATGGCTACAGAAGAAAAAGTTATAGTAATTGACTTTGGTGGGCAATACAATCAGCTTGTTGCCAGAAGAGTCAGAGAATGCAACGTTTACTGCGAAATTTATTCTTATCGCACACCTATCGACCAGATTAAGGCGATGAACCCCAAGGGAATTATTTTAACAGGCGGACCAAATTCCTGTTATGAAGAGGGAGCCCCAACTTATACTAAAGAGCTCTTTGAACTTGGAATTCCTGTACTTGGTTTATGCTATGGAGCTCAGTTAATGATGCACGTACTTGGTGGAAAGGTTGAGAAAGCACCTGTCCGTGAGTATGGTAAGACTGAGACATTTATAGACGGCTCAAAGGATACTCTTTTTGCCGGTATAGAAGAGAAGACTATAGTATGGATGAGCCACTTTGATTATATCAGCAAGGTTGCTCCGGGATTTGATATTATCGCTCATACAGCTGACTGCCCTGTTGCAGCAGCCGCATGTGAGGACAAAAAGCTTTATGCGATCCAGTTCCATCCTGAAGTTCTCCATACTGTAAAGGGTAAAGAGATCCTTCATAACTTCGTAAGAAATATTTGCGAAACAGCCGGAACATGGAGAATGGATTCTTTTGTAGAGAATACAATTAAAGAAATCCGTGAGAAGGTTGGCGATGGCAAGGTATTACTTGCACTTTCCGGTGGTGTTGATTCATCTGTCCTTGCAGCACTTCTTGCAAGAGCAATAGGAAAACAGCTCACATGCGTATTCGTAGACCATGGTCTTCTTCGTAAGAATGAAGGCGATGAGGTTGAGAGCGTATTTGGACCAAATGGAAACTTTGATATAAACTTTATCAGAGTAAATGCAGCACAGCGCTACTATGATAAACTTAAGGGCGTAGAAGAGCCTGAGCGCAAGCGTAAGATCATTGGTGAAGAGTTCATCAGAGTCTTTGAGGAAGAAGCCAAGAAGATTGGAACTGTAGACTTCCTTGCACAGGGAACTATCTATCCTGACGTTGTTGAATCAGGACTTGGTGGAGAGTCAGTAGTTATTAAGTCCCACCACAATGTTGGAGGACTTCCTGACTATGTTGATTTCAAAGAGATAATCGAACCACTTCGTTCCTTGTTTAAGGATGAAGTTCGTAAGGCAGGTCTTGAACTTGGCCTTCCTGAATACCTGGTATTCCGTCAGCCATTCCCAGGCCCTGGCCTTGGAATCCGAATTATCGGTGAAGTTACAGCAGAGAAAGTAAGAATTGTTCAGGACGCTGACTTCATCTACAGAGAAGAACTTGCAAACGCAGGTCTCGAGAAACTTCCTGATCAGTATTTTGCAGCTCTTTCCAATATGCGTTCAGTAGGCGTAATGGGAGATGAGCGTACATACGATTACGCAGTAGTCCTCCGTGCAGTAGAGACTGTCGACTTCATGACAGCTGAAGCTTCAGAGATTCCATTTGCAGTACTTCAGAAAGTCATGAGCCGTATCATAAACGAGGTTAAAGGTGTTAACCGCGTAATGTACGATCTCACAAGTAAGCCACCAGGAACGGTAGAACTGGAGTGATAACGAGCCAGGCACTCGCTAGTATCAATAAGCACAGGTACGAAGTACCTGCCCAAATAATAAAGACAGCAACTCATGCTTGCATGAAGGTTGCTGTCTTTTTATTTTGGCAAGCACTGCGAAGCAGTGTGCTTATTGATACGGAGAGTATCTGGCGACAACAGACGCTTATAGAAATCGCTGCTTTTAAGCGATTTCTATAAGAGGAGTGGAATATCTAAGGAAAGAAAACAGGATTATCACAAAGTAAGTTTTCTGCCAAATTTGGAAGGACAGATCAACACATATGGTTCAAAACTGAACCAACCTGATTCAGAAATGATATTTCCATCGTTATTTGCTTTCGTGCCATGGAAACATCATGTTATGATTGTACAGAAGAGCAGATACAGCGTATGAAGCGAGCATTTATTCGGATAAAAATCCAAATAAATGTGTCCATATAAAATGCTTGGAGGATGACAGTTTTGGAAGATTACAGTAAACAACATAAAAAAGCCTGGGAGTTTGACGCATATGACTTTTGGGTAAGAACCGCCGGGACTCCGGAGGAAAGAGCATCAAAGGATAAAGAAAACCCCCGGAAGATGCTGAAGCAGTATGCAAACTACTTTGATTCTTTTGAAGGTGTCAAGGTGGCAAATATCTGCGGATCTTGTGGGAAAAAGGCAATTCCGCTGGCTCTTTTGGGCGCGGAGGTAACTTTATTTGATATTTCTGAAGCCAACAGAAAATACGCTGTGGAAACCGCTGAAGCTGCAGGCGTGAAGATCGGATATGAAGTCTGTGACATCATGGAAATCGATATGGACAAGTATGCCGGCTTTTTTGATGTTGTCTTTATGGAGGGTGGAATCCTTCATTATTTCCACGATATAAATGCTTTTATGAATGTTATGAACGGATTGCTTAAACCCGGTGGAAAGATGATCTGCAGTGACTTCCATCCATTTACTAAGATTTCCGATATACTTGGGCTGCAGCAGCCAACCATGAGTTATTTCTCAACAGATATCTTTGAAGGTGAGATGGCGCACGCAAGATTTTACGATGAGGAGATCCGTAAGCAGATCCCTAAATGCCATTACAGGAAGTACACAATCAGCGAGATCATCAATTCTATCATCGGGAGCGGATTTACTTTGGAGCGTTTTGATGAACATCCTTCCTGGGAGAACGAGAAACTCCCCGGCGAGTTTACTGCGATAGCACGGAGAAAAGAATAATGAAAGCAATTCTAACAAGCTCACTCGGTGGGCAGATAAAAACAGACGGCAAGAGACTTCCGGCCAGGCTTCCGGAGACCAACGGATTATTAAAGTGTATTCAGGATGTCTGGAAAAAAGATTCCAAAGTAATGATCATCAGCGGATCACCTGAATACTATGACCAAAATGACAGCATATTATTTTGTCTGAAGGGGGCTTTTTCTTTGAGCAATCTCAGTGCTTCGGAAGTATTGATGTGTGATGAGCGAAACAAAGAGATCATAGACCGCCTTCCCGAAACAGATGTGCTGATCCTGGCCGGCGGACATGTCCCGACACAAAACAGTTTTATGAAGACTCTGGGATTAAAAGAACGGCTGCAGGTTTGGGACGGTTTGCTGATCGCATGGAGCGCCGGATCCATGAACTGTGCGGAGACGGTTTATGCAGGCCCGGAACTTCCGGGTGAGGCGATCGATCCGGATTATCAAAGATGGATCAGCGGCCTTGGGATAACAAAGACCAATATTTTCCCTCATTTCGAGGCACTTAGGGATGAAATGCTTGACGGGCTGCAGCTGATAGAGGATATTACATATTCCGACAGCATGAGACACGAGATAATCGCTTTGAATAACGGCAGCTATATCGTTGCGGACAACGGCACGGAGACGCTGTACGGAGAGGCATACAGCATCAGGAATGGAGTGCAGAGACAGATCTGCACAGATGATAAATGGATACGGTTATAAACAGTTTTGCGGAAAGGTCAAAAGAAATCTTACAGGATAATCTGATTGGAATATACCTGCACGGATCCGCCGTTATGGGATGCTATAATCCCGCAAAGAGCGACATTGATCTGATCGCAGTGGTGAAGGATCCCATGGAGGACAGCGTTAAGAGAACCTTTATGGATATGGTGATCGAGTTAAACGAAAAGGGACCGGCAAAAGGAATTGAAATGAGTATCGTAAAGCAAAGCGTCTGCAGGCCCTTTGTTTATCCGACGCCTTTTGAACTGCATTTTTCCGCTGCACATACGGATTGGTATAAAAATGATCCGGATGATTATATTTCGAAAATGAAGGGCGAAGATAAAGATCTTGCGGCACATTTTACGATCATAAAACATAGAGGCAAGTGTTTATACGGTGCTCCGATCGAAGATACTTTTGCGGATGTACCGGCGCAGGATTACATAGATTCCATCCGGAATGATATTGCCGATGCTGAGGATGAAATAGCTGATAATCCCATGTATCTGATATTGAACCTGTCCAGAGTGCTTGCGTTTTTGAAAGACGGTCTTGTCCTTTCGAAGAAAGAGGGCGGAGAATGGGCGCAGGAAAATGTCCCTGAAAGGTATCACAGCCTGATAAGGGATGCTCTGACAGAATATGCGGAGGATGGAAATATATTTTATGATACGGATCTTGCAAAGGATTATGCCAGGTATATGATGGGAGAGATCTTAAGTAAAGTTTCGTTATAACAGTTCTTTCTATATGAAGCGGCCGAGGTGACTGTTATCATTCCTTTTGTAAGGCGCCGATACAAGTAACAGAAAATAAGCAGATACGAAAGGATGATAAAAATGAACAGAGATATTTTTATAAAAAACCTGACCGGAGACAGGATCGGGATAAGTCCTAAAGGCAGATGTGCCAATGAGCTGACGGCTGAAGAGTTTGAAAAAACATATGAGAACTTTTTTGATATGATCTTTGAGATCGCCGCCACGGATGTTTCTTCGTTAACAGGCTACGGGGAATTCAATGAAGACAACATAGCACCCTTTGCCACTTTTGAAGAGTTCGTCCGCGAGACCTTTAACGAGGAGCAGGAGGGCTACTGGCACAACTGGACGCAGATGTTTGATACCACTTTCCTCAAAAAGGACTATTTTGATAAGATATACGCAAAGATCATGGAGTACGCGCCTTTTTGCGAAGGACAGCGGTATCTGGCAAACAACAACACCTTCTTTGTCAACATGATCGCAGATGACGCAGGGAAAACATACTGCGCGGACTGGGGCCGTGCCGGCATCATGGATTACCTGATGGATTTTGCGATACTTGACCTTAACAAGCCATATCTGCTCGTTCCCGAAAAACTCTGCGGGTATGCAAAGAGGAAAAATATCGTGATCACGAACTTCAGGGAGCGCTTCCTGTGCATGGCCTATTTTAAGGGGCTTCATACACTCATGTGGCATGCTTCCATCGATGATATCGAGTCCTGCGAATCCATCACAAGGTCCATGAACGAACTCGAAGAACGCATAAACAGGCTGGTTGATTGATTATGAAATATGAAAATGCCAGGGATATTCTCCCTGCCGGTCTTTTGGAAGAAGTGCAGAAATACGCCGAAGGAAAAGCGATCTACATCCCGAAGCGCGAAAAGACCAAAGGCTGGGGAGAAGCATCCGGATATCGGGAAAAACTGAATAAAAGAAACGCGGTCATCCGCAGCAGATATGCTGCGGGTGCCGGCGTCATGGAGCTGGCTGAGGCGTACTATCTTTCGCCCGAATCCGTCAAAAAGATCGTGTACGGCAAAAAGATAAGTCTTCCCGAATACTCTCCTTCGATCTGTTCGGCCGGGCAGTATTCCGATGCCGGTATAGGCGAAGAATGGGTGCGGATATACCTGGAAAGTCAGGGCATGGAGATGCCTGACGAGTCGGAGTTTTTCCTGTCCGAACTGGTACGGATGCCGCTCCGTCTGATAGAGGATGATACCGATACATTGGCGAGAGAGCAGCCGGATGCCTACACGGATGTACCGCTGATCATTAAATTCGAGGGGCACCGGTTCAGATGCTTCTGCGGAGCGCGGTATCTTGCCTTTTTGAAAAATGCAAAGAAAAACGCCCACCGGGCATTTATATTCGTAAGCAACAAAGAGTATAATTACTATCTGAACAACTTCGGAAAACAGTTCCAGAGAGGGAGGACGGAAAATGATCAATGACAGATGGGTATTCCATGACGATGTCACGCCGCAGGATCAGGGCAACGGCGTGATACGCAGGGTCCTTGCGTACAGCAAAGACCTGATGTGCGTCGAGAACACATTCGAAAAAGGCGCGGTCGGCGCCCTGCATCACCACCCACACACGCAGATCACGTATGTGGTGAGCGGTGTATTCGAGTTTGAGATCGACGGCGTTAAAAAAACTGTCAGGGCAGGCGATACCATGCTCAAGACCGACAGTGTCGAACACGGGTGCGTGTGCCTCGAGGCAGGTATCCTGCTGGATATTTTTAACCCGATGCGTGAGGACTTTGTATAAAAAACGGGAGAGGCTACTCTCCCGCTTTTTCATATATCCTTACATGATCGACATAAAAATGCGCGGGCAGTTGTGTTTTGTCTATGTCGCCGCCCCATTTGCCGTATTCGGCCGAAATGATCAGATCGCAGGGAACGGCACAGGAGCCGTCTCCGTGCTCATCTCCCGTGACGTCAAATATGAGGGCCGCGCTGTCAGTGCCGTCCATGTACAAACGATATCCGTGCTCGTCCCAGAGGTACCACAGATCGTGGTATCTGCCATAGAAATCCTCATCCACATGTGTCAGCTCACAGTAGCTCTTCAGGTCGGGACCGTAGCCGTCCCAGTGCACGCTCATGCACAGCTCGTTAGGGTTCGGGACCAGTTCGATGATGTCCAGCTCCGCGCCGTCCGTCGCACCGTTTCCGGCCACAGGCTCCTCCATGTTGTCGCTCAGCAGCCAGAAGGCGTACCAGAGGCCGTCCGCCTTTTCGGCCATAAATCTGATATGATACAGTCCGTAAGTCCTCTCATACTCCTTTACGGAACGTATCCCGCCGCTGACCGGAGTCCCGTCATCCGCGATATCACAGGTGATAATCAGATTCCCGTCTTTTACACTGCTGCAGGATCTGCGCCATACTCCACCCGCGTCCTGCCGCTCCATTTCCGGGCAGTACGCCCAGTTATTCATGTCGAGCGAATCAAACTCGTCCGCGAATGCCAGAGTATATTTCCGGCCGTTGAACGTGATCTCTTCAGGAATATCCGGTCTTTCGGCGACCGTAACCCGGCATCTGTATATCTTGCCGTCATATTTAGCCCTGACATAGGTAGTGCCCGCTTTTTTCGCGATAACCCGGCATCTGGCCTTACCGCTGTTTTTGATCGAGGCTATGCTCTTTTTGCCGACGCTCCACTTAACTTTTGCCTTCGATGCAACCCCTTTAAGTTTCAGCACGAGCTCCTCTCCCTGCTCCAGGCTGACCTTTGTTTTGCTGAGCCTGATGCCGGCGGCCGCATCAGCCCCCGTGCAGGGAATGCATGAGAATATAAGGAAAAATACAGCTATCAGCGCGAATACTCTTTTTTTCATCGGCTCCGTCCTTTCTCCTCACAGGTTTTTGATCACCAGCACGGCTCCGGAAACTATCAGCAGAACGATGACCAGTTTCCTTACCGTTTTTTCATCCGGATATTTTGCGCTCTTTATCCCGGCGAACAGCCCGACGAGCATCACCGGCAGAAGAAGTGCCGCCTGTTTGACCGAATCCGGGGTTATCACTCCGAGCAGGCTGTACAGAACGATCCTGAAGGTATTGTCGACGATAAATACCGCGCTGATATTGGCTTTAAACTCATCGCCCGTTTCGGTCACCCTTCCAACATAGGCCGCAAGCAGCGCGCCGATCCCGAACAGTCCGCACAGAACGCCCGAAAGCACTCCTATCGCGTAAAGGAGCGGTTTTGATTCCTTCAGCTTCCCGATGTTGTATTCACGCAGCAGCATCTCGATCCCGATGAGTAAAACAACCGCGCCGGACACGATCTTAAGGTACCTCACATCGGCGTTTTTCAGCAGCAGCGCGCCCGGAATACTCCCAAGCACGACCAGTGCCGACAGCAGCAGGAATATCTTAGCTTTAAGGAGCTTGCGGTTTCTGAATGTCAGGATCATATTCGAAGGATATCCCAGGATCAGCTCCACCGGGGAAATATCCACGTTGGCCGCCCCGAACCCCATTATCGAGGTAAATACCAGCGTATTCGCAAAACCGCACAGGCCTTTTATGAAAAATGCGGCAAAAGTCGCAATGATCCAAAGCATACAAATCTCCGTTTCATTTAGAATCGGTACACCAGATTCAGGCTGTCCGGCGCGTCCGGATCTATGTAACCGGTATCGACAAATCCGGCTTTCCCGTAAACATGCAGCGCCTGCGCGTCATCCATTTTCACGCAGACTTCCGCGCAGTCGTATTTATGCTCCCTCTCCAGCTCCTCAAGTATAAGACGCAGCGCCTCCGGACCGTATCCTTTGCCCTGAAAACGTCTGTCGATCATGAACTGCTGCAGATCATAGCAGGCAGGCTCCTCGTCGAGATCCCTCACCAGAGCAAGCCCCACGGCGGTCCCATCGGCTGCTATCCCTATCACCCTGGCCCTGCAGGCGCGGTAAACGTATCCTCTGGCAATTATGCCGATATTGCTCGCAAGAAAATGCTTCTGACTGTCATCAACCGACAAACCGGCATAATCCATCCAGTTTTCTTCATTTATTTCGACCAGATTGACCATATATCCTCCCTTATTGCTTCACTGCGACCGCGGTGAACTCTCCCGGCAGCTTATCGTTCTCCCATGACGGATGCTCATCGAAGTGTACGAGGGTAAATCCATCGAATTCCCAGGCCTGTCAGCCGTTTCCCGCCGCTCAGACCGTTATCTCGATCAGGTTCCCTTCGATCGCAGCCACGCATGATTCATAATAGCCGTCACCTGTGGTCCGCGGTCCGCTGACCACCTCAAATCCGTCCGCCCGAAGCTGCGCGGTCAGCGCGTCAACCCTTTCCCTGCTCCCGACAGAAAACGCGAGATGAGCGTATCCCGTTCGGTCCGGTGCTTTATCCGGGTCGCTCAGCTCCGGTCTAGTCATTATCTCCAGCCTCGTGCCGCCGTCAAAGCTGATAAAGTAGGACCGAAAGCCGGTAGTTTTGTTATGGTATCCGTCATCGGAACGCCCGCCCAGGTATCTTACAAAGAAATCCCTTGTAGCTTCGAGATCGTTCACATACATGGCCGCATGATCTATTTTTGCCGAATTCATGATTCCCCCTGTCGTTATCGCCATCAGCCCTCCTCAGGAATAAAATAATTATTTATAACCGCCTCGATCTCATTGGTCCCGAGCGGGTTCGCAGATGTTTCCTCTGTGATGATCAGATTCTTCCCGAGAATAATATCGTCTTTCATCATGGATTTAACCTTGAATACCGCCTGTCGCGCATAATCCCTGTCATCCATCATACCCCTGTGCTCCCAATAGATTTCCTTTCGTATCTTCACATCGAGAACGGTAAAGTCAGGATAGATAACTATTCCGCCTGAAAGCATCAGCGGGCACTCATATTTGTACGGAATGCCCTTATCTGCCAGCATGTTGGCTATGGTAAGCTCAGATTTTGAACGTACCCGTTCCCCCTGATCGGTCCGGTAGACCAGCAGATGATCCGGGATTTCTTTCCCTTCATAAGGTATACTCAGCCATTCCGCAGCAAAATCTTCGTCAGACATATCGACCGGGTCGGCATATTGCTTTGCTTCCGACGGAAGATCCGAATACAACCCCTGCAGCTTTTCTGTTATATTATTCGATTTTTTCAGCAGAATTTCAAGATTTTTGATCTCATTATCCAGCAATTTTATCACTTTCTCGCAGTATGCTTTTCGGATGTATGCCTTTATCGTCCCGGTGTCCGTTTTGCGGATGTATCTGCCTCCTTTGTCCGATCTGTCTTTGCGAAGATAAAACTGTGTCCTGCTGCCCGAATGTACAACATGGATCAACCCGGGCGGTGCTGTTCTGAGTTCTTCTTCCAACGTAATCTTGCATTCCGAGATTTCCAGATAACGTCTTGAGGCTTCGTCGTACAGTGACGTAGGTTTGAGCATGGTTGAGGATACACTGCGACCGATGCTGCAGTTGGTGTTACGGTTAGTGTTACGGCTTTTGCTATGGTTGGTACTATGGTTGGTGTTATAGTTACGGATATTGTTAGTGTTAGTGTTGGTGCTAGAGTTAGCGTTCTGGTTCATAATAGTTTCCTTTCTGTTTTTTACTTTTTGCATCGGGATTAGAAGATTTGCGGGTTTTTGATGCTTTTTCGCCCGCCGGAGACGACCGAATGCATCGGGATTTGGAGATTTGCAGATTTTTGATGCTTTTTCCAGCCGAAGAAGGCGGCAGAAAGCATCGAGATTTGGAGATTTGCAGATTTTTGATGCTTTTCCGCCCGCAGAAGACGGCTGAAAGCATCGGGATTTGGAGATTTGCAAATTTTTGATGCTTTTCTGCCCGCAGAAGACGGCTGAAAGCATCGGGATTTGGAGATTTGCAAATTTTTGATGCTTTTCTGCCCGCAGAAGACGGCAGAAAGCATCGAGATTTGGAGATTTGCAGATTTTTGATGCTTTTTCGCCCGCAGAAGACGGCACGAAGCATCAAAAATAGATGAAAGAAGAAGATTCGATGCCCCGCCGCTAACGGAGGGGCATCGCAGGAAATGGGCTTATTCGTATTCGATGGTGCCGGTGGGCTTGGGTGTGAAATCATAGAGAACGCGGTTTACGCCCTTGACTTCGCTCGTGATCCTCTTTACCAGGTGCTGCATGAGGGCGAAGGGGATGTTTTCAACCTCTGCCGTCATGGCGTCGCTAGTGTTGACCGCGCGGATTATAACGGGCCACTCAAAGGAGCGCTCTCCGTTCTTGATGCCGGTCGACCTGAAATCGGGAACGACGGTGAAATACTGCCAAACCTTGCCCTCGAGACCGTTCTTTGCGAACTCTTCGCGAAGGATCGCATCGGACTCGCGGACAGCTTCGAGCCTGTCTCTCGTGATCGCGCCGGGGCAGCGAACGCCGAGGCCGGGGCCCGGGAAGGGCTGACGGTAAACCATATTTGCGGGGAGGCCGAGCCTCTCGCCAACTACTCTTACTTCGTCCTTGAACAGTATCTTGATGGGCTCTACGAGCTCAAATTTCATGTTGTCGGGCAAACCGCCTGCATTGTGATGAGCCTTGATGCCATGCTCACTCTCGAGGATGTCGGGCCAGATCGTGCCCTGCGCAAGGAAATCGATGCCGTCGAGCTTGCCTGCCTCCTCGGCAAACACTTCGATGAACTCGCCGCCGATGATCTTTCTCTTTGTCTCGGGGTCGGTCACGCCTGCCAGCTTGTCAAGGAATCTGTCGGTCGCGTCCACGTAGATCAGATTTGCCTTCATCCGGTCGCGGAATACCGAGATAACCTGCTCGGGCTCGCCTTTTCTGAGCAGTCCGTGGTTAACATGCACGCACACCAGCTGCTGCCCTACGGCCTTGATGAGCAGGGCTGCCACAACCGATGAATCGACTCCGCCCGAGAGGGCAAGGAGTACCTTTTTGTCGCCTATCTGCGCGCGCAGCGCTTCAAGCTGTTCGTTGATGAACGCATCCGCCAGTTCGGGCGTGGTTATGCGCACCATGTTGTCGGGTCTTCTGTCATTGATCATATCTTTCTCTCCTTTTCCTGCTGCAGAGCCTGTCCGCCCGCAGTTTTCGTTCTGTACCTCTTTCTGCGGCGCATCGTATTGATAACGACTTACGCCTGTATTAATAATATAATAACAAGCCTGCTTTTGAGAAGTATTATTTCTCGCAAAAGCTCCGTTTTTAGCGGAAAATATAGTATGATATGATCAGAGACGGGATATGCGCGGTTTATCCGCGAAAGAGTCTACGAAATAAAGATCCGGAGGTATATCATGACAAAACAGATCGGCGTTATCGCTGACATACACAGCAATTACACCGCGTTTAAGACTGCGGTTGAATATATGACCGGCAGGGGCATCACAGAGTTCCTGCTGCTCGGGGATTTCGTTTCCGATACAACAGATACCGCCGAAACCATGCGGTATATCTACGAGCTGAAGGAGCGCTACGATGTGCGGCTGCTGCGCGGCAACCGCGAGGAATACTTTATCGGACAGAGAAAGGTCAGACGAGGAGAGACAGAAGGCCCCGAATGGCTTTTTAACTCGGCCAGCGGGAATCTGCTGTATACTTATGAGCTGCTGACGGACAGAGATATAGATTTCTTTGAGTCGCTGCCCATCACGTTTAAATACGAATGCGAAGGGTATCCCGCGATCACCTGCTGCCACGGGTCTCCCGCGAGCGACCGCGAGCTGCTGCAGTTGGATGGAGACAATACAAAAGAATGGCTCCGCCGGATCGACACGGATTATCTGCTCGCCGCGCACACACATATCCAGGGCGAGGCTGAATATGATGGCAGGCATTATTTCAACACCGGCGCATCGGGGATCGCGATCGGCGCTCCGGGACTCGCGCAGTGCCTTATCCTGCACGGGGCGGACGCATCGGAGCCGGGCGGGCCCGCATGGAGTGCGGAATTTCTGAACATTCCCTATGACGTGGATCACGTCATAAACGCGATTTATGAGAAAGGGCTGATGGACAAGGGGAGATGGTTCGTCGCGAATAACGTGTACATCCTGAAAACCGGCAGGGACTACACTCCCGAGCTCGTAACCAACGCAAAGGCACTGCAGGAAAAAGCTGAAGGCCGCCCTGCCGAGTGGCCTTTCATAGGCGAAGAATACTTTGCCGAGGCTGCGGAGGCGCTCGGAATACCGGATTACGTGAGCAGGCGCCCGTAGGTCCCAATACCGACCACAGCGATCCGCGCATATATACAGATCCCCCGGGCACATCGGTGACCGGGGGATTCTGGCATTACAGAACGACAACAGATCAGTGCTGGTTTGCAGTATTTGCTGTATGTGCGGTCTTATCCGCAGCAGGCAGTTCTCCGTCGACAGGTCCCAAGAGACCTGCCCTGTAAAGTACTGGGCGGAGTGCCAGGTATGCCACAACGGCGATCACGGAATTGATCACGGCATTGATCAGGGTAGCGTATGTGGTAACGGCCAGGAGCGCCTTGATGGCGGACGCAGCCTTATCCGCATTGGGTGTCAGGATCGTGTACCATACATATTTGAGCGCAGGCTCGAATACGCAGTTGAAGCCGAGACCGGCAACAGAGGCGATCGCTGCCCACTTAAGGATGTAAACTCTTTTATGATCATGCGATATCTTGGCGATCTGATGCGCAACAAGGCCGACGATCAGGCCGATAACGAGCTTGGTTATGAAGGTTCTCGGAGCCGACTGTGAGAAGCCTCCGAGGATGTCCGCCAGCGAAAGGCCCACAGCACCTGCCAGGCCGCCGTAGAGGCCTCCCAGGAACAGCGCGCCGAGCACAACGAAAGCATTGCCGACATGTATCTTGGTGCCGCCGGTGCTGATCGCCGGGAAAACAGCGTAGCCCACATAGCACAGGGCCGCCATAAGTCCGGCATAGGTTATCTTTAACAGTGTCTTGTTTCTCTCGTAAGTATTCATATATCTTTCCCTCCTCTTTAAACATCCCGTATCGATATCGATTTTTGTTATTGTGTAATATATCACTGAAGTGGTATTATTAAAATTACCAAAACAGGAGAATTTTATATGACCAGATATATTGAGATCTATGAAGAGATCAGAAAGAAGATTACCGACGGGATATATGAATACGGCGCAAAACTCCCGTCAAAGCGCGTGACCGCCGAGAACTACAGCGTCAGCGTGATCACGGTCGAGCATGCCTACGATCTGCTGATAGAGGAGGGCTACGCGATATCGAAGGAAAAGAGCGGGTATTTCGTGAGCTACAGGGAAAACGAATATTTCGCGGATAACGATCGCGGAAGCGTCTCTGCTCCGGTCTTCATCGGCCGCAGCGCAGCTCCCATGGCCCGGGGCGCGGATCCTGCATCCGACAGCGAAGAGATATCCTTCAACATTTATGCGAAGACCGTGAGAAAAGTCCTCTCCGACTACGGCGACGAGATAAAGGCCAGACCCGCTCCCTACGGCTGCGAGATACTGCGCAGCGCGATCGCGGACTATCTCATAAAAAACAGGGGGATCAGGACCGACTACAGCCGCATAGTCATAGGCTCGGGCGCGGAGTATCTCTACGGCCTGATCGTGCGCGCTCTCGGGCGCGATAAGATATACGCGATAGAGAATCCTTCCTACCGCAAGATATCCGATGTGTACGAAGCCGAAGGGATCACGACCGACCGGCTCGACCTCGGAGCCGACGGAATAGAGAGCGACCGGCTCTGGAGCACAGATGCCGGTGTCCTGCACGTGACACCCTACCGCAGTTTCCCGACCGGCGTTACGGCCTCCGCCGCAAAAAAGGCCGAGTACATCAGCTGGAGCAAAAAGAAGAACGGCGTGATCATAGAGGACGACTTCGAATCCGAATTCTCGAGCAGCCGAAAGCCCGAAGAGACGCTGTTTTCCAGGGATACCGACGGGCGTGTCATCTATGTCAACACCTTCAGCAAGACCATCGGCTCCTTTATGCGAACGGCATATATGGTCCTCCCTCCGGAACTCGAAGAATTATTCAGGGAGAAAATCGGTTTCTATTCCTGCACCGTTCCCGCGCTGGAGCAGTATGTGCTGGCCGAACTCATCGAAAACGGCGATTTCGTGCGGCATATCAACCGCGTGAGACGGAAAAGGCGTGAAAACGCCTGAATACCGGATATTGCGGCCTCCCGTTCCCCTGTGGGGACCCGTATCCGTTTACTTGCGCGCAAAAGGGCACTATGTTACAATGAAGAGTGGTCGCAAGACCGTATAATATGCGTAGGAGGGCAAGGCATGACACCCAAAAAGTACATGCGGGAGAATTTCCAGGAAGTCAGCCACACGACGCTTAACCCCGAGGGGCCGGGCGTAGTGCGCATTCATCTGATCCCGCCGAAGGAGAAAGACGGCAAGCCCGCATCGAGCATTGCCATAGTCAACGGGCAGGATATAATCCCGGTCAAGTATGCATGGAGCATACTGCTCAACGAATTTATCAAAGAAGTCAATAAGTATCACGGAATGGAGGTCAGTGACGCAGATGTGGAGCTGATACTCGACCGTACCTGCAAATCGGTCAAGAGAGTATTTCCTTTTACCTCGAAGAAGCGCTTCAGAAAAGACATCACGACCATCATGGACACCATGAAACAGGTGGCTTACGGTGAAGAAGTCAAGACCGACATCGGATACATCAGCATCGGCGATTATGCCGACAATATGAAGGCTCCTCATCGCATGGACCTCATGGTCAGCGCCATGGAGAAGCAGGGACACTGGAACTGCAACCAGTGCTGCGTGCACTGCTATGCCGCAGGCCAGTCCCAGTCCGCAGAAAAGGAGCTCTCCACCGAAAAATGGATAGAGATCCTCGACAAGCTCCGCGCGATCGGCGTTCCGCAGGTTACGTTTACCGGCGGCGAACCCACGATGCGCGACGATCTCTTCGAGCTCATCGACCATGCGAGGTGGTTTGTTTCGAGACTTAATACCAACGGTATCAAGCTTACCGAAGAGTACTGCAGAAAGCTCTACGAGAACGAGATCGACAGCGTGCAGATCACATTCTACTCGAGCGATAAAGATATCCACAACAAGCTGGTAGGCGGCGATCATTACGATCAGACCGTTGCCGGCATAGAGAATGCCATCAAAGCCGGCCTCAATCTCAGCGTAAACACTCCTCTGTGCACACTGAACAGGGATTATGTAGAGACGCTTAAATTCCTGAAGAGCAAAGGCGTTATGTATGTGACCTGCTCGGGTCTGATCACGACCGGCAACGCGCTCAAGGACGCTTCGGAGTCGCTCCAGCTCTCCGTTAAGGAGATCAGCGATATCCTCGCCGCCGCGTCGGATTACGCGTACGCCAACGGCATGGAGATCAGTTTTACTTCTCCCGGCTGGATCGGCGAGGAGTTCTTTAAGGAGCACGCGCTTTCCACTCCCAACTGCGGAGCCTGTCTTTCCAACATGGCCATCACGCCCGGCGGGAACGTCGTTCCCTGCCAGAGCTGGCTCTCGGGCAAGCCTCTGGGCAATTTCCTCAATGACCCCTGGAAACAGATCTGGAACAGCGATGCATGCAAGAAACACAGGGATTACTCCGCGCTCATGCTCGGAAGATGCCCTTTAAGGAGGTAACGGGACATGAAAAAGAGATTTGCCATACTGCTTGCCCTGCTCCTTTCGCTGCTTGTCATGACACCGGCAAAGCCCGCAGCGGCAAAAGCCACTGATGAGATCATCAAATACACCGTCACCGTTGACGTAAACGACGACGCGACCCTCAACATGCTCTATCACATAGAGTGGAAGGTGCTCGACGATGTCCAGCTCGGACCGCTCGACTGGGTGCACATCGGCATTCCGAACAGCCACTATATCTCGTGTGACGCGGTAAGCGACAATATCGACCACATCAATATGGATATAGGTTATTCCTCTTCCTATGCTGATGTATATTTCACAAAGAAGTACTACAAGAACGAGACCGTTTCCTTTGATTTCCTGCTCGTTCAGGATTATATGTACGAGATGAATATCTTAAAGGACGGAGAGACGGTTTACTACTTCACTCCAGGATGGTTCGACGGTATCGCTATCGACGAGCTCGTGATCGACTGGAACGCGGATAAGTCCATCGCCTGCAGTCACGGCGCGACACCCGAGAACGGACGTCTGATCTGGAGCGGCAGCCTCTCAGCGGGTGCGAAGTTCGGCGAGATCAGCGTAACGTATCCGAGTGATGCCTATGCTTTTGACAGCAGCAAGACCGTCAGATCCGACGGCAGCTACAGCGACGGAAATGACGATTACGGCTATAACAGCAGCTACGACGACAGCGATGACGGGTCCGCGTTTCTGGGATTTGTCTTCCTGGTAATCATCATCGTCGCGATCGTAAATGTCATCAAAAAGGCCAATGATTACTCCGGAGGTTCGGGCTTTAACACCACGACCACTACCAAGAAAAAGATCACCCGAACACTCATCAAGTACTATCCGACCTGTCCCGGCTGCGGCGCGCCCAGACCCGAAAACGCCGAGACATGCGAATACTGCGGACGCAGCTTTATCCAGAGCGAAGAGGTGGTTGAGGAAAAGGAGATCAAGGAACCCGAAAAATACAAGAACGAGGGTACCTACCGCTACGGCTCCAGCCCCAACACCTATATGCGCGTGCATGTGACACACATTCCCGTGGTTTCATCCCCTTCGCGCAGCAGAAGCTCATGCGTTCACAGTTCCTGCGCGCACAGCTCCTGTGCCTGCGCTCATTCCTGCGCATGCGCGTGTGCGTGTGCCTGCGCCGGCGGCGGACGTGCGGGCTGCTCGACCAAGGATTTCTACAATACCAATCTTAAGCTCAGCCAGCTGAAGAGGCGGGCAGAGAAAAAATAAGAGGACAAGACAAGGGCCTAAGACAAGGGGACGGTTCTTCTGTCTGCGAAGTGCGCAGACAGAAGAACCGTCCCCATTGTCTTGGCAGAACCGTCCCCCTGGCTCGGAAGAACCGTCCCCTTGTCTTGTTTTCTCTTATTCTTTCCCATCGGCAGGCACGCTGCTGAACTCTCCGAGCACACTCTTGATCACCTTGGCGCGGGGGAGATATTTCATGATCATGCGCTTCATCTCTACGGAATCCACGGGCTTGGTCAGATAATCGTCAAAGCCGCCCGCCAGATAGCGCTCCTTTGCGCCGGTCACGGCGTCCGCGGTCATGCAGATTACCTTTGTGTCGCGGTTCAGGCCGTCCAGCTGGTCCTTTATCCTGTGCATGGTCTCTGTGCCGTCCATCTCCGGCATTCGCTGGTCCATCAGGATAAGATCGTATTTCTTCTCTGTAGTGCGCTTCAGCGCCTCACGGCCGCTGTACGCGCCGTCCATCTGCATAAGTGTCTTTTTCAGCAGGCCCTCCGCCACGAGGATATTGACCCTCGTATCGTCAACGATAAGTATCTTTGCCTCGGGCGCGGTGAATATCTCTTCTTTTACATGGCTGTCGCGGATGCTCTGCTCGTACTTGGCCTTGAAATCGCCCACGGGCTCCTCGGAAACGATCCTCTGTGGTATCGTGATCGTAAAGGTCGTACCCTCGTGATAAACGCTCTCAACGTTTATCCTGCCGTGCATCATGTCGACCAGATTCTGCGTGATCGCAAGTCCCAGGCCCGTGCCCTCTGTCGTTGAATTGTGTTCAAGGTCCATTCTCTCGAACTTTCCAAACAGTCTCTTAAGGTCCTCAGGCTTGATGCCGATGCCCGTATCCTTTACCGTAATGACCAGATTGAACTCTGTTCCATTATCTGTTTTCTGCGGCTCCGTACAGGAGACATCGAGCTCTACCGTACCGTCTTCGGTGTATTTGACCGCGTTGTTCAGAACATTGATCAATATCTGCCTTACCCTGGTCTCATCACCGTACAGACCGTCGGGGATATTCCTGTCGATGTTTACCTTAAAGTCGAGGCCCTTTGCGTCGGCCTTCATCGCGATCATATTGCCGGTATCGTTCAGTACGGAGCTGAGCTTGTATTCTCCGCTGACAAGCTCCATCTTACCGGCCTCTATCTTCGAGAAATCCAGTATGTCGTTGATGATGTTGAGCAGGTTGCCTCCGGCGCCCCTGATGTTGCCGGCGTAGGAACATATCTCGGAGAATATCGCGCGGACTTTTTCTTCATTGCCGGGGAACTTGTCACGCGCGTTCATGCTCTCGTTTATGATCATCTCATTCATGCCCAGAACAGCGTTCAGCGGTGTCCTGATCTCATGCGACATGTTCGCGAGGAAATCGCTCTTTGCATTGTTCGCCTTTTCGGCGATCTCCTTATCCCTGCGTATCTTGTCGTTTTCCATGAGCTTCTGTCCGAAGCCTGCCACAAACATGATCATCGCGGTAAACAGTACAAGTCCCAGCGAGAAGATGAAGATCATAACAGCGATCACGTTAAAATCGACCGTACCGTGGGCCGATATATAGGAATCCCTGCACCACGCGCCGACGAAATAGCCTCCGATACAGCAGGATATCAGAAATACCAGATACGTCACATTCAGGACCCGCCTAAAGGAACGCGACAGCAGCGACTGCCCTACGGACGCATTCGGCCGCTGTTCTCCGAACTGGCGGCGCATCGCGACGATCATCAGAGGGAATATGAAGAAGCTGGTCATTATGAATACGATATAAATGACCAGGAACAGCTGTCTGTCGCTGTACAGTCTCGCTGTCCAGCAGATATACTGTATGCACGCGTAGACCAGGCCCGTGACTGCCATATAGGGCTTTCTGATCACCTTATAGTTGTTCCGCATGTAGTACACAATGGATTGGATACAGAAATACGCCAGCAGCGCGATAGCGGCCTCTTCCCATGCTGCGATGACAATGCCGTCCATTTTGTAATAAATGCAGAAATGGAAAATACCGAACGGTATGGGCAGGAACTGCCAGATCGAGATCGTCTTCCGCTCCGCTTCGGTCTGCAGTACGCGTATAAGAACGGCCAGAATAACAAAGCTGATATTCCAGCCCAGATATGTGTAATAATTTGAAAGGGTCGGATAGTCGTTCATTACCAGATTGTATTCAACCCAGTAATAATTCGTCAGATTGTTTAAAAGAAAGAAGAGCGCCAGAAGCAGCCAGTATCTCTTCGACCCGGCAATATAGCGCCCGAAAGCTGTGTTGAGTGAAATGATCGTAACTACGAGGGCTATTATCAATCCTATAGTCTCATACATATCCGCTCTTCCTCATAATGCCGCGCATGACGCGCGGAAAGCTGCCAACACTCCGCAAAATACATGAATAGTATTTTCGCGGAAATATTGTATAATATAGTTACTGAAGGAACGCCGCCAGCTCGTCTCCGTGCCTTAAGAAAACTTCGGTGGCGATCATCATAAGTATCTGTACCACGCCTGCGGCAACGAGTGCCCCGGTGATAAGCCTTACACGGCCGACAGGGGCAGGTGTGAGCGGTACCGCGGTATATGCGGGCGCAGCGGTAAACTCACCGTCCGCGGGATTTGAGAGGATCTCACGCCCGGCGGATGCCTGAGGCTTTTTGCCGGAAAACATCGAGCACATGATCTCCCATCTGCCGCAGCGCTTTGCGATGAATCTGAGCAGGAAGAATACCAGTATTCCTCCGACAGCTGCAGGAACGGCATAATGCATGATCATGGCGAGCACATCGGCAGTCGAAAGTTCCGCGGCTCCGGTTCCCATAACGGCATCGATCGAGAAATCGGTAGTACCCATAATGCTCTCGAGCAGCTTCATGGTATTGACATCGTTTTCCGCCTTAGCCGTATCATAGAGGTTCTGCATCCACTCCAGAGCAGCGGGCAGGCCGTAAATGGTCACAACCGATACGGCATTGACCAGCGCGTGCACGATCATGGTCGACCAGAGCGAATCCGTGGCCTCGACGATCAGCGCAAATATCACGCCCAGCACAAACGCGTAGGTGAACTGGTTCAGGTTGCCGTGCACCAGACCGAACAGCAGGCCCGAAAGGAGCGCCGCGCCGAAGCCCGCGCCGAGCCTGTAGGTATTATAGAAGATGCCTCGATAGGTGAACTCTTCAAGGAATGCGGGTATGACCGCTATAACTATCAGCCCCACGATAAACGGAACTTCATCGGTCACGCCGAACATAACCGACGAGATCAGATTCGTCGAGTACAGCATCGAAAGCGCATTGAAAAAGTTGAGCACCGGTGACAGGCATATATAGATCAGTATGCAGAGGAGTATATTCGAAAACCTGATCTTTTTATATCTGAGGAAAGCAAAGCCCTGCTTAATGTCCCGATGGGTAAATGCAAAATACAGTATCGCGGGCAGGGCAAATACCAGCTGCGAGTAGATCAGCTGCAGGGTAACTTTGCCGTTGAATATATCAATGCCGAATGCGGCCAGAATTCCGACTATGATCTCAAATACGATCGAGACCAGGACAAGAGCCAGGAAAAGCAGGTTAACACCTTTTATCGTTTTCTGAGCCTCCATAAAATCCCCCTTGAACACTTGGTGAATTTATGATACAACAAAGAGCGCCTGTTGGCAAGTAAACAGGCATTTTATGAGCATCCGGGGTGCTCTGATATCTCCGGGAAAGGAAAAGACATGATACAGCTTGGACGCGAACAGAATCTGAAGGTACTGAGAACCGCTTCGATCGGAGTTTATCTCGGAGAAGAGCGGGATCCTCTCGCGGTATTTACCCGCACCGATACGGCCAACACTTCGAGCATTACGGACCGTACAGACATACTCCTTCCGAAGAATGAAATTAAATCTGGATTAAATATAGGCGACACTGTAAGGGCGTTTGTTTACCTCGATTCCGAGGATCGCCCCATCGCCACACTGCGCACTCCGATGCTCACGATCGGCAGCTTTGCGCTCCTTACGGTAAAGGATATAAATAAGATCGGAGCCTTCCTCGACTGGGGTCTGGCAAAAGATCTGTTTCTCCCCTACAGGGAGATGACCTGCTCCCCCTCGGTCGGAGACAAGGTGCTCGTTACGCTCTATGTCGACAAATCAAAACGCCTCTGCGCGACCATGAAGCTCTACCGTTATCTGCGCACCGACAGCGACTATGAGAAATCCGACTGGGCAGACGGCACGGTATATGAGATATCCGACGAATACGGCGCATACGTAGCCATTGACAATATGTTCTCGGGTATGATCCCCGCGCGTGAGCTGATGCGTCCGGTCAAGGTCGGCGAGACGCTCCGTCTGAGGATCGCGAAGGTCCACGCAGACGGCAAACTCGAGCTCAGCATGAGAGAGCCCGGTTACCTCCAGCTCGGTCCCGACTGCGAGCTGATCTTTAAAAAACTCAAGGCTGCGGATGGCGGTTTTCTGCCGTTCCACGACCGTTCCGATGCCGAATTAGTTAAATCTGAATTTAATATGTCAAAGAATTCTTTCAAGCGTGCGATTGGTCATTTAATGAAAGACGGTTTGATAGATATACTTGATGACGGTATCAAATTAAGAGAGCGCTGATCCAAAGATCAGCGCTCTTTGTTTACTTATAATTAAATTAATCCGCATCGGATCGCTCTTCCGAAGTTACTTCGTTCAGAGCACTGAGCAGCTTATCCGCCTCGATGGGCTTGGCCACCAGATGCTTAAGTCCGATCGCCTGAACTTCCGCCATCGTATCATGATCGCAGAGAGAACTGAGCATGACGATCTTTGTGGCAGGATCCCTCTTTAGCAGCTCTGTAGCCGTCTCTATGCCGTCAATGCCCGGCATGATGATATCGAGAGTGATAACATCCGGCTTCAGCTCTTCGGCCATCTTAATACCGTCTTCCCCATTCTTTGCATGACCCGCGATCTCATATCCCTTAGGCTCTATAACATCCGCTATTTCCCTGGCGATGAACGGCGAGTCATCAATAATCAACACTTTTTTCATAGATAGGTCCCTCCAGTCCTTTCTGCTCTAGTTGCTGGAATGCTCGGGCAAAACCTTATAGCAAAGCACAAAAACTATCTTGCCCTGATCGCACATGAATGTCCTTACAATTCTGTTGCTGTAATCCGCTTCGGCCGTTTCCCTGTAGGCGCCGCGTATCAGAACCGGGATAATGAATCTGGACGCGTGCCCGATCTCATTGTTTATCTTTGATATGAACCTCCCGTAAAAGATGTTCATATATTCTTTGAAATAAGCCTCCCTGTCGTCCTTTGACAGCTCAGCGCCGTTGCTCATCTTGTCTACAACCGTCTCCACGAACTCCGCGGGGAACTGGGCTACTGTCTTGGACTTAAAGACTCCTTTGGACAAAACCACTACCGAAACAGGACTATCAATTCGTTTTTTTCTAGCCGGAGGCGCCTTCAGCCGTATACCGGTCAACTGCTCGGTGACCGATGAATATACGTCATCAACGGCATCCTCGACAAAGCGATCGTTGATTCCTATGGCAGTCTCCCCCTTTACTTATCTCCGAGGAAACGCATCTTCGCGCTCTCGCGGGGATCGGGCTTAACAGGCGCAGGAGTAGGCTTAAGGCTGTTGGCCGCGTTGTTCAGTGACTGGGTCATATTGCCCTTGCAGGCATTGCAGAAACGTCCCGTAAGGATATTCGCTCCGCATCTCTCGCACTCAATGCCGACAGACGAACCCTCGGCAAACGTAAGGCGCTCTTCGCGAACCCACTGCTTGATCAGCTTAACGGAAACCTCGGTATCTTCGGCTACCTTTGAAATGTTCGCACCCGGATTCTGACGAATGTATTCCTTACAAACCTGGAACTTTTCTTCACGGGCAGCCATGCACGCAGGACAAGCGGGCGTGGTGGGCCCAAGATAGTTAAACAGTTTTCCGCATCCCGGACAAGATCTTACTTCCATACGAACCTCCTAAAAATCAATAATTATAGCCGATCGCCACACTGAGGACGGCGACCCTTTTCACACCGGCATCGAGCAGTGCCTCGGTGCAGCACTCCATAGTGGTACCGGTGGTATATATATCGTCAACCAGCAGAACTCTGCCGAATCTGACCGAAACCTCATCCCTCGGATACTTTTTCAGGTCGCAGGAGAATGCCTGCTTAAGGTTTTCCGCCCTGCCTGCGGCATCCAGTATCTTAAGCGCCGCTGTCTTTCTCGTGCGGAGGAGCAGGTCATTGACAGCCGGTATCCCGAGCATACCGCTCAGCCTGTCAGATATCAGCTGTGCCTGATTATAGCCGCGTTCCGCGCGCCTCGAAGGATGTATCGGAACAGGAATAATTACATCAGGATTAAATATTTTTATTCTTTCACCGCATGTTTTCACCGTGATATCAGCGAAATAATCGGCATTCTCGGCAGCTGAGGCATACTTAAGATCCGCCATCGCCTGCCGCATGATCCCGTCATATACGAAAACCGAAAAGCCCATCGCATACCGGTGGTCCTTCGCCATGCAGTCATCGCACAGCTCGGTCTCCTCGTCCTCCACGTGCCTGCCGCACTTCATGCAGAACGGCGGCTCCACGAGCTTAAACCTGCCCGCGCAGTCATCGCACACGAGCATGTTCGGCAGGATTACGTCCCTGCAGCCCGGACACTTTCTGGGATATATGGTCCGGATAGCCTCTTTAAACAGTTCTTTGGGGTTTATAGCAGTATTATACATCATGATTATTGTTTTTGCACGTACTTTTTCTTTTTTTAACAGAAAATTATTATTTTTTGCAATTTCGAAACCGCATTATCACGTTTTTGTTGTTCTGTGATATCTCCCGCTTAATTCATTTCCGCGATCCTGTCAGCCAGTCCCGAATAACGCTTGATCTCGCTGGTATTGCGGATCATCGAGCGCACGGTCTCACGCCTGCCGACTATGGTAACGCAGTTCTTCGCCCTGGTCACCGCGGTGTAGAGCAGGTTCCTGTTGAGCAGCAGCGGAGGTCCCGCCAGCAGCGGCAGCACGACAGCAGGATACTCGCTGCCCTGCGATTTGTGGATCGTGACCGCATAAGCCAGCTCCAGCTCATCCAGCTGTGAAAAAGGATAATCGACGAGCTTGCCTTCATCGAAATCGATCGTCATCGTCTCCGCGTAGGTATTGATCTGGCGGATCACGCCGCAGTCACCGTTAAATATGCCGGTGCCCGACTCGGTCAGATACCCTTTGGCGTTCCTGACCTCCCACACGGCCTGGTAGTTGTTCTTTATCTGCATGACCTTGTCGCCCTCGCGGAAAGTTACGCCGTGGTGCTCCTTCTCTATCTTGCCGGGCACCGCAGGGTTCAGATAATGCTGCAGCACCGAATTGAGCTTCTCAACGCCGAGCTCGCCCTTTCTCATCGGAGTCAGCACCTGGATGTCATAGCTCTTCGCATGCACGAAGGACGGGAGCTTGTCCCGCACGAGGGCCACAACGACCGCCGCGACGGTATCGGCGTCATCTCTCTGCATGAAAAAGAAATCATTGCTCTTGTTGTCGAGAGAGAGCTCCTCGCCGTTATTTATCTTATGCGCGTTTACCACTATATCGCTCGTGAGGGCCTGCCTGAATATGGTATTGAGCCTCACGGTGTTGAACGCGCCCGAATTGATCATGTCCCTCAGCACATTTCCGGGTCCGACGCTCGGCAGCTGGTTAACGTCGCCGACCATTATCAGTCTCGCGCCGACCGCAACGGCCTTTAATAGTGCCGACATCAGGGAGATATCTACCATTGACATCTCGTCGATAATTATGACGTCCGCCTCGAGCGGATTCTCCGCATTGCGCTCAAATGTAAGGGTTCCGGAGCCTTTGTGCTCGACAGAAGTTAAATCCTCATTTACTTTTAACTCCAACAAGCGGTGTATCGTCGAGGCTTCCCGGCCAGTGGTCTCATATATTCGCTTCGCTGCCCTGCCCGTAGGAGCCGCCAGCAGTATGTCGAGTCCTTCCATCTCAAAGAGCCTGATGATAGCCTTGATCGTGGTCGTTTTTCCGGTGCCCGGTCCTCCGGTCAGGATAAACACGCCGTTCTTCGCCGCCTCAGCGACCGCCTGTCTCTGCAGGGTGTCCAGCTCCACGCCCAGGTTCTTCTCTATCTCGGCGATCCGTTCCTCGAGCGCGTCCTCCCTTACCGGGCATTTGACATTGAGGTCGAGCAGCATTCTCGCCACTCCGAGCTCGGTATAATAAAACACGGACGAATAAACGCACAGGTTGTCCTCATTGTCCTTTTTGGCCACGAGTTTGCGCTCCAGGATCAGCTTGTCCGTCTGGCGCTCTATCTCCTCGGGATCGACATACAGCAGGTCCTTTACAAAGGAGGTGAGCTTTTCCTGCGGCAAATATGTGTGTCCCTGCCCCGCCGCTTCGCTCAGGGCATAGAGTATCCCCGCCCTGATGCGGAACTCGCTGTCGCCGCTGATACCGACCTTTGCGGCGATCTCGTCCACCGTCTTAAAACCTACGCCCGATATGTCCTCGGCCAGCCTATACGGGTTCGTCCTGATGATCTCGTACATCGCCGGACCGTACTGCTTATGTATCTTGACCGCGAGGTTAGATGATATGCCGTACTGCTGCAGGAACATCATCGACTGGCGCTGCTCGCGCTTTTCATCGAACTGCTCGCTGATCTCGCGCGCCATTCTCTCGCTGATGCCCTTTATGTCCGCGAGCCTGATCGGCTCCTCTTCGATGACCTTGAACGTATCCTCGCCGAACTTTTTGACGATCCTGGCCGCCAGGGCGCGTCCTACGCCCTTTATCGCGCCCGAACCCAGATATGCCTCCATCGAAGCCGCGTCTGTCGGTTCTATGGCCTCATATTTGGTCACATACACCTGCATGCCGTAGAGCTGATGCTTTGTCAGCTCGCCCTCGCAGCGCAGATAATCCCCCTCGGAAACGTAAGAAAAATTGCCGACGCAGGTTGTTGTCTCTTTTTCACCCTGCACCGACAATCTCAATATGGTATAGCCGTT
>JAEEGH010001735.1_pt1 | contig 61591 bp, 62 predicted proteins | sample 9134181 | NCBI WGS metagenome assembly JAEEGH01 (sample SAMN16246544, study PRJNA631951) | gut metagenome | biome: gut microbiome; feature: rumen; material: DP-attached | host: Bos | place: Iran: Karaj | collected 2018-10
GGTATATTGTACCATAAATTTCCGATAAATACCATACATTTATAAAAATAAAACGTTCGGGGTGTTGCATGGGGCGGTAAGGTTTTGCGCGGCGATTACATACAAAGGCTTGCGGTTTAGATAAAAGCGGCGGTAAGGTTTTGCCGAAACCCTATAAATAGGGCACCCTCGGCAAGATACTTTTGCTTCGCAAAAGATAACCGAACTAAATTTTGCTTCGCAAAATTTAAGTCCACTCACATACCCCACCAAAGCAGAACCGCCAGACCTTAGTCTGGCGGTTCTGCTTTGGTGGGGGCGGTAAGGCTCGAACTTATGACCTCATGCATGTCAAGCATGCGCTCTAACCAACTGAGCTACGTCCCCGAGCCATTTTATAATAACACAATATTAAATTTTTTACAAGCGTTTAATCGTCCGACGGTGGGTTTTCCGAATTATTTTTCGGTTTTTTGCGGAAAATTTTCAGGAAATTCGGTTTAAGTTCGCTTATCATAGTGCCCGCAAAGATGATGAGAAATCCCGCCACGAGATAGCCGTTCAGTATTTCGTCGCCCGATATTATTGAAAATATCGCACCGAAAACCGCTTCAAAGGCAAGTATAAGCGACGCCTGTGCGGGCGACGTAAGTTTTATTCCCACCATCTGCCCCGCCTGCGCAAGCAACGTGCAGACGAAAGTGAGATACGATAGCGGCAAAAGTAAAGACTTACTTATCGCGAAACTTTCTATCCCGTATACGGGCAGTTCGAAGATAAACGATACGCCGAGAGTCAATACGCCTACCGTCAGAAACTGGACTATGAGAAGTTGTAAAGTATCGCACCCGCGTTCCTGATATTTTCCCGAAAATATTATCTGAAAGGCGTAGAACACGGCGCAGACCACCGTGAGAGCGCTGCCCAAAAGTTCGTTTCTTTCGGTTTCGCCCGTGCCGGAAAACGCCACGAAAGCGAGTCCCGTCACGCAAAGGAACGCCGATATAACGTTATAACTTTTAGGTCTGTCTTTAAATATCGCCCACTGTAAAAAGGGTATCACCACGCAGTAAAGGGAAGTCAAAAAAGCGTTCTTGCCCGCAGAAATGTACTTTAAGCCCAAAGTCTGCGTCATATACGCGATAGTCAAAGTTACGCCGAGCATCAGCCCGCAAAGCAAAGTTGTTTTGTCGATCGTCGCAATTTTTTTAAAGAAAATCGCCGCCATACATATTCCCGAAACCGAAAATCTTAGCCCTATGATGTAGAGAGCGGGGGAATTTTCTATGGCGTGTTTTAAAATTATAAAAGACGAACCCCATGCCACGGTGATAAGCAGTATCAAGGTTTGTCCCAACAAATTGCGTCCGACTTCCTTTTTCATACCCGAAATCATTGTATCATTTAGTCGGGTTATAGTCAACGTTAAAAATGTTTTTGCGGGAAAAACGGTAAAATTTTCGTCAATACCTTGCAAAAACGGTACGATTCTGTTAAAATAACATTATGTTTTTAAAAAGCGACTCGCACGAAGGGCACAGGTTGCGGATGCAGGAAAAACTGTTTTCCCACGACGCCGCCCTTTCCGATATCGAAATTCTCGAAATATTGCTTTACGGTTGCATACCGAGACAGGATACCAACCCGCTGGCGCGGGAACTTCTTAAAATATTCGGATCTCTTCAAGGCGTTTTAAAGGCGTCGGAAGCGGACCTTTTGCAGATAAACGGCGTCGGCAGGAAAGTCGCGGAACATATTCGCCTTATGGGCAGAACCGCGGAAATTCTCGGCGAACGCATAAGTTACGACAAAAGGGCGGCTTACGGCAATTCGGAGCAGACGGTATCGCAGTTAAAGGAGTGTTTTGCGGACGCCGCGCAGGAAAAATTCGTCGCGGTGTTTCTGGATAAGGAAAGAAAGCAGATATTCCGTTTAGACTTTAAGTCCGAAAGTTACGACTCGGTGTTTACCGACAACGGGTCGGTGGCGTACGCCATCGCCCTGCATAAGCCGAAATATATCGTGCTTGCGCACAATCACCCCAGCGGCAATCCCGAACCCAGCGAAACCGACGACCTTTCCACTTTTAAGTTTATGTCGCTTTGCGACCTGCACGGCGCGATACTTTCCGACCACGTGATATTTGCGAAAGACGATTATTACAGTTATTTCGAGTCGGGCAGGATAGACGAGATAAAATCGAGATATTTAAGGGTATAAAAAACGCAAAACCCCCCGAAAGCGTCCGCTTTCGGGGGGTTAGTTTTATCGTCGATAATATTATTCCGCGTCGGGTTCAAGACTTTCGGCTTCCGCCGCCGCTTCTTCTTCGTCCAAAGCCTTGCAGAATTCCTGAAAGACTTCGTCTAACAGCGCTTCGTCTTCTATGGGCAGAAGTTCCGCTTCTTCGTCTTCTCCCGAAAGTTCGAAGATAACGAGATCGTCTTCTTCCAAGCCTTCTATTTCTTCGGCGGGCTCGAAAGCGGAGTAGGTCTTGCCTTTATACTCTATCGTGCCGACGACGTAGAATTTCAGTTTCTTGCCTTCGTCGGTCGTCAATTCCACTATTTCGTCTTCGCACCCGCAGTCGCAGTGCTCGTGAACTTCTTCTTCACACCCGCAGTCGCAACCCTTACCGTGTTTATGTTCTTTTTCCATTTTTTCTTCTCCTTTTTTCAACGATTTATTATATTCATTAAGAAAGCCTTTGAGTATTTCGGCGGCGGCAAGACTGTCCACCGCGCTTTTTATCTCCTGGCGGCTTTTTCCCTGCGCTTTTAAGGTCTCTTCCGCTTCTACCGTCGTGCAACGCTCGTCCACGGAATAGACGGGGATTTTAAGCGTTTCCTTTAACCTGTCGATAAAAAACTTCGCCTTTTGCGTTTGAATAGATGCCGTGCCGTCGAAATTGACGGGAAGTCCGCAAACTATCGCGGTGGCGCACTTATCTTTTACGTAGTCGCCTATTTTTTGTAGGTCGAGTTTCAGATTCTGCCTGCGGTAAGTTTCCACGGGCAGGGCGTAGGCGTTAAAGGGGTCGGACACCGCTACGCCTATCCTTTTATCGCCGATATCGAGACACAGAAATCTTTCCACGGCATTATTTTAACATATCGCGGAAAATATCGCAACCTTTATAAAGGAAAAGACGAAAACATATTTCGTCTTTTCGCTTTTTTATTTGGAAGAGTTCTTTTTGCCGGTTTTGATAAGGTCTTCGGCTTTATCCAAAACCTGTTTCTGACCGTTTTTGACCGTTTGGCGCGCTTTTACGGAATTAGCGACGATAAGACTTCCGCCGAGCATTCCGAGAATAACGCCGAATAAAAATTTGTCGTTCATAATATCCTCCGAATATACTTTGCGCAAAGTTACGGGATTTATGCGGTCATTTAACGTAAAAGAAAGCCTGCGGGTAGGAACATACGGGGCATTTTTGCGGCGCGTCTTTTCCTTTGACTTCGTGTCCGCAGTTGGCGCATTTCCACACGGTGTTCTCGTCGTCCGAAGTGAAAACCTGCTTGTCCGCTATCTTTTTCCTGAAAGTTTCATAAGTCTGTTCGTGCAGCCGTTCTATTTCGCCGACCTTGGTAAAAAGGTCCGCTATGTCGTTAAAGCCTTCTTGTTTTGCCGTCTCGGAAAACTCGGCGTACATTTTTACGCGCTCGTAGTTTTCAAGTTGAGCGGCGGATTTAAGGTTGTCTTCGGTGCCCGATATCGAGTGGTATAACTTAAACCATATCTCGGCGTGCGCCTTTTCGTTTTGCGCGAAGGTGTTAAACACCCTGTAAATCTGCTGATACCCGTCGGTTTTCGCCTGCTCAGCGTAGAATTCGTACTCGGTATACGCGCCGCCTTCCGCCAGAAAGGCTTCGCGCAGGTTGTTGATCGTTTTGCTTTCGGAAAGTTTCATAATATCTCCTTTTTTTAATATAGTTTACCCGTATTTGAAAATAAGATACTTTTTTTGTTTGTATATTTTGCGCTTATGTGCTAAAATATGATACAATATTATAAACGTAAGGGTGAACGCGGCGCGTTTTCCCGTAAATTCGGTGGTAATATGAAATTCGATACGGAACTCGTGGGCAAAATAGGTTCTATGGCGCTTATCGACAAAAAAAGCAATATGTTGGACTACACTCTTATAGCAAGGATATGTCAGGAACTTATCCCCGGCTATATCTGGGTAACGAGCGGCGCGGCGGAAACGGGCAGACTCGACTATATAAAGAGAAACGGCAGGGAGTTGGAGTGTTCTGCGGAAGACGCCAAAACCGACTACGCGGCGCAGGGACAGTCTATACTTATGGCTACCTACCGCCAGTATACCGACAGCAAGTATTCTTTAAGACAGGTCTTGGTCGAGCACCAGCATTTCAACGACGCGGCGAAAAGGGAACACCTTAAAAATCTTTTGCTTCGCGCAAAAGAGCAGAACGCCATACCGATAATAAACTATAACGACGCGGTTTCCACCGAAGAGTCGAGAAAGTTCGAGATACAGTCGTTAAAGCGTAACGGTGAAAAGGTAGTGGAGTGCGTGGATAACGACGAAACGGCGGCGCAGATAGCCTGTCTCGTCAAAGCCGAGACCTTGCTTATTTTAACGAGTACCGAAGGGATATACAAAGACAGCGAAGACCCGTCATCTCTTATAGAAGAAATAAGCGGCAAGGATGTTGCGGAAGTGCTTGCTAATATCACCGAGTGCGAAAATTACTGCAAAGGGGCTTCCCGTGCGGGGGCTAACGGGGCGAAAGCCAAACTCGAATATATAAAGGACGCCGTAAAAATAGGCACGAAAGTTATCATTGCGTCCGCCCGCTATTCCATAAAGGACATACTGTCGGGCGCGGCAAAAGCCACCCGTATCGGCGTAAGATAAAAGAGAAAAACCCGAAAAAACCGTATGCGTGGCATACGGTTTTTTATGTTTTACGGGTATTTATTTTCCGTCTTTTAACATAAGGTCTGAAAGGGTTATTCCGTCGAAAAACCCGTTTATAAGTTCGTAAAACTTTTTCCACATAGGTAAAGTTCTGCAAAACTCTTCTCTGGGACAGACACCCGCCGTCTTTTCGAGACAGGCGACGGGAGCAAGGTCTTTTTCGGTAACGCGCAGTATTTCGCCGACGGTGTACTCTTCGGGCGGGCGGTTAAGTCTGTACCCACCGCCTTTTCCGTTATGCACGCCGAACATATCGGCTTTGGAAAGTTCGGTCATTATGCTTTCGAGATATTTTTGCGAAACGCCCTGCCTTGCGGCGATATCTTTTAACGGCACGAGATTACCGTTGCCGTTTTCCGCAAGGTCTACCATTACGCGAAGTGCGTATCTGCCGCGCGTCGATATCTTCATACGTTACTCCTTATAGCCTTAAACCCGTCTTTTAAGTCGTCTATTATATCGTCGATATGTTCCGTGCCGACGGAAAGCCTTACCGTGTTGGGGCGTATCCCCACGGATAAAAGTTCTTCTTCATTCAGTTGCGAGTGGGTAGTGGAAGCGGGGTGGATAACGAGCGATTTTACGTCCGCAACGTTGGCGAGCAGGCTGAAAAGTTTAAGACTTTCGGTAAATTTTTTCGCGGCAAAAGCGTCGCCCTTTATATCGAAAGTGAATATCGACGCCGCGCCGTTTTTGAAATAACGGTCGTAAAGTTCTTTCTGTCTGCCCGTCGCAAGCGACGGGTGGTTTACTCTTTCCACCTGCGGGTGGTTTTTAAGAAATTCCACCACTTTAAGGGAGTTTTCGACGTGGCGTTCCACCCTTAAAGACAGCGTTTCCAAGCCCTGCAACAGTAAAAACGAATTGAACGGCGATATCGCCGCGCCCTGATCGCGCATTAAAGTCGTGCGAAGTTTTAAGATATACGCAAGATTTCCGCAAGCCTTCGTGAACACTACGCCGTGGTACGACGGGTTGGGGCGGGAAAGCCCCGGGAATTTGTCGCTATCTGCCCAGTCGAACTTGCCGCCGTCTATCACCACGCCGCCCATTACCGTACCGTGTCCGCCGATAAATTTCGTCGCCGAGTGTACCACGATATCCGCGCCGTGTTCTATCGGGCGGAGCAGAAAAGGCGTCGCGAACGTGTTGTCCACGATAAAAGGAACGCCGTTTTTGTGCGCTATTTCCGCCGTTTTTTCTATGTCTATTATATCGGAATTAGGGTTTCCCAGCGTTTCCGCGTAGAAAAGTTTGGTATTTTTATTTACCGCCTTCGCAAAATTTTCGGGGTCGGACGGGTCTACGAAGGTAACGGAAAGCCCCTGTTCCTTTAAGGTGTGCGCGAGAAGGTTGTAAGTGCCGCCGTAAAGGTTATTCGCCGCAACTATATGATCTCCCGCCGTCGCGATATTCTGTATCGCGTAGGTGATAGCCGAAGAGCCCGAAGCCGTGGCAAGCGCACCCACGCCGCCCTCCAACGCGGCGATACGCCTTTCGAAAACGTCGGAAGTGGGGTTCATAAGTCTCGTGTAGATGTTGCCGCCTTCGGTAAGTCCGAAACGCGCCGCAGCCTGTGCGGAATCCTTAAAAACGTAGGAAGTCGTCGCGTATATCGGTACGGCTCTCGCGTCGGTGGCGGGGTCGGGCGATTCCTGACCTACGTGTAACTGCAAAGTTTCAAATTTATAATTTTTCATAAGATATCTCCTTTTTTATCGAATTTTTTACCGCCTTGATTTATAACTATCTTCGCTTTTCACATTCGACCGAATCGGAAATTCTTTCTTACCAGAATTATCAACGCCTTTAACATCTGCCTTTTCCTTTAACCTATCAAACAAGTAGGTTGATACGATTATACTACCGTAAGCGGGCTAAGTCAAGCAAAACGGCGGGCAAAAACCGAAAAAGCGAAAAAAATCTCCGTCCCGATTCGGGACGGAGACAGTTAAGAAACAGCCGCTTTATTATAGACGGATAGTGAAATCGTGGCTAACGCAAATCAGCGCATAAGCGCTGTATGTAATCAAGCCGACGGAACAATGGGAACATACACGCACGCAGTGCGTGATGCCATACACGGCTTTGCCGTGATAACATACACTGCGTTTAGGCAGTGATAACATACCAAGCCTCCGTTCCGTCGGCTTGGATTGAAACAGCGGTGATTTGCACATCAATCGCCGAGCGTCGTTTTTGTATTGAAAGTATATTCGACGAAATCTCCGTTATCAAACTCGAACCTTATCTTGTAAATTCGGTTCAATTGCAGTTCAAGTTCTATTCGTGTAAACCAGCCGCCATTGTGAACGACGGTCGGATTTGTAAGGTTTTCGTTAAAATCATACGACGAGACAATACATTTTATGAACTTATCGTAATTATCATATTTACCGTAATTCGCTGTATAAAGCGCAAGGGTGTACTCGGTACCTTCGTAAAAATTTTGTAGAAATTCGGCAGAGACGTTTGCATCGTAAACATTGTTGTTTACGGACTCAAATCCGTTCCATTTATAATCTACTCTCTTACCGTAAGACGTGTATCCGCTACTAGTCGTTCCGCTTTTGAACGCATACGAAACGTTCGGCGGGCAGTAGTATTCCGGCGGAACGGACGACATGACTCCTTCTCCGCAAAAGAGATAAAACGCTTTGGCGCAATCGCTGAAAACGGAAGAGGGCGAATTGTTTGATCCCATTGATTCTTTCGTCGTTCCGTCGCTGTATTCGATAATCAGACTCCAACCTCCGCCGTCCATGACACCCGAAGAAGACGGATAATTGTCTTTGATATCGAATAATCCGTATGAATAAAGACTGTTTATCAATACGGTTTCTTCATCGTCTGAAAAAGTCGCAAGTTCATTGAATTCCGTTTCTTCGTCCTCTTCGGGCAGATAACTGCGTTGTTGTACACGGTTATTTTCGAAATCAAAAATATACGTATTCGTCCAACCGCCGTTGTAATCCACGGTTTCATATTTCAGAATAAGCAGGGGCGTTCCGTCGTATTGCCCGAGTGTTTTTTGGCAACCGATTAAAGTCAAAAAACAAATCACACATAAAAACAGTGTTATAAGCCTTTTCATTTTATAACCGCCTTTTTTGTTGAACTTTTTCCCTTTTATTATACTCGGAAAGCGTAAATAAGTCAATAGTGAAATCGTGGCTAACGCCACGGTGAAATCTTCCGCCTTTTGCTGTATAAATAGCACGAAAAGGCTATATCTGTCTTTGTGAAAAATTCGAGCGGAGCAGACTTGCGGAGCGGAGTTATAATATGCGCGAAGGGCATTATCATTTGAGCGATAGCGAATTATCATTCAAATTCGCAGAGTTTTTTTAAGACTCGCTCCGCTCGTATTATAACTCTCTGTGGTCGAATGATAATCAAATCCGCAAGCGAATTTGATATAAAAATGACCGATCCGCACACGGACTGGTCATTTTTGGTACGCCCGGCGGGGCTCGAACTCGCAACGGGGGCGTCGGAGGCCCCTGTTTTATCCGGTTAGACTACGGGCGCATATAATAAAGGGCGAAACCCTTTATTCTTCTTTTTCCTGTTTTTTCACTCTTACTTGCAGCACCCTTTTGACGGTGGCTTTGAGTATTTCTATGGTAAGGTTTTCGTATTCCAAAGAAACGCCCGTTTTGGGTATTTCTCCGAGTCGTTCTATTATCCAGCCGCTTAAAGTTATGGCGTCGAACTTTTCTTCTTCGCCGTTCAACCCGAAATACTCGAAGAAATCTTCGAGCGGGGCGTTGCCGTCGGCGACGACCGTGCCGTTGGCGGCAGGTTTAAAGAAGTTTATCTCTTCGTCGTGTTCGTCCCATATTTCGCCGACCAGTTCTTCCAACACGTCTTCCAAGGTAACTATGCCCGCCGTGCCGCCGTATTCGTCCAAAACGACGGCGAAATGCACTTTGTTTTTCTGCAACTGCTTTAATAGGTTAGATATTTTTACATGTTCCGTCGTAAAGAACGCGGGCTGCATTATATCTTTTATATTCTTTTTGCCTGAAAGCAGCGCGCTGTAAAAGTCCTTTTCGTGCACCGTACCGATAATGGTATCGACGGAATCTTTATAGACGGGTATTCGGGAATACCCTTCTTTTTCAAAGAGTTTTTTTATGTCTTCCATAGAAGACGATTCGCTGACCGCCACCACGTTGACGCGGGGGACCAACACGTCGGCGACTTCCACGTCGTCGAACTCTATGACCGAACGGATAAGGCGCGTTTCTTCCTTTTTGATAGTTCCGTCTTCTTCCGCTTCTTCAACCACGGTAAGGATCTCGTCTTCGGTTATAACGTCGTCCGCCTTAAAGCGGAAGATTTTGGAAAGCAGAAACTTCCACCCGCCGAAAACGAGATTAAGGGGAAGAAGCAAGGCGTAAAAGAACACTATGACGGGGTAATACGCCATAGCGAGTTTTTCTGGAAAGGCTTTGGCTATGAATTTCGGCGTTATTTCCCCGAAGACGAGCACCGCCGCCGTCATAACGACGGTGGAAATAAGCGTCGGATCGGAGTCTTTACCCGCGAGTATTCTGGTGAAAAACAGCGCCGCAAGAGTAGCGGTGGTAATGTTTACTATATTGTTGCCGATAAGGATGGTGCTTATCAGTTTATCGAATTTATTTTCCGCAAGTTCCAGAGTTTTTTCGGCGCGTTTTACGCCGTTTGCGGCAAGCGTGCGGAGTTTTATTCTGCTTGCGCAGGAAAAAGCGGTTTCCGCCGAAGAGAAAAATCCCGACAGCAAAACCAGAAAAATAAGTATGAGTAAAAGGGGAACGGAATCTTCCGTCATAATATCTCCTTGATCTTTTTTCGGCAAAGCCGTAATATAAGTATAAAGCAAATCGCAAAAATAAGCAAGTAAATTGAGGCTTTGGCGATTTTATTTGCTTTCTTGCGGGAATTATGTTATCATAAATGCGTAAAACGGAGAGAAAATGTCAAAAACGGTAGTAGTCGGAATGAGCGGCGGAGTGGATTCTTCCGTCGCCGCCCTTTTGCTTAAAAAGCAAGGGTACGACGTCATAGGACTTTATATGAATAACTGGGAAGAGACCGACGCTTGCGGCAACTGTACGGGGGAAGAAGATTTTTCCGACGTCAGACGCGTCGCCAACGCTATCGGCGTGCCTTATTATTCGGTAAATTTCGCCAAAGAGTATATGGACAGGGTGTTTTCCTACTTTCTTTCGGAATACCAAGCGGGCAGAACTCCCAACCCCGACGTTTTATGCAACAGAGAGATAAAGTTCAAAGACTTTAAAAACAAGGCGAAAGAACTCGGCGCGGACTACGTCGCCACGGGGCATTACTGCGATATACTGCACGAGAACGGCGTTCACTACCTTTTAAAAGCGAAAGACCAGAACAAAGACCAGACGTATTTTCTCAATCAACTGACGCAGGAGCAATTAGACGGCGTACTGTTTCCGCTCGGCAAACTCGATAAGGGCGAAGTGAGAAAAATAGCCCTTGAATACGGGCTTGCCACGGCGAAAAAAAAGGATTCCACGGGGATATGCTTTATAGGCGAGAGAAATTTCAAGAAGTTTCTTTCGCAGTATATTCCGAACACGCCCGGCAAGATACTTACCACTGACGGGGAAGAGATAGGCGTTCACGATGGGCTTACCTACTACACCATAGGGCAACGGCGGGGGCTTGATATAGGCGGCAAAAAGGGCGATATTGGCGGCAGGTGGTTCGTTATAGATAAGGATATAAAGAACAATATCCTTTACGTCGCGCACGGTTCGGAAGAACGGCTTTACAGCAAAGGTCTGTTTATGAAAAGCGCGAACTGGATACCTTTCGCGCCCGAAAAAAAGCAATTCGACTGTACCGCAAAGTTCCGTTACCGCCAGCCCGAGCAGGGATGCAGGGTGATAATAGAAAAAAGCGGTATCACGGTTGAATTCAAAGAACGCCAGCGCGCGGTAACCGAAGGGCAGTTCGCCGTGTTCTACGACGGCGAAAGGTGTATCGGCGGCGGCGTTATAGAAAAGGCGATATTTTAAGGGATAAAGTATAAAACGAAACTTCCGCCCTGCGGCTTGCCGCAGGGCGGAAGTATTTTACTTTAAATTTGCGATTACGGGGTAACGCGGTTTATGTCGCGCGGGAACATGGTCGCTTCCCTTACGTTCTTAAAGCCCAAAAGGTGCATGGTAAGGCGCTCTAAACCTATTCCCAGTCCGCCGTGCGGCGGCGCGCCGTACTTGTGGAACATAAGGTAGGTGTCGAAAAGTTCGGGTTTCATACCGCACTTTTCCATCTTTTCGACCTGTTCTTTATAGTCGTGTATCCTTTGTCCGCCCGAAGTTATCTCTAACCCCCTGAACAGCAGGTCGAACGACAACGTGTATTCGGGATCTTCGGGATCGTCCATGGTGTAGAACGGGCGTTTTTTCGACGGGTAGTGCGTTATGAATATAAAATCGCTGCCGAGTTCCTTTTTGGCGTATTTGCCGAGCATTTCTTCTTCCTGCGGGTCGAAGTCTTTCATATCCGACGGGGTATAACGGAATTTTTCCATTATTATCTTCTTTGCGTCCATAAATTTAAGGGTGGGGATAGCGTCTATTTCGGGAATATCGGCTTTTAAGAGTTCCACTTCCTTTTTATAGTCGGTTTTAAGAAGATTCATTATATATTTGAGCGCGCCCGTTTCCATATTCATAATATCTTCGAAACCGTCTATGAATCCCATTTCGAGATCCATGGAGATATATTCGTTAAGGTGGCGGGAAGTATCGTGGTGTTCGGCACGGAATACCGGCGCGATTTCGAACACCTTTCCGAACACGCCGACCAGCGCCTGTTTATAAAGCTGCGGGCTTTGCGCCAGAAACACCTGTTTTCCGAAGTAGTCGAGTTTAAAGACGTTAGTGCCGCCTTCCGCCCCCGCGAAGTTTATCTTGGGCGTGCGTATCTCGGTAAAGCCGTTGTTATTGAGAAATTCCCTGAATCCCCTTGCGATACCTTCCTGAATTTTGAATATCGCCCGCTCTTTGGGGTTTCGCATAGCGACGGGGCGCAGATCCAACACGGTGTTTAACTGTATGTTGTCGAGCTGTTTTTTATTGATGACGATGGGCAAAGGTTCTGCGGGCAGGGATAATATCTTTATGCCGTGTATCTGCAATTCGTACCTTAAATTCCCCGCGGAATCCTTGCTGCCGACGACTTTTCCCGTAACGGTGACAGCCGCTTCTTCCGAAAGTTTTTCGTCCCAGCGGTAGTCGGAAAATTCCGGCGCGTAAACGCATTGAATAAGATCTCTTTCCGTGCGCAGGATGACGAAAGAAAACCCCGTCATCTCGCGGATCCTGTGTATATACCCGTTTACCGAAACTTCTTTTCCATCGAACGCGGCAAAGTCGTCGTATTCCACGGTGGTTTTTCTGATAACGCCGTCTATTTTATTCATAACGATCTCCTTAAAATAACGTAATTATTTTAACACCGAAAGGCGCGTTTAGGCAACTGTTTTCAGACAATTTCCCCGCAAAATTCCGTTACTCTTCTTTATACCGTGAAAAACGTTTGTCAATATCTCTAAAATGTGCTAAAATAAAGAAAGTCGGAACCGTCCGATAAAAAGGAGAATTATGAAAATCGCCGTTTCGGTTGAATCCACTCACGATTTAAGTAAAGAACTTCTGGAAAAGTTCGATATAAAAGTCATACCCTATCAGATAACTCTGGGAGATATGACTTTTAAGGACGGGGAGTACAGTACGGAAGAAATGTTCGCTTTCGTCGATAAGTATAAAAAACTTCCCAAGACCACCGCGCTCAACGAATTCGAATACGGAGAGTTTTTCGAAGAACTCAAAAAAGACTACGACGCGGTCATACATATATGTCTTTCGAGCGGGATAACTTCTTCCTGCGGCAACGCGGAACGCGCGGCGGCGGGACTGGAAAACGTATTCGCGGTGGACAGTAAGTCGTTATCCACGGGCATAGGGCTTCTCGCTATCTGCGCGAGAGAACTTGCCGACAAAGGGCTTTCGCCCGAGCGTATCGTGGAGATACTCAACGAAAGAAAGGAAAAGAACCAGACGAGTTTCGTTATAGAAAGGCTTGATTATCTCTATAAAGGCGGCAGGTGCAACAGCATCCAGCTTTTGGGCGCGAACCTTCTGCGCATACGCCCCAGCGTTATTTTAAAGGGCGGCAAGATGGTGATGCACAAAAAATACCGCGGCAATATGACGCAGGTCGTAACCAAATATTGTCATGACACGGCGGAAGAATTCAATACTCCCGACCTGACGAGAGTGTTTATAACCTACACTTCGGCAACGCCCGAAATGTTGGAAGAAGCGAGAAAAGCGTGCGAACGTATGGGCTTTAAGGAAGTTATCGAAACGTTTGCGGGCGGTACTATCGCAAGCCACTGCGGACCGCATACTTTAGGCATACTGTACATAAATGACGGAAAGAGCGTGGCAGATTTCAACTGATAACGAGAATTTACGCCGAAGGGTGCACCCTTCGGCGTAAATAACGAAAAAGGATAAAACTTTCAGGTTTTAATATAATAAACGAAAGGGGATAAACTATGGAAAAGAAAAAACCCGCGGCGAAACCCGCCGCAAAACCTGCGGCAAAGAAACCCGCAAAACCCGTTGCCAAAAAAACGGAAGTAAAACCCGCAGTAAAGCCTGCGGTAAAACCCGCGGTAAAGCCCGTAGCGAAGCCTGCGGCGAAACCCGTTAAAGCGGCAAAGCCTTCGGGCAAGTGGATAATAGAGCAGAAAGGACAGGGAGAATACCTTTCCAAACTGCTTGCGTCCAACGGAGAAGTTATGCTTACCAGCGAGATATATTCCGGCGAGGACAGTGCCGTAAGCGGCGTAAACACCATAATAAAGGGCGTGGAAACGGGGAGCTTCACGGTATACGAGAACAAAAACGGAACCTTCTACTACAAACTCAAAAGCGCGCAGAACAGACTTTTGTGCGCAGGCGAGATATATAAGGACAGGGGCAGGTGTCTTGCGGCGATAGAATCGGTGAAAAGGATAGCGGGCAATGCTGAACTTTCCGAAGACGTCGTTAAAGGTTCGGAGTATATAAAGTACAAACCCGAAAAGATAACCAAAAAATCGCTTGCGGAAGCGACGGTCGGCAAATGGAAGATAGAAGTCGCAAAGAACGGCAAATATTACGCCACCCTGTACGCGGGCAACGGACAGGTCATGTTGTCAACCGAAGAAGTGGCGAGTAAAGCCTCCGCGCTTTCGGGGATAGAGAACGTAAAGAAAAACTGCGCGGCGGGGAATTTCGTCATAGATCAGGACAAATTCGGCAAGTTCTACTATAAACTTCGCAACGCGCAGAAATCCGTGGTCTGCATAGGCGAATCCTACGCGAAACTCGAAAGCTGCATAAAGGCGTTGGAAACGGTCAGACGCTTAGCGGAGATATCCCCGCTTGCGGATAAATAAAAAAACGACGCGTATCGGGGAAACGATAGATAACGGAAAATATTATGGCTGAAACTTTTTCCGCCGCGATAATAGGTTGCGGCTCGCGCGGGCAGAACGTATACGGCAAGTATATGTTCGCGAACAAGGACAAATTCAAAATCGTCGCTTTATGCGACGTAAATAAGGAAACGCTGACAATGGCGGCGGAACGTTTCGGAGTGGACGGGGGTAATCTTTTCACCGACTCGGAAGAATTTTTCGCCGAAAAGCGCGCCGACGTTCTCGTTATCGCGACGCAGGACAGAGATCACGTTCCCATGTGCATAAAAGCGTTGAAATTAGGTTACGACGTGCTGTTGGAAAAGCCTATTTCACCCGTGGAGAGCGAGCTGTACGAACTTCTGGACGCACAGAAAAAGTACGGCGGCAAGGTGGTGGTGTGCCACGTTTTAAGGTACGCACCGTCCTACGTCAAAATAAAAAAGATAATAGATAGCGGCGATATAGGCAGGATAGTAAGTATAGACTGGACGGAACAGGTCGCCTACTGGCATCAGGCGCACAGTTTCGTAAGGGGAAATTGGAGAAACGATCGGGAAACGTCCCCTATGATAATGCAGAAATGCTGTCACGATCTTGATCTTTTGCAATATTACACCGATTCCGAGTGCGACACGGTGTATTCGGTGGGCGATCTTTCGTTCTTTAAGAGCGACAATAAGCCCGAAGGCGCGGCGGACAGATGTCAGGACTGCAAGTATATAAATACTTGTCCTTACAGTGCGGAAAGGGTGTACGTGGAGCAGTTCGTTAAAATCGGCAGGGCAACGTGTTGGCCCTTCGACGTCGTCGACAAAACGCGCCCCATAACCGAAGAAAGTCTGCGCAACGCTTACAGAAACGGGCAGTACGGTAGGTGCGTGTTCGCCTGCGACAACAACGTCGTGGACAACCAGAAGATAATAATGAGTTTCAAAAACGGCGTTAAGGCGAGCCTTACCATGACGGGATTCACGGGCTACGCGGGAAGAAAAATAACGATACACGGCACTCTCGGCGAAATAGAAATGGACGAAAACAGGGATATGCTCAAAATTTCCGTTTTCGGCGAAGAAAAAGACGTTCACGACGTAAGGAAGTCTTTTGCGTACAGTATAAAGGACTTTATAAAAGACGATCCCGAAGACGATTTCAAACACGGCGGCGGGGATCAGCTTTTAGTGGAAGACTTTTACGACGCCGTTACGGGCAAAAGCGCGGCGAAGACTTCTTTGGATAAGTCCGTGGAAAGTCATCTGATGGCGCTTGCCGCCGAAAAGTCGAGAAAGACGGGCAACGTCGTCAAAGTACATAACCGTTAGACGGCGGATTAAAGCGGTTTCGCGGCGATAATAACAGCGGCAATAAAAAAGACGGGCGTAAAGCCCGTCTTTTATTACGTCGAACGTTCAGTTTTTGATATAATTTTCTATCGCCGCGGCGAGTTGATCGGGGCAGCTCGTGCCGTTTCTGCACTGCACGCCTTTAAGAAGCGACACCACTTCTTCGGCTTTCCTGCCTTCCGCAAGTTTCGCCACCCCCTGCGTGTTGCCGGGGCAGCCTCCTATAAAACGCACGCTTTTAACGATACCGTCTTCCGTTATTTCGAAGTCTATCTCTCTCGAACAAGTGCCGCGCATCCTGTATCTTTCCATTTAATCCACCAGTCCTTCGTAAATATTCCTGTAAAGGTCGGTCGCCTTTTCGCCCCACTTTTTGTATATGTCTTTCGCTATCTGGCGGTTGGGCACCACGAGTTTGAGTTCCAGAACCGGCTGAACGGGTTCTATTATCTTCAAAGAAACGGTGTAAGTGCCGTCCTTATTCATAAAGTAATCCGCCACGCACTCCTGTTTTCTCCTGTAACGGTTGCGGTTGTTCTTTATGAAAAGCGAAATCTCTTCTCTCGTGGACGCGGGGATGTTGATAAAGAAATTCGCAAGACATATTCTGCCGTCGGTGGTTATGGTATAAAGCGGTTCTTCGTTATCGGCGATATTGTATATCCAGCCGCAGTCGAGAAGTTGCTTCAATATGGGCTGACAATCCATATATGCCAGCCAGTTGTTGGAAGAACAGCACATATCCAGCACCGTATTTTCCGACAGCGGTACTTCCATTTTGTCGAAGACGAACAACAATATTAACTTGTTCAAGGAAGAATCGCCCTTTACCTGCATTTATTTTATCCCCGTTTCCGTAAAATCAAAGATACCTCTTCCCGTTAATTATACCATAAAATCGGACTTTGTAAAGGACTTTATGCGATTTTTTGTAAAATTACCGCTTAAAAGTGTTTATATACGGCGTAAAATGTGATACAATATAGGTAACGTTTAGGTGTTTTGGTGAAATATGGACAGAAGAGAAGAACTCGATCTTTTTTTACAGAAAGCCGACGAGCTTATAGACGGCAAGTACATAATCGCCGATATGAAGATAGTGGGGCTTCTAAAAGCGATAGCGGCGTCGGACGCGCTGGTCGCGCTTTTTAAGAACTGCCTTACGGGTTTCGACTATAAAAAGGCGAAGGAAAAATATCTCGTAAAGAGCAAGTATCTTTCGGAAAACAAGGGGGAATTTATTCTGCCGCCGTCTTCGCGCGAACTTCTGGCGTTCATATTCAATATTCTTCTCGATATCGACGCAAGGCGGATAGATTTCGCGGAATTTATCAACAAATACTTTTACGAAGACGGCAGTTTCGCGTTAGGTTACGCGGCGTTTATCAATTCCATGATAAAGCCCTTTAAAAACTCGGTGAAAGTGCTTATGGAAAGCGTGATAGACGGTAAGTTACAAGACCCCGTCGAAGCGCTGTGCCGCGAAGAGGAGCGCAGGGAACGCGAAAAAGCCGAAGAAGAAGAAAGGATGCTAAAAGAAAAAGAACTTGCGGAAAAGTCCTATGGGGAAAGCCTTAAAGCGTTAAAGGAACTTCTTCTGAAAGATAAGACCAAAGTAAAAGAAAGCAAGATGAAAGAAGACGACAAAGAAGAGGCGGTAATGCTGATAGACGCCTTTGCGGACGCCGTTTCGGGGACGGATAAGGACGCGATAGCGTATTCCTATCTCGGGTACAAATATCTCGTAAAGTACAGGAAAATGATGTTTTACGGCAGGCTTAAAAAGGTCAACTTGTATATCAAGGACGTATTAAATGGAATTTGAAGAAAAAACCCTGCGGGAAGAGTACGTTTATAAGGGCAGGATACTGAACCTTAAAAAAGATCTCGTGGAACTTCCCGACAAATCGGAGTCTTACCGCGAAATAGTGGAACACGGCGGCGGAGCCGCCGTTCTTTGCGTTTCGGACGGGGAGATACTGCTCGTAAAGCAGTTTCGTTATGCGTACAAGGAAGAACTTATCGAGATACCCGCGGGCAAGATAGACGCGGTCGAAACGCCCGTGGACGCGGCAAAGAGAGAACTTATCGAAGAAACGGGGATATCGGCGGAAAAGTTTACCCTTATCGCCGAAATGTACCCGTCTCCCGGTTACACCAATGAAAAGATATACATTTACAGGGCCGAAGGTCTTAAAAAGGCGAGTGCGCGTCTCGATAAGGACGAATTTTTAAGGGCGTTTACGCTTCCCGTAAGTGAAGTAAAGGAAATGGCGGCGGCGGGAAAAATAAAGGACGCGAAAACGCTTATCGCGCTTTCGCACCTTAACGACGTGGAATAAAGGACGGCAACAAGGTGAAGAGAAACGACGTAAGGAACGTGGCTATAATAGCCCACGTTGACCACGGCAAGACGACTCTTGTCAACGAAATGTTAAAGCAGGGCGGCATATTCCGCGAAAATCAGGAAGTAAAGGACAGGGTGATGGATTCCGGCGATCTCGAAAGGGAGCGCGGTATAACCATACTCGCCAAAAACACTTCGGTGTTTTATAACGGCGTAAAGATAAACATAGTGGACACCCCCGGGCACGCCGATTTCGGCGGGGAAGTGGAACGGGTGTTAAAAATGGTGAACGGCGTTCTGGTACTTGTCGACGCCTGTGAAGGACCTATGCCGCAGACGCGTTTCGTTATGCAGAAAGCGCTGGAACTTAACCACAAACTCATAATCGTGGTCAACAAGACCGACCGCCCCGACGCAAGGCTTTCGGAAGTGCAGGACGAGATATTAGAACTTCTTTTCGACCTTAACGCCAACGACGAGCAGATAGACAGCCCGATAATTTTCTGTTCGGGAAGAAACGGCACGGCTTCTACCGACTGCGCTACGCAGGGGAAGGATTTAAAGCCGCTTTTCGACGCGATAATAAATTATTTCGAGCCGCAGGAAGTCGACGAAGACGGTCCTTTTCAGATGCTCGTTTCTTCGATAGACTACAACGATTACGTCGGCAGGATAGGGATAGGCAGGATAGAACGCGGCAAAGCCGCGGTAGGTCAGGAAGTGGAGACCTGTAACTACAACGTACAAGGCAAGGAATTGAAGGGGAAACTCGTAAGCATTTTTCAGATAGAAGGTTTGGACCGCGTGCCGGTAGATTCGGCAAAAGCGGGGGATATAGTGTGCATAAGCGGGCTTGAAAACGTCTCCATAGGCGATACGGTATGCGCGGTGGGTAGCGCGGAGCCCGTGCCGTTCGTAAAGATTTCCGAACCCACCGTGGAAATGACCTTTTCGGTAAACGACAGTCCGTTCGCGGGTAAGGAAGGTAAGTTCGTTACCACGAGACATTTGCGCGACAGACTGTTCCGCGAAATGCTGAAAGACGTATCTTTGCGGGTGGAAGAAACCGATTCCGCCGACTCGTACAGGGTGTGCGGCAGGGGCGAGATGCACCTTTCGATACTGATAGAGACCATGCGCCGCGCGGGCTACGAATTTCAGGTCGGCGCGCCCAAGGTCATGTACAAGACGGAAAACGGGGTTTTGAAAGAACCTATGGAAAAACTCGTCGTGGACGTTCCCGAAGACAAGACGGGTTCGGTCTTTTCGGGCATGGGCGTAAGAAAGGGCGAACTTTTGCAGATGGAAAATATCGGCAGCAGAATACGTTTGGAGTTCAAAGTTCCCGCCCGCGGACTTTTCGGGTACAAAAGTCAATTTCTTACCGAAACGCGCGGCGAAGGGGTTTTCAATACGATATTCTGGGGCTACGAAGAGTATAAAGGCGATATAGAACGCAGAACCACCGGGTCTTTGGTCGCTTTCGAAACGGGCGAAGCGGTAACTTACGGACTTTTCAACGCGCAGGGAAGGGGGCAACTCTTTATCGGCGCGGGCGAAAAGGTCTACGAAGGCATGGTCGTAGGCGTTTCGCCGAAAAACGAAGACATAGTGGTAAACGTGTGCAAGAAAAAGCACCTTACGAACACCCGCGCTTCGGGATCCGACGACGCCCTGCGCTTGGAAACGCCGAAAATAATGAGTTTAGAAGAAGCGATGGAGTTTATCGCCGACGACGAACTTTTGGAGATAACGCCCGAAAAAGTGCGTATCCGCAAAAAGACGCTGGATACCGAAACGAGACTTAAACGCAAAGCGCACGGCTTGGAATAAACGTAAGTTCGGTCGCGCAATCGTTTTGGCGATCAAATATATATAAAGTTATAAAATACGGATTAAACATAATCAAACGGAGTAAAAATGAAACTTTTGGAACTAAAAGGCGTATATAAGTACTACCCTAAGTTTACGCTGACCAACGTATCGTTTTCGGTCGAAGCGGGCTCTATCACGGGCTTTATCGGAAGAAACGGTGCGGGCAAGACCACGACTTTAAAGGGCATAATGAACCTTTTGCACTTCGACAGCGGAGTCGTAACCGTATTCGGACGCAATTTTAAGGACAACGAACTGGAAAACAGACAACACATATCGTTTTCGCTGTCGGATCTGACGTATTTTCCGCAGCAGAAGATAAAAAACCTTACCGCCGTTACCAAAAGGTTTTACAGAGAGTGGGACGACGACATATACGGTAAACTCTGCAAAAAATTCGATCTTGATCCCGATAAGAAGGTTTCGGAACTCTCTTCGGGCATGAAGGTGAAATACAATCTCGCAGTCGCGCTTTCGCATAACGCCAGACTTCTTATCTTCGACGAACCGACCAGCGGACTCGACCCCATTTCGAGAGACGAAATATTAGACGTTTTCAAGTCGCTCGTAGCGGGCGGCGAACGTGCCATACTGTTTTCGACGCATATAACGAGCGATCTCGAAAAGTGCGCGGACTCTATCGTGTACATAAAAAAAGGCGAGATAGTCGCGAGCGAGAAAAAAGAAGATTTCACGGGCGGGTACAGGCTCGTTTCGGGCGATAAAGGCGATTTCTACGGAATAAAGGACCGCGCCATATATCACAAGACCGAAAACGGCAGATTTTCCGCGCTGCTTAAAAAAGACGACGCCGTAAATCTCGGCGGGAAATACGAAATAAGTATTCCCGATCTCGAAACGGTAATGGTTTATAACGAAAGGAGAGACGAAGATGAAGAATTTGATCTATAAAGAAATGAAACTTTCGATGCACGTCGTTTGCTTTATCTTTCCGCTCGTTTTCGGGATAATGGCGATGATACCGAACTATCCCGCTTTCGTCGCGCCGTTTTACGCGTTGGTGTGTTACCCGATACTCTTTCTCGGCGCGAATAAAGGACAGACTACCAACGATCTTTTCTATACCTGCAACCTGCCGATAAGAAAGAGAGACGTCGTAAAGGCAAGACTTATCTCGGTAATGATTTTGCAAATAATGAGTCTCGTTTCCACCGCGATCTTTATGCCTGTCGGAGTGATTTTTGAAGACGCGATTTTAAGCGCGGCAGAGGCTGCCGACGCAGGCGCGCAAATAGCCTATTTAGGACTCGGCGCACACAGTTTTATCGCGTTTTTCGGTATAACGATCCTTGGCTACGCGCTCTCGGACCTTATCTTTATACCGTGGTTCTATAAGACGGGTAAGAGTATAGTCGCACCTACTCTCGTAACGATAATTTTCTTTATCGTTTACTCTTCGTTGTTTGAAATGGTCCTGCCTATGTCTATTCCGGAACTTGCCGTGCTTTTAGACGTAAGCGCGGGCGGAACGACGGGACTTATAGTTCAGCTTGCGATACTTCTGTTCGGGATAATCGCATACGTTCTTTTGAGAATGCTTACTCTCGGCGTGTCGGCAAAACGGCTTGAAATGCTCGATTTATAACTTGAACGCAAAGCCCGCTTTTTGGAAATAAATTTTCCCGCAAAACGCTTGACAATAAAGGTTTCAACGGATATAATAAAGGGGTGTAAGGCAAATTTACCTTGCACCCCTTTTATAAAGGACGTGGGTATGGACGATTTTTATTATGCGGAATTGTTTGACCTGTACAAGGGGTTGTTGACGGAAACGCAACGCCGGATGTTTCACTCGCATTATTTTCTGGATCTTTCGCTTGCCGAAACGGGGGAAGAATTCGGCATGGCGCGTCAGAGCGTTTACGACGCCGTAAAAAAGGTCAAAGAAAAACTCGCCGAGTACGAGCGGATCTTAAAATTCCACGATAAAAAGCGGCGTATAGAAAAACTGCTTTGGGACGAGAACGAAGACCTCGGGCGCAAAGTAACGGAAATTTTGGAAGAGTAATGGCGTTATTTTCAGGTTTATCCGAAAAATTAAATCACATATTCAGTAAACTTACCAAGCGCGGAAGGCTTACGGAACTCGAAATAAAGACGGCAATGCGAGAAGTCCGCATCGCACTTTTGGAAGCGGACGTAAACATAAACGTCGTAAAGGATTTCGTAAGCAAGGTTTCCGAGCGCGCCGTGGGGCAGGAGATATTAAAGAGTTTAAGCCCGACGGAGCAGGTCATAAAGATAGTAAACGAAGAACTGATAGCCCTTATGGGCGGGGAAAACAGCCGCCTTGCGGTATCTTCTTCGCCGCCTACCGTTATAATGATGGCGGGGCTTCAGGGCGCGGGCAAGACGACGCTTGCGGGAAAACTCGCATTATCTCTCAAAAAGCAGAACAAAAAGCCTTTACTTGTCGCCTGCGACGTGTACCGTCCCGCGGCGATAAACCAACTTAAAATAGTGGGCGAAAAAGCGGGCTGTACCGTTTTCGAGAAAGGTCAGGGCGATCCCGTGCGTATCGCGGCGGAAGGCGTGGCGCACGCTAAATCTTTCGGGTTCGACACCGTCATAATAGATACGGCGGGCAGGTTGCAGATAGACGAAAACCTTATGCGGGAACTCGAAAACATAAAGGCGAAAGTTTCGCCCGACGAGATACTTTTGGTACTCGACGCCATGACGGGGCAGGTAGCCGTGGAAGTGGCGGATACTTTCAATAAGCGGCTGGAAGTAACGGGACTGGTTTTGACGAAACTCGACGGCGATACGAGGGGCGGCGCGACGCTGTCGGTTAAGGCCGTTACCGGCAAACCCGTAAAGTTCTGTTCGGTGGGCGAAAAACTCGGCGATTTAGAGCCGTTTTATCCCGACCGCATGGCGAACAGGATTCTCGGTATGGGGGACGTGCTTACTTTAATCGAGAAAGCGCAGGAAGCCGTTACCGAAGAAGAAGCCAGAAAAATGGAAAAGAGATTCCGCGAAAATTCCTTTACCTTGGACGACTATCTTACGCAGTTCGAGACCATGAAGAAAATGGGCGGAATAAAGGACGTTCTGGGTATGCTGCCGGGGTTCGGCGGCATGGGCAAACTTAAAATAAAGGAAGAAGACATAGACGAAAAGAAGATAGTGAAGATGAAAGCCATAATCCAGTCGATGACGTTAAAGGAGCGGCAGAATCCGAATATCATAAACTCGTCGAGAAAGCAAAGGATCGCGAAAGGCAGCGGGACGGAAGTTCAGGACGTCAACAGGCTTTTAAAGCAGTTCGAGCAGACCAAACAAATGATGAAACAAATGAAAAACAATAAAAATTTCAGATTTTAAAAAAGGAGAAAACGAAAATGGCAGTAAAAATGAGACTTACGAGAATGGGCGACAAAAAATCGCCGTTCTACCGCATCGTTATCACGGACAGCAGGAACGCGAGAGACGGGGCTTACGTCGACAAGGTGGGATACTACAATCCCATTAAGAATCCCGCGGAAGTGGTGATCGACAAGGAAAAGGCGCAGGACTGGTTAAAGAAAGGCGTTCAGCCCACCGCGACGGTCAAAAACATCCTTGTGAACGAAGGCGTGATCGAAAAGCCCGCCAAACTTTCGCCGTCCAAAACGAAAGTGCGCAAATCTAAAAAATCATTTTAGATAGGGTGAAAGAGAAATGACGGAACTTATAAAATACGTTATAGAGACCTTCGCGGAATATCCCGACAGGATAGACTACGCCGTGGAAGAAGCGGGCAGGACGGTAACGGTTACCGTTACGCTCGACCCCGCGGACATGGGGAAGGTCATAGGAAAGCAAGGCAAGATAGCGAAAGCGCTCCGCACGCTCATACGCGCGGGTTCGCTGAAAGAAAATAAAAAATACAATCTTGAAATAAAGGAACGCGGGGAAAATTGATTTCCCCGTTTTTCGGAATATGCGGGAAAAATTGAGAATAGGGCTTATCGTCAAGCCGCACGGCGTAAGGGGTGAAGTGAAAGTTTATCCCCTTACCGACGAGCCGCAAAAATTCAGCCGCTTGAAAAAAGCGACGGTAGACGGAAAGGAATTCGCATTAAATTCCGTTAAAGTCGGAACCGACGCCGTCTACGTCTCGTTTTGCGGCGTTCCAGACAGGAACGCGGCGGAACTTCTGCGCGGAAAATACGTTGAAATGGATCGCGCCGACGACGATCCCGCGGAAGAGTTTTCCTATTACGTTTCGGATATAATGGGCAGCACGGTGATTTTGGACAATGGCGAAACGGTGGGAAAAGTTACCGACGTTACTTCGGCAAAGACGGATATTTTCACCGTCGTAACGGACAACGGCAAGACGGTAAGGTTTCCGTTTTTAAAAAGTCTTATAATTTCTTTCGACGAAAAGGAAAAGATCCTTAAACTTTTCGCCGCGAGATTTAGTGAGGTAGCTTTCTATGAAGATTGACGTTCTGACGCTTTTCCCCGAAATGATGGCGCCGCTTTTTTCCAGCGTGATAGGACGGGCGTTAGAGAGCGGCAAGGCGGAAATACGCGTTACCGACATAAGGGACTATACCGAAGACAAGCATAAAAAATGCGACGACACGCCTTTCGGCGGCGGCGCGGGTATGGTTATGACGGCGCAGCCCATCGCTTCGGCGATAGAAGCGGTAGATCCCGAACATAAGGCGAGAAGAATATACCTTTCGCCGAAAGGCAGAGTGTTTAACCAAGGCGTCGTGAAGGAATACGCGAAAGAAGAGCACCTTCTCTTTTTGTGCGGGCACTACGAAGGCGTCGATCAGCGCGCCATAGACCTTTTTATCGACGAAGAACTTTCAATCGGCGATTTTATCCTTACGGGCGGCGAAATACCCGCCATGGCGGTGATAGACGCGGTACTTCGCTACGTCGACGGCATAATAAACGGCGAATCGCTTGCGGAAGAAAGTTTCAACGACGGACTTTTAGAGTACCCGCATTACACAAAGCCACGGGAGTTTCGGGGACTTTCCGTACCGGAAGTTCTGCTTTCGGGAAACCATAAGGAAATAGACGAGTGGCGGCGCAAAAAAGCGTTGGAAATAACCGAAAAGAACCGCCCCGACCTTCTTGGGAGATAGGGTATGGAGCGTTTACAGTGGTACCCGGGGCACATGACGGCGGCGTTCCGCATGATGCAGGAGAATTTAAAGGCGGTGGACGGCGTTATAATGATATTGGACGCCCGCGCGCCTTTCGCGTCCTTAAATCCCAAACTCGACGGACTTTTCAAAGACAAAAAAATACTCTACGTTTTAAATAAAACCGATCTCGTGCAGAAAGCCGACGTCGACAGGGTGCTTAAAGCGTTTTCCTTGGACGGCAAAAAAAGCGTAGCCGTTTCGGCGTTCGATAAAAAAGCCGTGGCGGAACTTTTGCGCGGGATATTTTCTTTATTGAAGGAAAAGTCGGAGCGCAACAGGAAAAAAGGTCTGTTCGCGCCTTTAAGGGTAATGGTGGCGGGTATTCCCAACACGGGGAAGTCCACCGTTATAAACGCCCTTTGCGGCGGCAGGCGCGCCGTCGTCGGCAACAAAGCGGGGGTAACCAGGGGCAAGCAGTGGATAAGACTAAACGATCTCGAACTGTTGGACACCCCGGGGACTATGCCCCCCGCCTTCGATAATCAGGAATACGCGAAACACCTTGCATATATCGGCTGTATGAACGACGCGAATCTGGATTTTTCGGATATGGCGGCGGAACTTATCGGCGAACTGTCGGTAAAATACCCCGAACTGCTACGTGAAAGGTACGGCGTGGACGCAAGTAAGGGAGTGCCCGAGATATTAGACGGGATATGCGCCCGCCGCGGTTTTATAACGAAAGGCGGCGAGTTCGATTACGAAAGGTGCGCCGCGGGAGTTATCGACGATTTCAGAAAGGGCAGGATAGGTAAGATAATTCTGGAATAGGTATGGACGATCTTTTTTACGAGAGAAAATATCGGGATAAAGGCTGTAAAAATATCTGCGGCGTGGACGAAGTGGGCAGAGGACCGCTGGCGGGACCCGTCGTGTGCTGCGCCGTTATAATGCCGGAAGACGGCAAAATAGCGGGGGTAAGAGACAGCAAGAAACTTTCCGCCAAAAGGCGGGAAGCGTTAAGTAAGGAAATACGCGAAAAAGCCGTAGCGTTATCCATAAAAGAGATATCCCCCGAAGAGATAGACGAGATAAACATTTTGCAGGCGGTAAGAAAGTGTATGACGCAGGCGGTTAACGCCCTTTCCGTAACGCCCGATATCACGATAGTGGACGGGCAGGATACGGGGCTTTCCTTTCCCGCGGAATACGTTATCGGCGGAGACGACAAAAGTTACACGGTAGCGTGCGCATCCATAGTCGCCAAGGTTTACAGGGATAACCTTATGGTAAAATATGCGGAAGAGTTTCCCGAATACGGGTTCGAAAAGCATAAAGGTTACGGCACGAAAGAGCATATAGAGAAAATAAAGGAGATAGGACCTTGCAGGTTGCACAGAAGAACTTTTATAAAAAACTTCTGGGGAAAGTAGGCGAAAAAAAAGCCGCGGACTATCTTAAAAAGAAAGGATATAAGATTTTGGAGCGCAACTACAAAAATCCTTTCGGAGAGATAGACATAATCGCCCGCGACGGCGAATACACGGTGTTTACGGAAGTAAAGACCAGAACCACGGACGATTTCGGCGCGGGATCGGAAGCGGTGGATAATAAAAGACGGCAAAGATACGTAAGGGCGGCGAAGTTTTATCTTTCGTACAAAGGCGAGATAAATGCGCCCGCAAGGTTCGACGTTATAGAGATACAAAACGGGGAAATAAATCACATAATTAACGCATTTTGTTGTTAAAAACGCTTGCCAAGGGCGTTAAAATGTGGTATATTAGTATGGCTTACGGACGTTCCGCTTGCGATTTATTCGGCAATGAACGTTTAGTTTATAGGAGGATTAAGCAAATGAGTAAGGTAATAGATTCCATAAATCAGGAAAGCATGAAAGAATCCGTGCCCGAATTCAGCGTGGGCGATACCGTCAAGGTGATGGTAAAGGTCATAGAAGGCGACAGGGAAAGATTACAGGCTTTCGAAGGCGTTGTGATAGCGAGAAAACACGGCGGCATTTCCGAGACTTTCACGGTAAGGCGTTTGTCTTTCGGCGTGGGTGTGGAAAAGACTTTCCCCGTGCACTCGCCGAAAGTTGCGGATATCAAGGTCATAAGACACGGTAAGGTAAGAAGAGCAAAACTATATTACCTGAGAGAAAGGACCGGCAAAGCCGCAAAGGTAAAAGAAACGACGAAATAATCGCGAAAGAACTTGTCTTAAAAAAGATAAGTTCTTTTTTTTCCCATAAAAGCGTTTACATTTTTTTTGAAATATTATATAATGTTTTAAAATTACGCTTGAAAGGGAAGAATTTTCGGGAAAACTGATGATAGCGAAGATACAGAGTTACGCCCTTAACGGGCTGAACGGCATACCCGTAAGCATAGAAGTGGACGTAAGCAACGGACTCCCCGCCTTCGACATAGTGGGACTCGGGGACACCGCGGTAAAAGAATCCAAAGAACGGGTACGTTCGGCGATATTGAACAGCGGAAGAAACTTACCCGCCAAGCGCATAACGGCGAACTTCGCCCCCGCGTTCGTAAAAAAGACGGGGTCTTCTTTCGACCTGCCGCTCGCCGTGGGGCTTTTAAGAGCGACGGGGCAGTTAAATTGCGACGTTACGGAAACGGTGGTTCTCGGCGAACTGTCCTTAGACGGCGGGGTGAGAAGGTTTTCGGGGGTATTGCCCACCCTTATCGCCGCAAGGGAGAAAGGGTTCAAAGAGTTTATAATACCTTACGGCAATAAAAAGGAAGCGTCTTTCGTCGGCGGTATAACGGTATATCCCGCAAGCACGCTGACGGAAGTTATCGATCACCTTTCGGGACTTAAAAGACTTTTGCCCGTCGCCGCAAACAGTTTCGACGACGTAAGGGCGAATATTTCCTACGAAGAAGATATGTCTTTTATCAAAGGACAGAAAGTTGCGAAACGCGCTCTCGAAGTGGCGGTTTCGGGCGGGCACAATATTCTGTTCGTGGGCGCGCCCGGTACGGGCAAATCCATGCTTGCGAAGTGTATCCCCACCATTATGCCCGATATGACTTTCGAAGAAGCGTTGGAAACCACCAAGATACACTCGATAGCGGGGATGCTGGACGAAGAAACGGGGATAGTTTACAGAAGACCTTTCCGTTCCCCGCACCATACGGCGACTTCCGTCGCCATGACGGGCGGGAGCAGTACGTTAAGACCGGGGGAAATAAGCCTTGCGCACAACGGGGTGCTGTTTTTGGACGAAATGCCGGAATATTCCCGCGCCACTTTAGAAGCGCTGCGTCAACCGTTGGAAGACGGCGTTATCACCGTTTCGCGGGCTGTGGGCAACGTGAAATACCCCGCGAACTTTATACTCTGCGGGAGTATGAACCCCTGTCCCTGCGGCAATCTTGGTTCGGAAAACAAGAAATGCACCTGTACGCCGTCGCAGATAGCGAAATACAAGGCGAGAATATCGGGACCGCTTCTCGACAGGATAGACATAAAGATAGACGTGGACGAAGTAAAGTACGCGGAACTCACCGATACCGAAAAGTCCGAGACCAGCGCGGAAATAAAAAGGCGAGTGGACCGTACGAGAAGTATTCAGCGTAAAAGGTTTGCCGCCGACGGCATAAACACCAACGCCGATATGGGCGAAAAGCATATTTTAAAATATTGCAAACTTTCGGAAAAGTGCGAAAATATCCTTAAAACCGCCTACGAAAAACTCGGTCTTTCGCCGCGCGCAAGGAGCAGGATAATAAAGGTCGCAAGGACTATCGCCGATATGGAACTTTACGACGAAATAAAAGAAGAACACGTTTTAGAGGCGATAAGTTACAGACAGTAGTATGGGTTATACGAAAGAAGAACTGCGACTTATATGGCTCGACAGTTTCATAAATCTCGAATACAGACACAAAAAGTTTTTATACGGCGCTTTTTCGCACGGTGAGACGGTAAGCGGGTTTTTGGAAAAACGTAAAGACGAAATCGTTTCCGCGACGGGCGACGGACAGTACGTTTCGCTTTGTAACTCGGCGAATAAAGAGTATATGGACTTCGTGGTGAGCGGTCTTTCACGCAACGGGGTAAAGGCGGTAACGATAGATAGCGAAGAGTATCCCGAACTTTTAAAAAACACCGATATCCCGCCTCTTATTCTTTACACAAAAGGCGATACGTCGCTATTAAAATCCGAAACCTTTTCGATAGTGGGCAGTCGTAAGAACGTGCCCGTATCCCTTGCGACAGCCAAAACTTTCACCGAAAAGTTGTGCGCCGCAGGGTACACGGTGGTTACGGGGATAGCGGAAGGCGTGGACGCGACGGTGCTGGAAACGGCAATTTCTTGCGGCGGCAGGGCGATATCCGTCGTGGCGGGCGGGCTTAATAACGTCTATCCCGCGCAGAACCGCGCGCTTTTCGAAAGAGTGACAGAAAACGGGCTTGCCATAAGCGAACAGCCGCCCGAAGTAAAGCCTATGCCGTATATGTTTCCGGTAAGGAACAGGATAATATCGGGACTGTCCAAGGGGATGTTACTCGTCTCGGGCGGGTTGAAAAGCGGAACGGTGTACACCGTGGAAACCGCGCTTCTCTGCGGCAGGGACGTTTTCGCCGTGCCGTACGGCGTGGGCGTGGAATCGGGCGCGTACTGCAACAAGATAATAAAAGACGGCGCGATGCTGGCGGACTGTCCCGAAGATATACTTTCCTATTACGGAAAAGAAACGGAAGAAACGGCGGATCGCGAGTACACGGATAAAGAGTGCGCTGTGATAGGGGCGTTAAAAGACGGTTCTTTGCATATAGATAAAATATGTGAAAAAACGGGGGTATCGGTTGCCGACGCGATGCGGATACTCACGGTTTTGGAAATAGAAGGCAAAATTTATAAAGCGGGCACCAACGTTTACGGACGGTTTTCCCGCTGACAGGAGAGAATATGCAACTTATAATAGTGGAGTCGCCGCACAAAGCGAAGACTATCGAAAAGTTCTTAAAAGGCGATTACAAGGTAGACGCGTCCAAAGGTCACGTCAGGGATCTTCCCGTGAACCGTATGGGCGTTAAGATAGACGGCAATTTCGAGCCGTTTTACGAAATAGCGCAGGACAAGAAAGCCGACATAAAACGGCTTAAAGACGAAGCCAAAAAGGCGGATAAAGTGTTTCTCGCCACCGACCCCGACAGGGAAGGGGAAGCGATATCGTGGCACCTTGCGGAAGTTCTGGATCTGGATGAGAACGAAAAAAACCGCATAGAATTCAACGAAATATCCGAAAAGGCGGTAAAAAACGCCCTTAATTCGCCGAGAAAAATAAACAAGGATTTAGTGGACGCCCAGCAGGCGAGAAGGGTTTTGGACAGGATAGTGGGTTACAGCGTTTCGCCCGCGGCAAGTTCCGTTTTAGGCGAAAACCTTTCGGCGGGAAGGGTGCAGAGCGTAGCCCTTAAAATGGTCGTGGACAGGGAAAGGGAGATAACGGCTTTTAAACCGCAGGAATACTGGAACTTAAAAGCGACCTTAAAGCCGCAGGGCGAAAAGGAGTTTAAGGCGCTTCTTACCGAAAAGAACGGCAAAAAGTATAAGCCCGTAAATAAGGAAGAAGCGGATATTACGGAACGGGAACTTAAAGATTCCGCGTTTACCGTAAATTCGGTAAAAAAGACGGTGATAAAATCCCACGCCCCCGCGCCTTTCATAACCAGCACGTTGCAGCAGGACGGTTCTGTAAAACTGAACGTAACCGCGCCGCAGATCATGCAGATAGCCCAACGTCTTTACGAAGGCGTCGAAACGCCAAACGGACATCTTGCGCTTATAACCTATATGAGAACCGACTCGGTAAGGATATCTTCGGAAGCGCAGGGCGAAGCGCTTAAATTCATCAAAGCAAACTACGGCGAAAAATATCTGCCCGAAAGACCTAATTTTTACCGTTCCAAAAAGGATGCGCAGGACGCGCACGAAGCGATACGCCCCATAAGCGTGAGCGTAACGCCCGAGAGCGTGAAAAATTTTCTCGACAGAAATCATTACAAACTTTATAAACTCATCTACGACAGATTTATCGCTTCGCAGATGGCGGAAGCGGTGTACAACGGCGTTTCGGTGGAAGTAAAAGCGGGCGCGTACACCTTAAAGACGGGCGGGAAAACGCTGGTATTTAAAGGTTACACCGCCGTTTACGACGACACCGGAAAGGAAGAAGACGAAGAAGGCGCAAACGCTTCTGTTCCGCCGCTTAACGAAGGGGAAAGGTTAGACCTTAAAGGCATAGAAAAGGAGCAGAAATTCACCAAGCCCCCCGTAAGGTTCACCGAAGCGACCTTAATAAAAAATATGGAAGAAAAGGGGATAGGAAGACCTTCCACCTACGCCACCATAATGGCGAAACTGACTGACAGAAAAAGGGAGTACGTCAGAAAGGATAAAAAGTATCTTATTCCCAACGAGATAAGTTACGGGCTTATAGATTTTCTCGTAAAGTACTTCCCCGACATAATGGACGTGGGCTTTACGGCGAAAATGGAAGACGATCTCGACGACATAGGAGAGAGCGGAAAGGACTGGCATAAACTAATAGCCGATTTCTACGCGCCGTTCAGCCGCAGGCTTGCGGCGTCGAGAATGACGGACGTTATCTGCGAAAAATGCGGCGCACCCATGATAATAAAAAGCGGAAGATACGGCAATTACTACGCCTGTTCCAACTATCCCGAGTGCAAGAATATAAAATCGGTAAAGGAAAAGCAGTCGGTAGCGACGGATAAAACGTGTCCTAAATGCGGCGCACCGCTCGTTATTAAGGAAGGGCATTTCGGCAAGTTCCTTGCCTGCTCGAATTACCCGACGTGCAAGTATACTTTAAGTTTAGCACCCGAAAAGTTCGAAGGCGTTTGCCCCGTGTGCGGAAAGCCCGCGAGAAAGATGACGAGTAAGTCGGGCAAAACTTTTTACGGGTGCACGGGATTCCCCGACTGCAAGTTTATGAGCTGGGATATGCCGACGGGAAAACTTTGCCCCAAGTGCGGCAAACCGCTTGTAAAGGTCGGTAAAACCGTGAAATGTTCCGACAAAAACTGCGGCTACACGCAAGATGAAAACCGTTAAAGTAATAGGCGCGGGGCTTGCGGGCGCGGAAGCGGCGTATTACCTTGCGCGGCGCGGCGTAAAAGTTTTTCTTTACGACATAAAGCCGAAAAAGTTCACCCCCGCGCACAGCGATCCGAATTTTGCCGAACTCGTGTGCTCTAATTCATTAAAGTCCGACGACGTTTACGGAAACGCCGCGGGACTGCTTAAAGAAGAGATGCGCGTTTTAGGTTCGCTTATCATAGAAGCGGCGGATAAAACGAAAGTACCCGCGGGCGGCGCGCTTGCGGTAAACCGCGAAGAGTTTTCGGCGTATATAACGGAAAAACTGAAAGCCTTAGATAACGTGGAGTTTATTTCGGAAGAAGTAACGGATATAGATACCGATATGTACACGGTGATAGCGACGGGACCTTTGACCACCGACGCACTTGCTGAAAGCATGAAAAGGATAACGGGCGAAAGTCTTTCCTTTTACGACGCTTCAGCCCCCATAGTTACCTTTGAAAGTCTGGATAAGTCCCGCTGTTTTGCGGGCGACAGGTACGGCAAAGGCGACGGGGATCATATAAACTGCCCGATTGAGAAAGAAGAGTACGAAACTTTCGTTTCGGAACTTCTTAACGCGGAAAAAGCGAAACTTCACGAGTTCGAAAAAAGAGAGATATTCGAAGGCTGTATGCCTGTGGAAGTCATGGCGGCAAGGGGAAAAGATACCTTACGTTTCGGACCGTTAAAGCCGGTGGGACTGATTGATCCCGTTACGGGTAAACGCCCGTACGCCTGTCTGCAATTAAGGAAAGAAGACGCCGCGGGAACGCTTTACAATCTCGTGGGTTTTCAGACGAATTTGAAATTTAGCGAACAAAAAAGGGTTTTCGGGCTCATACCCGCGTTAAAAAACGCCGAATATGTAAGATACGGCGTAATGCACAGAAACACCTTTATCGATTCGCCGAAAGTTTTAAGCGCCGACTATTCCCTTAAAAACTACCCGAAGATATTCGTCGCGGGGCAGATAACGGGGGTGGAAGGATACGTAGAGAGCGCGGGTAGCGGGCTTATGGCGGCGATATACTGCGAAAGAAAGATAAACGGCAAAAGCGAAGCGATTATTTCCGAAACGACGGTTTCGGGCGCGCTTATAAAATATATCACGACGGAAAACGAAAATTTTCAACCTATGAACGCCAACTTCGGCATACTGCCGCCGCTGACGACCGCGGTAAGAGACAAATCGGAAAGAAAGCGTTTGCTGGCGGAAAGAAGTTTAAAAGCCGTCGGGGAATTTAAAAAGGAGACAGATTTATGAACGAATTTATGGGTACGACCATCTGCGCCGTGAAAAAGGGCGGCAAGACGGCGATAGCGGGCGACGGGCAGGTTACCATGTCGCAGTCGATAATATTTAAGAACAACGCCGTAAAGGTGAGAAGAATTTACGGGGGCAAGGTGATATTCGGGTTCGCGGGGTCGGTAGCCGACGCGTTCACTTTGTCCGAAAGGTTCGAAGAAATGCTCAACAAGTATTCGGGCAACCTTATGCGTTCCGCCGTGGAACTTGCCGAAATGTGGAGAAACGACAAGGTGAGAAAGTTAGAAGCGATGATGATAACCGCGGATAAAGATAGCCTTTTAATCGTTTCGGGAACGGGCGAAGTGATAGAGCCGGAAGACGGCGTCTGCGCAATAGGCAGCGGCGGCAATTACGCTTTGGCGGCGGCAAGAGCCCTTTCGCAGGAAACCGATTACGACGCCGAAGAAATAGCGGTAAAGTCGCTTAAAATAGCCAGCGAGATATGCGTGTTCACCAACGGGCATATAACTTGCGAAGTGATATAGGAGAGAAATATGAATTTAAGTCCCAAACAGATAGTCGAAGAACTCGACAAGTATATAATAGGTCAGGCGCAGGCTAAAAAAGCCGTGGCGATAGCGCTTCGCAACAGGTACAGGCGAAGCCAGTTACCGCAGAATAAAATGGACGAGATAACCCCCAAGAACATCATAATGAAAGGACCTACGGGGGTAGGCAAAACGGAGATAGCAAGGCGGCTAGCTAAACTCGTCGGCGCGCCGTTTATAAAGGTGGAAGCCACCAAGTACACCGAAGTCGGCTACGTCGGCAGGGACGTGGAATCCATGATACGGGATCTCGTCGAGTGCGCCGTAAGGCTCGTAAAGGAAGAGCGCGTCAAAAAGGTGGAAGAAAAGGCGGGAAGCACCGTCGACGGTAGGATAGTCAAGATCCTTGCCGAGATAAGAAAAGCCGACAAGGGCGAAACGCCGGAGAACATATTCGAAGCGAATATTGCCGAAGGGCTTAAAAAGGGGTATTACGACAACGAAGTGATAGAAATCGACGTGGCGGATTCTCCCAAGCCCATGGAACTTATGCCGGGCGGTGCGGAGATAAGTATCGGCAGTATTTTCGGGGATATGCTTCCCAAAAAGCGCAAAAAACGCAAACTCACCGTAAAAGAAGCGAGAAAACTTCTTCTTGCCGAAGAAGCCGACAAACTTATAGATAAAGATTCCGTCAACGAAGAGGCGATACGCCGTGCCGAACAGGAAGGAATAATCTTTATCGACGAAATAGATAAGATCGCCGCCAAGGGCAGTACGGGCGGCGGGCAGGACGTTTCGAGAGAAGGGGTGCAGAGAGATATTCTGCCGATAGTGGAAGGTTCTACCGTGTTCACGAAATACGGTTCGATAAAGACCGACTATATACTCTTTATAGCGGCGGGGGCGTTCCACGTTTCCAAGGTGTCCGACCTTATCCCCGAATTGCAGGGGAGATTTCCGATACTCGTTGAACTCGCAAGTTTAACTAAAGACGACTTCGTGAAAATCTTAACGGCGACGTCCAACGCCATAACCAAGCAGTACACCGACCTTCTTTCCGTCGACGGCGCGGAACTTTCCTTTACCGAAGACGCCATAGAAGAGATAGCGTCGGCGGCGGAAGATATGAACGCCACGGCGGAAGACATAGGCGCAAGACGGCTTCACACCGTTATGGAAGAACTTTTGGAAGACGTTTCTTTCAACGCCGACGGAAACGGCACGAAGACAGTCGTCATAGATAAAAAGTTCGTCGCCGAAAAACTCGGTTCGGACAAAAAGTCCAAGGACCTTAAAAAATATATTCTGTAAAGGTATAATTATGATAACCGTACCAAAGGGAACGAAAGACACTCTGCCGAAAGATTCCTACAAGTGGCAGTATATAGAAAACACGGCGAGAAAGACCGCCGCGCTTTTCAACGCGAAAGAGATAAGAACGCCGACCTTCGAGCATACCGAAGTCTTCGTGCGCGGCGTCGGGGAGACCACCGACGTCGTGAACAAGGAAATGTACACCTTTCTCGACAAGGGCGGCAGGAGCGTAACTTTAAAGCCGGAAGGCACCGCAGGCACTATCCGCGCTTTCGTGGAAAGCGGGCTTTACGCTTCCGCCCTGCCCGTGAAACTGTACTATATAACCGACTGTTTCCGTTACGAACGCCCGCAGGCGGGCAGGTTAAGGCAGTTCCGCCAGTTCGGCGTGGAGTTTTTGGGTTCGGATTCCTGCGGCATAGACGCCGAAGTCATTTTGCTTGCAAAAAGTTTTCTGGACGGGCTGGGGGTGAAAAACCTGAAACTTCATATAAACAGCATAGGCTGTAAGGATTGCAGAAAGAAGTACCAGCAGGCGTTAAGAGATTTCCTTGCGGAAAAGAAAGATAAACTCTGCGACAAGTGTAAAGAGCGTTACGACACGAACCCCTTGCGTATATTAGACTGTAAGGACGAAGACTGCAAAAAACTCTTAAAGGGCGCGCCCGTTATTTTAGACTATATATGCGACGATTGCAGGGCGCACTTCGACGGAGTAAAGGAACTTTTACGCGCGGCGGGAGTGGAATTTACGGTAGATTCGGGGATAGTAAGGGGACTCGATTATTACACCAAGACGGTGTTCGAGTTCGTGTCGGATAATATCGGCGCACAAAGTACCGTCTGCGGCGGCGGCAGATACGACGGACTCGTAAGCGAGTTCGGCGGCGGGGAAATCCCCGGCGTTGGCTTTGCCGTCGGCATAGAAAGATTGCTCCTGCTTCTGGAAAACGACGGCGTGGAGATCCCCGAACCCGAAAGACTTGCCATATACGTCGCGCCTATCGGGGAAGCGGGGCGCGAAAAGGCGTTCAGGGTAGTTTCCGAATTGAGAAAGGCGGGAATAGCCGCCGACACCGACTATATGGAGCGCGGAATTAAGGCGCAGTTTAAGTACGCCGACAAGATAAACGCAAAGTTCGTGGGGGTTCTGGGCGATTCGGAAGCGGAAAGGGGCGTCATAAAGCTCAAAGATATGTCGAGCGGCGAAGAAAAGGACGTGCCGATATCGGCAATTTTAAACGAACTTAAAAAGTTATGAGAGAAATAGGCACGGTAATTTCCGTTTCGGGGAACACCGCGAAAGTCGCGGTGGATAAAAAGGACGAGTGCGCAAAATGCGGGTTGTGTCTTTTTAAGGACGGCGTGAATAAGGCGGAATTTATCGCCTTTAACGACATTAGTGCAAAATGCGGCGACACGGTGGTAATGGAAAGGGAAAGAAACGACCTTTTGGGGATATTTCTCGCGTTTTTCGTGCCGCTTATCTTAATAGGACTTTCGGTGCTTATAAATTACACGCTCGTGGGGAAAGAACTTTTTATCCCGATATTTTCCGTAGCGGCTATCGCTATATGGTATATGGTACTTGCGGCGATAGATAAAAAACTCAAAAAATTGCGGCGTTACGTTTCCCGTATCACCGAAATAATAAAACCGAACGAAGAACAAAAAGGAGAAACGATATGACGACTTATAAACCGACTTTGGACCTTCTGGAAACGGAAATAGCCATAAAGTATATAAAAGACACCTTCGAGAAAGAATTAGCGAAGGCGCTCAATTTAACGAGAGTTTCCGCTCCGTTGTTCGTGTTTCCGGAAACGGGTCTGAACGATAACTTGAACGGCGTGGAACGCGCGGTAAAGTTCGACGTAAAGGATTTGGGCAGGGACGTGGAGATAGTTCAGTCACTTGCCAAGTGGAAGAGAAACGCGCTGTATAAGTACGGCTTTAAGGAAGGCGCGGGCCTTTACACCGATATGAACGCCGTACGGCGGGACGAAACGCTGGACGAACTGCACTCGGTCTACGTCGATCAGTGGGACTGGGAAAAGATAATAGCAAGAAAAGACCGCACCAAAGGCTATCTTAAAGCCACGGTAAAAAAGATATATAAAGCGTTCCTTAAAACGGCGAACAAACTGTACGCGAAGTATCCCGCGCTGAAAACCGACCTTCCCGAAAAGATAACCTTTATTTCCACCAAGGAGTTGGAAAGAGAGTACCCCGAACTTACGAGAAAGGAAAGGGAGAACGCCGCGGCGGAAAAGTACGGCGCGATATTCCTTACCGAAATCGGCTGGGATTTAAAAGACAAAGCCCCGCACGACGGCAGGGCGGCGGACTACGACGACTGGAAACTCAACGGCGATATTCTTTTATGGTATAAGGAAAAGAAGATAGCCTTTGAAATTTCGTCAATGGGCGTAAGGGTGGACGAAAAAAGCCTCGTAAAGCAGTTAAAAAAGCGTAACGAAACGCAAAAACTACAAAACCCCTACTGCAAGGGGATAACGGGCGGTACGCTTCCGCTTACGATAGGCGGCGGCATAGGTCAGTCGAGAATATGTATGTACCTGTTAAAAAAGGCGCATATAGGGGAAGTGCAGTCTTCCGTATGGGACGAAAAAAGCGTAAAAGATTACGCCGAAAAGGGAATACACCTGTTATAAGCGAAGGTTACAAAAGACCTTCTATAAAGGCTTTTACGGCGAGCGCGAAAAGTATTAAAGCGCCCAGCCATATAGAATATTTTCCTATAAGTTTCCCCAGATTCTTGCCGATAAAAAGCGCGGCGGAAACTATCGCGAAAGTTACCGCGCCGATAACGGCGACGGCGATAAAAAGGCTTACTGAAAGTCCGACGGAAAAAGTAACGCCTACCGCCAAAGCGTCTATGCTTGTGGCAACGCCTTGCGAAATCAGGGTTACCGCGCCGAAAGGCTTTTTTTGAGAAGGTGCGGAAAGTTCTTTTCTTTCTTTTATCGCGTCGAGAACTATCTTAAAGGCAAGAAGAAAGAATATTCCCGCGGTCAGAAACTTCGAAAACGACGATATATAATCGTAAAAAAGGTAGCCCAAATAATACCCGATAACGGGCATAAGCACCTGAAACGCCGCAAACGTTACGGGCATAGCCCACTCTTTTTTGCGGGAAAGGTTGTCGTATTCCAAACAGTTCGCCACGGTAACGGCAAACGCGTCGGTAGCGAGCGCGACGCCTATTATTATAACTTCGAGAATATTCATTTTAGACCGACCGAAAAATATTATATTAAATTATATTGATCAAGTCAAATCAAATATGTTAAAAAGATGACTATGGTAAAAATAACCGAAGAGTGGGACGGGATATTGCGGGAAGAATTCTCTTCCGAAAGTTATCTTCGCCTTCGCGAATTTCTCAAAAAAGAATATTCCGAAAGAGAGATATTCCCGTCCATGTACAACATCTTTAACGCCATGAAAAGTACGCCCTTTAAAGACGTAAAGGTCGTGCTTATAGGACAAGACCCCTATCACGAACGCGGGCAGGCGATGGGGCTTGCCTTTTCCGTGCCGAAAGGAGTGGAACTTCCCCCGTCGCTTATCAATATTTTCAAAGAAATAAGCGCGGAAACGGGCGCACCGCAAATGCGTTCCGGCGATCTTACGCCGTGGGCAAAACAGGGGGTACTGTTACTTAACACCGTGCTTACGGTAAGAGCCCACGCCGCCAACTCGCATAAAGGCAAGGGCTGGGAAGAGTTTACCGACGGGGTTATAAGAAAAATTTCCGAAAGAAAAAGCGGCGTGGTGTTTCTGCTTTGGGGCGGTAACGCCCGCGCAAAAAAGTCGCTTATAGATAAAGATAAACATCTGATTTTAGAGTGTGCGCATCCGAGCCCCTTGTCTGCGTATAACGGGTTTTTCGGTTGCGGACATTTCGTCAAAGCAAACGAATATCTCGTCGCGCACGGCAAAGCGCCGATACAATGGAGCAATTTATGAAATACGTGGTAATTTTAGGGGACGGTATGGCCGATTACCCCGATAAAAACTTAAACGGCAAAACGCCGCTTGAAATAGCAAATAAGCCTTATATAGACGAGCTTGCCAAGGTTTCGGAAGCGGGACTTTGCAGCACTATCCCGCAAGGTATGAAACCGGGTAGCGACGTCGCTAACCTTTCGGTGTTGGGGTACGATCCCGCAAAGTGTTACAGCGGAAGATCGCCTTTGGAAGCGGCGTCTATCGGCATAGAGTTAAAGGACACCGACGTAACGGCAAGGGCGAATCTCGTAACCTTATCGAACGAAGAAGTTTATGAAGACAAGACCATGATAGATTACAGCGCGGGCGAGATAACCACGGCGGAAGCCAAGGTGCTTATAGATTATCTTGCCGAAAAACTTAACGGCGACGGATATTCTCTGTATTCGGGCGTAAGTTACCGCCATTGTCTCGTAAAAGAAAACGGCAGAATAGCGGGCGACCTTACCCCCCCGCACGACATAACGGGGAAAGCGGTAAAAGGGCACCTTCCCGAAAGCGCGGAAGGAAAGAAGTATCTTGCGCTGATGAAAAAATCCTGCGAACTCTTAAAAGACCACCCCGTAAACTTAAAAAGGATAAAGGACGGCAAAAACCCCGCGAATTCTTTATGGTTCTGGGGCGAAGGAACAAAGCCCGACCTTCCCGATTTCAAAGAAAAGTTCGGAATACAAGGTGCGATGATTTCCGCCGTTGATTTATTGAAGGGTATCGGCAAACTTTCGGGCATGCAGGTGATAAACGTAAAGGGCGCGACGGGCAATTACGACACGAATTTTATCGGCAAAGCCGAAGCCTGTCTTAAAGCCTTAAAGGACGGCGCGGATTACGTCTATATCCATATGGAAGCCCCCGACGAGTGCGGGCATCACGGCGACGCGGGGCACAAAGTTTATTCGATAGAGCAAATAGACAGCGTAGTAAAGGCCGTCGTCGAAGGGCTTAAAGGAACGGGCGAAGACTTTGCTGTTCTTATCTGTCCCGACCACCCTACGCCGCTGTCGGTAAAGACACACACGTCCGATCCCGTGCCGTATATAATTTACAGGAGCGGTAAAAAGGTAAAGGGTATAGAAAGTTATACGGAAAAGAACGCCGCGGCGACGGGTATTTTCTTACCACACGGCTACGACCTTATGTCGAAACTTTTAGGGAAATAACGGAAAGGTGTGATAAAAGCATTAAAAACCCCGTCCCCGGCGTATCAGGCTGGGACGGGGTTTTGATTATTTAAAACCGCTTTATTTATAATCTTCAATAAGTTTGGCAATAGCTTTTTGGTACTGTTCTTCGTCTATAACTCCCAGATCTTTTAGATGTTTCAGTTCTTTGCATTTATCGTCAACGGTCTGAACTTTGTTCGTCGGCTGTTCGGCACTAACTACCGTCTGCTGCACGGGTGCGTCGGATTTAATCGACATTTCGATTATTTTCGTAATAAAGGCAAACAACATAAGTAAGAGACCTACTACCAGGACCCCGGTGAACGCAGTAGCCATATTATAAAGCTGAAAAAATATAAATATGCTTAAAAACACTATTATAGTTACGGATAATTTTTTACTGTAACGGTATTTATTTGATGCGGTCATAGAACCGAACACGATAAGCAATATCCCCATAGTTAAATCTATAAGACAAAGCAAACTGTAACCGCTGACGTCGTAACCGTTATTCTGCAATTCATTTAAAGTCGCGAAATTAGAGATGGCAGCGATGGTTTCCAGCGCTCCGATAATTATAGACCCTATTGCGCTTAAAATCGACATTACTTTTTTCGTAGAGTTTTCCATTTTATTCTCCTTTGTTAAAAACGTAAATCGTGATACGAACTTTCGTGTCCGAACGCACCACCTTACATATGCTACCGTAAACGATTATACGATACATATATGTACAAGTCAAGTATTTTTATATATATTCGTGTTATAAGAGTGTTGAAAGCGTTTGGACGGGCAAACGCTTTTTTTAACAGGAAATTAAAGGGGGTTGACTTGTGGCGGGTAAATGATATATAATTTTAGCGTTATGGGGAAAAATATTAACGTGAAAACGAAATACGTCGTCGTTACGGGCGCGTACGGCGGTATGGGGTACGCGGCGACGAAAAAATTAGCCGAAAGCGGCTTTACGGTGTTTGCGCTGGACAAAAAAGTCGGCGAAACGGTAAACGGGGTTATCCCCGTGGAAACCGACGTAACCAATATAGAAAGCGTCGCCCGTGCCTTTGAATTCGTAAAAGAAAGGACGGACGAAGTTTACGCCGTGATACATTTTGCGGGAGTTTATAGGCTTGATTCGCTCGTGGAAATGGAAGAAGGTCGGTTTACGGGGATATTCGATATAAATCTTTTCGGCGCGTACAGGGTGAACAAGGCGTTTCTGCCGCTACTTAAGCGGGGTAGCAGGGTGATAATCACCACCAGTGAACTCGCGCCGATAGACCCCTTGCCGTTTACGGGCGTGTACGCGATAACCAAAGCCGCGCTGGAAAAGTACGCGTATTCTCTGCGTATGGAACTGCAACTTTTGGGAATAAGCGTTTCCGTCCTGCGCCCCGGTGCGGTAAAGACGGGGCTGTTGTCGGTTTCTACGAAAGAACTCGAAGATTTCTGCCGCAACACGCAGATTTACGCCTATAACGCGGAAAAGTTCAAAAAGATAGTAAACGGCGTGGAAGCCAAAAACGTCCCGCCGGAAAAGGTCGCAAAATCGGCTTTGCGCGCCGTAACGGCTCGCCGCCCGAAGTACGTTTACAATATCAACAGAAACCCGCTTTTGAAACTTTTTAACGTACTCCCCGCAAGGTGGCAGACCAAACTTATCGGCAAAATCTTGAAAAATCCAGAAAAAAACAAATGATATGTCGCCCGCAGAAGCGGGCGTATCGTTTATCGGCGGAACGGCTGTACTATTGACTTTTTGCGGATAGTATGTTAAACTGTCTGTATAGTGGGTTTATAAAGGGAGAAATAATGATCAAAAAAGTTTTTGCAAGTCTTTTTGCGGTCGTAATACTGCTTTGCGCAGTGGGTTGCGGAACTTATAGTGAAGTCGGAAAGGAAGCGGATTCCTCGACTTCGATTATTTCCGACGATTCGAGATCGCAACCTTCCGACGACGGAACCGACCAAACGGACACGACGGAATCGGGTGATGAGTCGGGCGACGGATCGGGCGACGGTTCAGACACGTCCGAACAAGAAGACGGATCGGACGATTCCGGATCGGAAGGCGAAGATAAGGATGAGCGGCCTGACACGAGCAATATGAAGAAGATTCTTTTTTTGGGCAACAGCCATGCGAAAGACACATATATGGCGCTTCCCGAAATATTCCGTGCGGAAGGCTATACGGATTATACTTTCGGTCTTGCGTATTACGGGCAGCAGGACATTGCCGACCACGCTTCTTATATAGGGAATAATTCTGCCGTTTACACCTACTTTTTAAGCAAACCCGACGTGCAGAACGGAAAGATCAGAACCCCTAACGGTAAAACCGACGGGAACTACAATCTGGTAACGTTTGAAAGCATCCTGACGGATCAGGAGTGGGATATCGTGTTTATACAGGTCTGTATGCGCGACGTCGTGTTAAGCGACGACGTTTATGCAAGTTCGCGTCAGACGGTTGTAAACTTTATTCGTTCCAAAGCCCCTGATGCGAAGATAGGAACTTCCTGTTCCTGGCTTGCGCCTTATTCCGACGATCCCAACGCAAGCCCAGGCAAATGGGCGAATATCGCCGTCGCTTATAACAATTACGGCACGACTCCCGCCGATCACTGTAATCGCCATTGCAAGGTCATGAAAGACAATATAGTAAAAGATTCTACTTACTGTTTGAATATAGACGTATGTACTCCCGTCTTCTACGCTAACCAAGTGCTCGAAATATCTTCGGACGTTCTCTATCGCGACGTCGCCCATATGAGCCAGTTCGGCAGAGGGCTGGTGTCATATTCCTTTTTCGCACAGTATACGGGCGCGGAGATAGAAGAAATCAAACTCGATTCTCTCTCCGGCTACGTTGCGCCAAGCGGTACGAACGCACTTACTTTGACCGTCGAGCAAAATATTATTAAGGCGAGCGCGAATTACGCCTTTAATTCTCCTTGGACGGTTCCTTCCGCCGAATAAAAAAGACGGCGACGCCGTCGCCTATATCGGTACTGTTACTAACAAAAAAGCCGAGAGTGATTTATTCTCGGCTTTTAATATTCCGCCGACTTCGGCAGTCAGAAGCGCCGCCCACGGCGCAAATCGCCCCCTTTGCCCTTTCGGGCAGGGGATATATTATGTTTGCGGACTTGTAAGGAGCAAACGGAGTTTGCGACGGAGTAGCGATTGCTACCGCTTGCGGTCAATCGCGTTCCGCCGACTCGGCAGTCAGAAGCGCCGCCCACGGCGCAAAAACACGCCCCCGTCCTTTTAGACGGGGGCGTGTTTTTGGAGCTACAACTGATTTAATATCCGAACCAAAAGACTCTCTTTCCGAGTTTGACAGCGATACTGTCTTAGTTCCGTCTTTATAATTAAATATAAAAGTTAATTTATCGTCATACAAATAAATAGCATTTATAAATCCGTCGATTAATCTTTGCTTCCCTTCTTTTGTGCTAATATCGAGTTTTTTAAATTTTTCTATTCCGAACTGAATTTGTTCTTTCGTTAAGAACGGTTTTTTGATTTGCTCCTGTAAAATTACAATTTCCAACTCGCTTTTTTCTTTTTCAAGTTGACCGAGCCGTTCTTTCGTCGAGTCATATATAATACCTTGCTCTATCGCTTTTACAATATTTTTTATTTTATTTTCAACGTCTGCGAGTTGCATTTTTAATCTTGGTATTCTCGGATTTTCTTCATCTTGCATATCGTAAATTTTATTTGCCAAATATTCGATTATTTCTTTATTATTAAGTATTTCAAGCGCATATTGAACTGCTAAATTTTCTATCCACTCTTTTTTAACCGTCTTTTTATCGCAAGTATGTTTTTTAACGTTTACACATTTATAATATCTATGAACGTTCCCGTTTCTGCTTGTCCCTGTATCCGCTACCATAAATGCGCCGCATTTGCCGCAAAATAATTTTGTAGTTAACAAATAATCGTCTTCCGCTTTATGCCTTGCAGGAGCGTGTTTGTTTTTATCCAATTGCCTGCGCACTCTTTCAAACAATTCTTCATCAATAATTGCAGGAACTCCTTTCGGGATAACAACGTCTTTAAAATGATATTCGCCTATGTAGGTTTTATTTGACAGCATATATTGTATAGCCTGATAATTTATAGGTCTGTCATATTTAGTCCTTATACCGCGACTGTTTAACTCGTTTACTATTTCTTTTATGGTTGTTCCTTCCGCATATTTAGTAAAGACTTCAACCACAATAGGAGCAAGCGTGTTATCTATTTCAAGTTTTTGATTATCGTCCACATAATAACCGAAAGGTGTTTGCCCACCGTTAGATTTGCACTTTAAAGCGTTCTCTTTTTGCCCGCGACTAACCTTTTCTGCAAGTTCGGCAGAATAATATTCCGCCATACCTTCAAGAACCGATTCAAGCAAAATTCCTTCCGAACCTTCCGCAATGTTTTCTTTTGCGGAAACGACTTTTACCCCGTTCTTCTTTAATAAGGCTTTATAGTGTGCGGAATCGTATCTGTTTCTTGCAAACCTATCAAGTTTCCAAACAATAATAATGTCAAAACAATGCTTATTGCTGTCTTTTATCATCCTTTGAAATTCAGGGCGATTATCCGTTTTTGCCGAAAACGCTCTGTCAATATAATTGCCGACAACGGTTATAGCATTATGTTCTGCATATTCCAAACACTCGCGAATTTGCCCCTCGATACTTTGCTCGTTCTGTTTATCTGTGCTGTATCTCGCATATATTACCGCTTTCATATAATGAATACCTCTTAAAACAAGTCATATTTTTCTTTATCCTTAATTAGTCTTTTTGCGCCTATTCTCAATGGATTCCCCATGCATCCTTCGTAAATATTATGTATTTCAGTCTTTATAGTATAGTAGTCTTTATCGTTATAAACAATTATAAACCTAAATTCTTCTTCGTGTGCCCATCGCTCATATTTAGTAAAAATACAATCTAATATGTGCTTAACACCTGATAATTCTTCTAATTCCCTTTTTACATGCTTATACTTAGGTCGGTTTTCATCATATTTAACATAACCATAAAAGCAAATACCACTATAATATTTATTTAATTGTGATAAAATTTCACTTTTTTTATATGAATAGCAAAAACCTTTATGATCTTCTCCATAATAAGACCACATAAGTATATTATTGTATCTATCTGTAGTGCATAATACTCTAAATCTATCTTTAAGTTTATGACCGTCAATTTCCAAATCACAGTCAAACGGATCATTAAATCTAGAAGGATTTGAAAAAGAAATATTCCCTTTGTCAATACATCTAATCCTATCATTTACTGCAGAATTATTATAATATTTAAATGCATCGTCATTAGATATTTTTGGGATTTGTTCATATTTTGCAAAAATTAGGTCATAAAACCTGAGAGTAAAAATTACTTCGCTATTTGTAATATATTGATTAAGTATTTCTTCATAGCGGATTATAAATTCTTTATTTAAAATTCTAGTATTATATTGAGATTTTCTATTGATTTTATAAAAAATTACAATATCTTCTTTATCTATTTTTTCACTACCGCTCGGTTGGTTAAACAAATAAATAATCTTTCTTTGCTTATTTTGATCTAAAACAATTATTTGTCTATTAAATTCGTTTTCAATGTAATAGCTATCATCAAAACTAAATTCCTGATTATAAATTTCCAAAAATAATGCTTTTGCAATGTCATATTCAAAATCCTCCATTCTTTCTTTGTCAATAAATAGTGTTCTCAAATCATCTTTCATTTGTTTAATGTATCTCCATTAGTTATTTAATAATCATAAAATGTTTTTATAATCTAATTAAAATATTTATCCCATTTTTGAGAAAAATCGCTTGCTGTTTCAACAACCCATTTTTCTTTTGAATATCCCACATATCCACTACAAACATATTGCGGAAAACTATTCCAGTCCAACCCTTTTTCTTTTAAAACAGTTTTAACAATACAAACAGTTCGCGTTTCTATTGAAAGACCATAAAAGGAACAAATTCTATCCGCAAACGCTGCCATTGCAAATGATTGACGAGAGTGAAAATAATTTTGCAATGATTCTTTCGGCAAAATAATTATTCTTGCATCAAAAGAAAAGGATTCCGTAGGAAAATCTTTTAATCTCTTTGTTATGTATTGAGAAAACATTGCCGAAACATACCCAGATAAAATAGGTAGGACCTTTTCTACACGATTATCATAATTCTTATTGTTTAAGATAAAATCTTGATTAAGAAGTAAAGATATTTCGTCTTTAAAAGAATAAGCAAATTTTATGTAAGAGCAATACTTTTTTATGTTTTCCATCACTCTTCTCATTGCCAAATGAAAATCAGATAAAAACAATTTATCTTTATCTTTAAATCTTGATGTTAATCCCTTACCATCCAATCTTACAATTAAACACTCATTTTCTTTTAATGCAGGGAACTTATTACTGATTTCATATTTTTCCATTTTTTTATATATGTTTTTTGCATAGCCGTAACTATATAGGGGTATCTTTTGTTTATCGTTCATTTTTTATCCTATTTATTTTTTTCTTCAATCATATTCTTTAACGTTTCTTTCAATTTTGCGTTTGCCGTTGTTGACGGATCAAAGCACATTTCAATAAAATCGTTTATGCGCTCATCTTGTGTCAGCATATCAGCATCATAATATTTACCGCGCGGATTGTCCGTTCTGCCGAGAATATAATCCGTCGAAACGTCGTAAAAATCTGCAATTCTCACTAGTAGTGGATAAGACGGCATAAGCGAACCCGTTTCGTAACGAGCATACAACGGCTGTTGCAAATTGCCAAGTTTTTCGGCAAACTTCGCCTGTGATAAATTTGCTTTTTCGCGCATCGCTCTTAATCTTTGCGCCACTATTTCTAATTTCATAATATCTCCACATAATAACTTTTTGTAATATTATACTATAAAAATAAAGCCGTGTCAATACGATAAAGATATTTACAGGCTCTATTTAAAATAAAACAGTAATAAAATACTAAATTGAAATAAATCAATAATTAATTATATATTTTTGCATTTACAGAGTATATGCCATCACTCCAATAATTTTCAGACGCACCTACACTATAATATTGCGACCCTGAATATGAATATCCAGAAGATTTATATAAAGTAACCGTTATTTTATATTCAGACGGAGTACCGTACGAAGAACTGAACATAGAAATATCAAGACCGATTGTTACGGTAATAGAAGAAGGATTTTTTGAATTCTGGCTATATTTAAATGAACTTTTCGGCGAAATTGAGTAAGTATAGGTTGCTGTACCAGCCGAACCATAACTTGGGCGCGATACTGAACAACTTGACGTAAAATTAAAATAAGTCTCAAAATTGCTTGTTGTTAAGTTAATACTGCCATCTTTTTCAATCCAATATGCGTATAAGGTTGAATTAATTTTTTTATCATAATTACGCTTGCTTGACATTGTGGCAGTATAATATTGTGTTCCCGATCCGTTTTTAGACGTAAAATATCCACCGAATTCATAACCCGTTTTAGACGGTGCGGTCGCATAAGGCATCGCATCTCCATATTTTACCGATACAAAAATTGTTCCGCCTGAACCACCATCCTTATCTAATGTTACAGTGTAGGTCTGATAATTTGTAGAAGTGCTACTGCTATTTGAACTTGAAGATGATGAACTATTAGAAGAACTGGCGATAGCAATACCGATCATTATTAAAAATACCATTATCCCAATTATTATCCAAGCGGCTATTTTAGTGTTGTCATTAGACTTATTTGATTGATTTCCTGTATTTCCCTCGTTAATTTTCAACACTTTCGGCATGGGAAAACTCGCAGATGGCGTATAACGATTAGAGGGTATAATAGACGGACTTGTTTTGGAGATTAATCCTAATATGTTATCCCTTAAAACTTGTAGTTCTGCTTCGTCGCTTGATAATCTTTCTGATTCAAAATCTAATTCTGCAAATATAGATTGAAACGCATTAGTAATTTTTATAACATTATCAACCACGCGTAAATAATCGTTTAATTTGTTTTTTACATCACTTCCGTAAATTCCAAGCGGAGAATATCTGATTTTTTCCAACTTATCCGTAAGCGACTGTTGCGAACTATTGCATAAACCTACAACTTTGTTTCGAAGATCACGAAGTATCTGTTCACTTCGCCCGTGCTGACCGCCACGCTTTTGCATGTTAACCTGTAACGGCTGTGCATACTTATCCCATTGTTTCAAATTAGAAATAAAAACTGAAACTTTTTCATCTAACGATGACGATAACGGAAGATTGTTATTAAAATCGTCGCAAATTGATTCTATCTCGTCAAACGCTTTAAAACATTTATCTTCATTTTCAGTCAACGTCTCGCTTATAATTATTTCGTAGGTAGCAATAAGTTTATCAACGAAAAAACTTTCATAATTTTTAACGAGAACTATATTATTAAATATACTGACAAGCGTTCTTTTCGTTAAAGCACTAAAATACTCGTTTGCAGATTGAAGAAACTGATTTTCTAAATCTTTTACAGCATTAAGTATATCCGCTTCATTAACCGTTGCAAAGCCGATTTCATTGCGCGCTGTTTCTATACTTTCGATTAAATCAGATTTATCGCTTTCGAACCATTTGCCGACTTTAACAAAAATTCCAGAAATCACCTTTATTGTAGGCTTTTCATCAAAAGCATCGGTAACCAATTTGCAAAAATCAGAAATATCGTCTTTGCTGAAAAACTCTATCTCGTTGACAATACGTTTTCTGGGATTCGTTAATTCGGAATATGCGTTTTGTATGTCAGCAGAATCGTCAGATAATAATTCTTTTTCATCAAGCAAATCTTTTAATTTTTCTAAATTATCCGCCGGAGATGCACCGAGAATCTCAAAAGCGTTAGTCCTTACCAAAACCTATACTCCTTCTCTTTTGTTCTTTTGGCAGCGATTCAACTGCGCCGTTTATTGCTGACAACGTTATTTTATCGTCTCCGTTTCGACCGCTTATAAGTCCCGCTTCCTTTATAACGAAAGCAACGTCCGCAAGCGTTTTACCCGCAAGTGTTTTTGACAAATCTTTTAATGATATTTCATCTGATAAAACTATCTTTTCGGTTATTTTTTTCAAAAGGGAATATATTTCGTCTTCGGACGGCAATCCGACTTCAATGTGATGATCAAAACGTCCCCTTCTTAAAATTGCGGGATCTATTTTATCGTACATATTTGTCATTGCGATAATTAGAACTTTGTTTTTTTGCGCTTCCTGAATTTGCCTTAAAAATTCAGCAACTTCTTCAAAATGTTGAGAATTAGACGATAGTGTTTCTCTGTTTGACAAATAACTTTCCATTTCGTCTATAACGATTATGGAAGGCGCATTTTTTATAGCACTTTCAAATACGCTCGCAATTTTTTTTGCTGTATCGTGAATATAAGGCGACGCAATAGCGGAAGAGTTTATATCGAATCTCGGTAAGCCAAGATATTCTGCAAGTTTATCAACCGCATAAGTTTTTCCGCACCCCGGCGGGCCATATAAAATAACGGAAGACGGGAACTCTATTCCAAGGCGTTTATATCGTTCCGGCTCGTTTAATATATCAATAATATGTTCGTTAAAAAATTTCTCGATTTCGGGTCTGCCAGCAAGCGTAAATTTTTCGGGTTTATAAGAAGTAGTTTCGTCAGTAATAATAGGCTTTTTATTCCTTGCAATACCCGTTATATCGGATATTTCTTCTAATGCGAACTCATCAAGACAAAGCGGTGAAAAGTCTTCGTCGCTATAATGAACGGATCTTCCGCCGGAAATATAACAGCCGATTGTTGCATCGTCCGACATATTGTTTTGCGTATATGCCGGCAGAACATAGCCGTATTCTTCCAAATAAACGCCGTCGTAAAACGTTGCTTTCGTGTACTGCCTCATCTGCTTTATCGCAAAAGCAAATTGTACGGCTTCCTGTCTATTACAAATTACATTTCCTATACTTATAGGGATAATTTTATATTCTTTTGGGGAAATAATATAAAAATATTTATCTTCCAAATAATCGACTTGCTTAAATGGGTTTACGGCATAAAACAATTTTTCCGACAACCATTTTATATAAAGGCTATTTCTTACGATTAAAAGCGTTGATCCTGTCAATGTTCTGTATATTTCAAATTCGCCATATTCGTATAATAACGCTTTAATTTTTATGTTCGCAAATTTTCCTTCTTTGACTATCATATCTATCCTTATTTAGTAATACCGGATTTCTTTAACATTTGGTCAATTTTAGACCCTTCTTGCGGAATTCTTATTTGTGCCAATCGTTGAACAACTGTTCTTAAACCGTTATAATCACCTTTTTGTAAGCATTGCAAACCTTGACTTTTTAAAGTGTTAAACAAAGATAAGTCTGTAAATTCTTGCGGATTCTCAATCATACCTTCAAAAATTACCGCAAAAACTTCATCTTTGCTTAAAATGATTTTATAAACCTGTTCGTGTAATTGCTCTAAATATCTTTCGGCACTATTGTCGTTAGAATCTATTGCTTTCTGAATACTATCGCATAATCTATTTATGCTGTTTTTTTGATTTTCCGTTGCAATATTTTCAAAACCTGAAAACATTTCCATAGTCTTGTCAAGATCTCTTTGCCATATAACGGTTTTATTTTCTTTTTTAAATGTAGCGGCGACACTTTTTCCCGTTTGAGTAGTTTCAAATAGCCTTTGCAAACCTTCGGAATCCAACTCGTCGCTATGAGATAAATCTTCTTTTATCTTTTGCGCCGCATTGTCTAAATTCTCATCGAAAAGGTCTTCTTGCAGTTCGGCAATTTCATCAAGTACGGTTTGCGCTTCTTCAATTATTTTTTCGTTATCATTATTAAAATCAATTTGTCCGCTCAACCTATCATAATTGTCTTTTGTTACGGTAATCCCAACGGACGGAACAGTGATTTTTGTCTCTATATTACCGCTATCGGAAAACGTATAGTCGCATATAATTTCGCTACCCACGGGAATAATACCATAATCAAAATCATTTCCGCTTATTCGCAAACCACCGATATACCTGTTATCTTTCGGCTCATAATTCTCACCTTCATAAAGTTCAAAGAATAGAGAATCCGCGCTTAACGCACTAATGCGTTTCGTCGATTTATATTTTATCGTCCCGCTTTTTGGTAATATCTCGTCCTTTTTAATAAGATAATCAAGCGTCGGTTTTCCCGTAACAGGATCGTCTATTTTAACGCCAACCGAATGGGCGCAGGGAATTTTGCCTATGTTGATTAAAGTTTTAGTAATTATTATTTCAGGTGTTGTAAGTTTTATTTCCGCGCCGTTTTCACCAAAACATTGAACCGTAAAAACATTTTCGCCCATATCGGGGAGAGTTAAAGAAATAACAGATCCGGAATTAAGCGTCATTTTACCGCTATTCCACCCGTTATTTTTACATTTAAAAACAAAATCTAATTTTTCAGTATTTTTAAAAATAACTGCAATTTTTGCTTTATCGTCAGGAGTTCTTGCTTGATAGCGGAATTCCAAACCCAAAGCAGACTCTTTTATAATACCTTTATCGTTTTTCTGACCGCCTTGCGGTGTTTCAAAATTAACGCTTTCAGCATAAATTGCCGCGCCTTCGCTTACAGCAGTCATAGGATTGACACCTGTACTCGGTGCAATACCGAGTTCTTGCGAGACACGGTCTCGAAGTGGTTTGTATTGCGTAGGACCGCCAACAAATACTATTAAATCTATATCGTCCGATTTTAAACCGACATTATTTATAACTTCACGGGTTTTTTCAATAGTCTCGTCAATTTTGGGGAAGATTAAATCATTATATTGTGATCTTGAAACGGGAATATCAAGATAAATTTCCGTTTCGTTTAAATCTAAACAGCAGACTGAACTTTCATCTAATTGAATATTAGCCGTTTCTTTTGCCGATAATTCAATTTTCGCTTGTTCCGTTGCCCAAATCGCGATCCTAATTAAATTCGAGTATTTTTCGTTAATCCTGAAATCTTCGGGTAGAACAAAATTATCTTTTAGCCACGGAATAACGAGATTTTCAAAAATAAGTTTATCAAAATCACGACCACCGCAAAATGAAATCCCGTCGTTGGTAAGCAAATTTATTTTATTCCCTACACGTTCGGCAATGGATACGTCAAATGTTCCACCGCCAAAATCATAAACAATAAAAACGCCATTTGTCGTTTGCTGTTTTGCTATACTCATAATGGCAGCAACAGGTTCTTGTATAAGTGCGACCTTGTTTATTCCTGCGTTAAATGCGGCTTCTTTGGTTGCATTTTTCTGCATTTGATTAAATGCTGCGGGAACGGTAATGACAGTGCCCGTTTTATCATCATTTCTTATTTCTTCGGGCAAATATCCAAACAACGTTCTTAAAATCTCCGCCGAACACTCTTCTGGTGTCATTTCAATACCCGCAACTTTAATTTTAGTGTTCGAGCCCATTAAACGCTTGAATAATTGAGCCGTGTTTTCAGGATTCAACGGAGCATTATCATAAGCCTTTTTACCATAAAACTTACCGCCACGTTTAGATATGTAAATTACACTTGGCGTTACGTCATTTTGTTCGGGGCTCTTCCAAACCCTTGTCGTCTTTCCGTCAAAAGAAGTAATCGCACTATTTGTTGTTCCCAAATCAATTCCTATAAACATATTATCTCTCCAAAATTTTATCTTATTTTTGTTTTTCCGACAAAATCACAGTCCCCTGTTTTATAGTTTCACCATTTCCCGACAAAATTGCCGGCTCAATGGTCTGTTGAACTATTAAATTATCAGTCGTAATAAATTCATCAGCGTTTAACGGCGTAACAGGTAAACCTTCATCATATTCGCAATTATCAAATTCTTTTATTTGAACGTTGATTTTTTTTGCTAATTCTTGTATTTTATTTTTATGAAATGCAAAAGTTGCTTCGTATTTCTTTTTATCCTCATAAGTCATTTTTGAAACAACCGAAAAATATGATCGACAAAATTTAAAATCTTCTACCAAAAATTCAGCAATCACATTTATATTTTCACCGTTTAATTTCTTTGCTTTTTCCGTTTTACACATAAATATCCCACCGATCTTATGTTTTTTTATCAACAAACAAATACATAGATTAAACTAATCTGCGTATCTTTTTAAGATAAAAAGCACGGGGGTTAAGAGTTAAAATGTATTTTTTATTAGCAGTAGGGATAATTGATTGCAATTTTTATTTAAAAATTATATAATATACAAGTAAAAAAGCACATAGATTAGTTTAATCTATGTGCTTTTTTATGCAGCGTATTTTAACCTAAAACTCTTGTAAAAACCTGCCGATTTTGTTCATCATGTCCGTTTTATGCTCATATAAAGAATGGGCATACCGTTTTAGCGTTATATTTGCATTTTTATGACCTAATATTTCGGATAAAGTCTTTATATCCATACCGCACTCTAACGCTCTCGTGGCAAAGGTATGTCGTAATGAGTGAAAACCTTTATGCGAGATATTTAATTTTTTTAACAATCTGTCAAAAGTCTTTTGGTAAGACCTTACTTGCGCCCCGTATTCACTCTTACCAACAATTAGATAATCACTGTTAGACTTTTTCTTTAAGTCTTTTAATATAGGCAAAATCTGTTTCGGCAAGGGTATTACTCTTTCAGAACTTTCGGTCTTAGTCGTGTCTATAATTTTAACGTATTTACCGTTTACCCAACTGTCGTGGCAGGACTTATTTACAGTTAATCTGCCGTTATTTAAGTCAACGTCTTTCCAAGTAAGTGCAAGTAATTCGCCTATACGAAGTCCTGTATATAAACAAAGCAAAAAACCGTATAATTTTGGCTTTTGTTTTGTTAAGATATATTGCTCTATCTTCTTTTGTTCTAATTTATTAAAACAATCTACTTGTTTTTCTCTGCTTTTAGGTCGGATTATATTACCCGAAAACTCTTTTGTGATAACGCCGGATATTACAGCCTTTTTAAGCGAATCCTTTAACCGTGAAATTATGCTGTTTACGGTATTAGGGGAAAGACCACTGTCCTGTAATTTTACCGACCAATCCTGCAATACCCTTGCCGATAAATTTTTCATATCATAATCGCCTAAAAGCGGCGTTATATGTAAATCTACTTGCTTAATGTATTTATCATACGTCCGTTCTTTGACGTAAGGCTTTACATAAAGCCTTAACCACTCTCTTAACCAATCTTTATATTTCATAACAATTTCTCCTATAATTCAATTTTAAAATATTTTTTACGAAAACAAAAACAGCCGTTTTTATAAGGGCAAAACGGCTAAAACCTGCGCCTTAACTTTTGGCGACTTTATGTAATTCAACGCTATTTATTGCGTTATTAACTTTTCGATTCCGATAAAGTTTCTTGATTTTTATTTAATTTTTTATTCAGTTGTCTTTGTTTTTGCCACTCGGCAAATTCTCTTTGTCCTTCTTCCGTCGCAAAATAGTTCTGTATCGCAGGCAATAAAACCCTTGCCAGACTATCTATCTCGAAATCAGGTATGCCCGTATCATTTTTCCGCTTTCTCGTAATTTTCCCCTCCTGCTGTTTATTCGTTCTTTCTGCTATTCTGTTGTATTTTCATTTTTTAGACTCCTTTATATAATTTTTTCTTGGTCTCCGTATGAATACGTAATCACTTCGTTTAGGTCGGGCTTATTTTCTTCTCTTACTACTCACATAGGCATTTTGCCGTTCACTAAAATTGCCGACCACTTTTAATTATTTGCTGTAATAATTGCCGTTTAGCCTGTTCTGTCTATCTCTTTCATCTTCGATTTCCTCCTCAATTTCTTTTAATCTTTTAGATTTTTTCGTTATCTCCGGCGTAAACATAGATAGCACCGAAGAAAAGAACTTGTCCATTAGTCCGCCTATCGGTTTTCCGTAAACTATCCTGTCAAACTCTCTCGGATTTTGTTTTTGTAATGTTGCGGCAATACGATAGCCTTGCGTTTTCCGCTCGTTATCTTTTCTTAAATCTCTGTTCTCGTTTGCGTATTGCAAAGTTTCTTTCATAGAGATTTCAAGCCGTCTGTTTAAGTCTTTGTTTTCTGCAACCAACGCTATAACCTGCTCTTTGAGTTTGTTCTTGTTTTTAGGAAACTCACCGTTATAAGCCGCTTTTAATGCGTCGGCATATTCTTTGACTTCTTCCTTTATTCCTTCGGCTTGCTCTATGATTTTCTTCGCCTTAAACTCCGCCGTAGATAAGTGCTTTGCCTGACTTCCTTCTTTTCCGCGTTCAAGATGATATTTCTTTCCGACCGATTCGTAAAAATCCGTTTGCAGTTCTCTTAACCGTTGTTTGTTGAATAACTCTTTACTGCATAATCTTCCGTCTGTGGTTATAGGAACAAGATTTAAGTGCATATGTGGCGTAGTCTCGTCTTGATGAACTATTGCGGAAATAATGTTTTCTTTTCCGTATCTCTTTGCAAAGAACTCATAACAGTCTTTGAAAAAATCTTGTTTCTCCCACGGACGAAGAGAATTGAAAAACTCGTTGTCGCTACCCAACACAAAAGAGTTCATAATTACAGCGTCCTTTCTTGGTTTTGAATTTAGATTAAGACTTTTTATCCTGTCGTTTATAAACTCGGTATAAGATTTTCGCTGTATAACAAAATTGTAATTATGGATTGTTTTACTGCTATCTATTTGCGGGTTATCTGCCTTATAGTTTTCATCTCTCTCGTTTTCTTTTTCTATGGGACAAATATCCGTTTTGTGATATTTCTCCATATGGCATACTAAATATGATATTGTCTTTTACCTCCCGTTTTTTAATTTGGTTTTGCCGTCAAAAAGCCTCGCAGAGCCCACTAAACTTCGCCTGCGAAGTATAGTGGGCTATACTTTAATATAAAGTTATAAATTTTGCTTGCCTTTTGCTTTCCTTGAAAATGTCGTTTTGCTTACATTTACTTTGCCCGTCAGGGTGGTCTTAATTGTCTGTAATTTTGCATTTTGTTTACCTCCGAATTTTTTTATTTCAACCACAAAACCGGCATAAAAAAGTCGCCGATAATACTACCGACGAACATCTTTTAATGCTATTAAATTGCTATTTCGCAAGCATTTAACGACCTATAAGTCGGTTAATGTCATAATAATCACCGCCTTTTAATAAAAAATATGGCGTCTGCATTTAAAGCAAACGCCGAAAAATATTTCTCCCTCTATATATAACCGTTAAACTCACCCGAAAATTTCACTTTTTGTGAAAAAATTTTAAAATTTCTTGAAATTTTTTTATTACTGCCTGAAACTGTCATATTTAATGAGATATAATAGTCCTGTATTATGGCTATCTATAACAAAGAGTTCGGCAGATTTTCGCCTTATCTTCTGAATAAAAAATTAAAGCCGTCAAAAAAAATTGACGGTAAATACGTCTATTTCTATCCAAACGACACGAAGAAACACGGATATGAAATGATTTACGTTTCAAAGGAAGAATGGGAAAGTTTAGTCGAGCAGGACAAAAAGGAATACAGTAATAACCGTAAGCACGACGAAAGAAAAACCGATCTTCGTGAGTATTATTATGACGATGATGAAGAATTTACAGACACGGGAAAAGGAAAGAAAAAATACTTTTCAAATAAAAGGCTTATAGAATTAGAGAAAGCGGAATTTTCTCGCATAGAAGATTTTATCTGCGAGAGTTTAGATAAAGGTAGAATTGTTCACGGTTTTAACGATATAGATTTCGCTATTTATCTTTTAACGGTAGAATACAAGATGAAACAAAACAAGGTTGCGGAATTGCTTAATCTTTCCGAGTCATTTGTTAATCGCAGAATTAAAGTCATTTTACATAAATTGCTTATAGAGAAGATGAATAACGGCGAGTTTAGCCCTAAACGATTATTTGCGGAAGCGGAATACAAAATGTACGTTGCCACGGGAAAGACCGATAGTTTTGCCGACGTAAAAACTTTTTTATTTCTCACTAACTTACCGCAAAATATGATATTCCGCTATCTCTACTGTCTATTCGGAACGCATCAACTTTTCAAATACTGCTTTACTTTTATCTATCGTTTAGAGAAAATAATTACAAAGCCCGTTGATAGGTTTGCGAATTTATTAGAACCGTATAGCAGAAAACTTTACGATAAATACACGACGAAATTCGGCAGCCTTTTCAAACTTCTGTTTATCTTCCTTGAATTGAAATGTGCCGACAACTTAAAACGGGTAGGCTTATACGAAAAACCTGCAAACGACGCGTTTATAAAAAAAGTGCGAAAAACCGCTAACCGCTGTCATATCCCAGTAGAAGAATTACGGGACAAACGGATATTCCCGTATTTTCAGGATAAAATACAAAAACGGGTAGAACAGTTCTGCAAGCAAAACAATCTACCCGTTCCTAAAAAACAATTATCTTTTACCAAACCACAGCCACAAATAAGATGCAAATACAGACAAAAGTGAAAGGCAATGGAAACGCTTATATTCCTTGCCATTTTTGTTATTTCAAAGAAACGAATAATCCGAACCACTCACTTGTAATAAGTATATGGTTCGGATTATACCCACTTGGAGCTGGTGGGCGGACTTGAACCGCCGACCTGCTGATTACGAATCAGCTGCTCTACCGACTGAGCCACACCAGCGAATTTAAGATAAAATCGAGTGCTTTTTTCGAAAGCCTTTTTATATTAGCACATTTTATCAAAATTATCAACGATTTTTATCTGCTTTAAGAAAAATCTTTTTTATTTTACCCTTAAATGGCGTTCTTTACCGAAAAACGCAAGAAAAAGACCTTTACGGATATCGGGCGCAATATTTTTATAACGCTTGAAATATGAAAATAATTTTGCTATAATATACCTATGCAGTACCATATAGATACGGGACTTATTTACGAGAAGTTCAAAGAAAACGGCGAGTGCCCCTTGTGCGAGATAGAAAAAAAAGCGCAGGAGCAATTCGTTCACGAGTTTTTAAACGACGCCGTTATGGAAGACGATTCGAGAATTTCGGTGGCGAAACACGGTTTTTGCGAAAAGCATTTCGATGCACTTTTTAGCGGCAAAAACAAGTTGTCGGTGGCTTTGCAGGTGCTTTCGCGCTGTGACGCGATAGAAGATTTAGTCGCGCCCGTAAAGAGCGCGGGGAAGGCGAAAACCCGCGCGGCGGAGATATTGAAAGCGAAAGACGACTGCGTTATCTGCGATCTTTTGAATAAAAGTATGGAAAAATACTACAAAACTATTGCGCAGATGTTCGTAAAGGAAAGGGAGTTTTTCAAACTGCTGTACTCTTCCAAGGGCTTTTGCATGAAACATTACGCGGAACTTTTAAGGTTTTCTTCGCACGCGTTTCCTATGCAGAAAGAGTATCTTAAAACTCTTTCGGAAGTCCAGAAAAAGAACTTTGACAAAATAAAAACCGACTTAAAAGCGTTTTGCGACAGCCACGATTACAGAAACGCCTATAAGCCGCTCGGCGAATCGGAAACCGCCTTGCCGAGAATAAGAACCAGACTTTACGGCAAAAAGCCCGAATAAAAGGATACCGTCATTGCGTTTTTCTATCAAATCACCATTATGTAATCGGATCAAAGTTTTATGTTGACATATCAAATGATATGTATTATAATAAAATTCAACTTTGTGTCTTGTAGGTTAAACAAATGAATATAGAAATATATAAATGTCCTAATTGCGGTGCAAATATAGATTTATCAAAAGAAATTTGCGATTATTGCGGGGTACATTATAAAATAAGAACATACCAACAATTAAATGGAATAGATAGTGGATTTATCAGTAAAATCGCTACACTTTATAATAATAGAGACAATGTCGTAGATTCTAATCTTTGCGTAGGCTTATGTTATCTAAAATTAAAGCAATATTCACTTGCTTTATTAAAATTTGAAAAAGCAATAGAAAACAACCCGTTAAATGGTGAAAGTTATTATTACAAAGCATTGGCAATATTACAAGGTAAGAAGCCTTTTTTGTTAAATAGGGTTAATATCGAAAACGCCGAAAATTGTATAAAATCGGCAATAGCCATACAAGATTCAGCAAAATATTTTTTTCTTTGGGCAATAATACGGTATGATTATTATTACAGAAAAGCATATAATGTGTCTCCCGATTATAAAGCTTTGTTTGATAATGCAATTGGTTTGCATTTGCAAGGTGAAGACGTAAAAGAGATTTATGAAATAATCGGATGCGAATGGGAAAAAACATTTAGTTGTTAAAAGTTGTTACAATAAACACAAAAGGAGAATCATATGGCACAAATCACAGCGATCGATGATGCAATTTTACAAACAAAAACGATAGAACAAAGAAAAATAATAACGGAATTTTTCTTGTTTCAGAGCGGTTGCGGACATCACGAAATGTCAGAAGACGAATATTTATCTTTAGTACAAAAAAAACGCGAGTCATTCAAGCTTAAAGAAAAAGCTTTGCACAAATTGGGAATAGACGAATCACAAGTACAAGAAATCGACCCCGTAGAATTTGTGGGGTTCAATTATGACGACGATTATTTTGCAAAAGGAAACTTAACTTCAAAATATGAGTCGACGTGGATTTTTTTCAGCGACACACAACTTTATGTGTATTCTTTTTTGTTTGATATGACAAGCAACTCGACCAGAGAAAGAACAGAAGAATATTTCTATAAAGATGTAACTAGTTTCTCTAGTTCTACAAAATCTTTAGAACTAATTACCAACCAGCCAAGTGGTTGCGGTTCAACCATGAATAGTGTAAAAGGCAGTATTGATATGGCATATTTTTCAATAGTTGTCCCTGGAGACAAATTTAATTGTACTATGCAGTCCAACGATACTACGGAAAAGATTATTCAAGGGATGAAGCAGAAATTAAGGGAAAAGAAAAATTCGTAGTAATGGCGCAAGAAAAAAGATATAATTCTGACGGAGAAGAATTATTTTTGACGGACAAAGGAATATGGTTGCCTAAACCCATATCGCCTACGCAAGAAGAAATAGAAAAATATTATTCTCGCTTTGAACATCCCAAAATCAATTTTTATCTAGTCGGAATGGTAGTTGCCTTATTATTATTTTTTTTTGTTGGCGGGATTTTATTTTTAAAAGAATATTTACCGGTATTTTATTCGTTGTTAATTTTAATTGGTGTATATGTTATTTTATTTATAATTTTTGTTAACAAATTAGCAATATTTGCAATCCGAGTATATCAATATTTTGCGCCAATGAAAATAAGAGAAAAATGCGTATTTACTCCAACTTGTTCTTCATACGCAATTCAAGCAATAAAAAAATATGGCATTATAAAAGCATTGCCTATGATTCGTGATCGAATAAAAAGATGCCATGGTAAACACAGACAAGATCCTTTATTGTAAACTATACTCCCTGCGTACAGTAGCTTGCAGTGAGTATTGTTTCATTGTATTTTTTTCGCTTTAATTGCACCATCTATTGTAGTAGATATTTATTTTTTGGACATGTCAGTTATAATCTGCCCCTTAAAGAGTAAGGGGTAGGGGATTTGAGGAGTTTTGAGGTTAGGGATTAAAAAAAGGGGAAGGGCGCATTCGGAAAACAGCCCTTCCCCTTTTGATATTTCTAAATTTCTTCTTGTAGCGTCGCTAAATCGAATAAAGCCTTTTTATATATTTCGTACATTTTCATAAGCGACGTTTCTTTTATTCTTTCGTCGGCTTCGTGGATATGGTTGTTTTCTTCGGGAAATTCCGGTCCGAAAGCGCAACCCTTTTCGAACACCCTGGCAAACGTACTGCCGCCCATACTTATGGGCTTACCCTTTTTATCCGCGTAAGCGTTGTAAGCGGATAGCAGGGTATTTACGAAAGTTCCGTCTTTTAGTACCATAACGGGGACGTGATGCATTTCCGCGGTTACCGTAAACGGCGCTTTTTTTATAACCGCCGCAAGGTCTTTTTCGGTA